>Ga0335072_10008773_pt1 | contig 14623 bp, 13 predicted proteins | sample Lox_Sample_21_FD_206725 | JGI IMG/M metagenome (GOLD analysis project Ga0335072, IMG submission 206725) | Soil microbial communities from Loxahatchee National Wildlife Refuge, Florida, United States - Lox_Sample_2.1 | ecosystem: Environmental > Terrestrial > Soil > Wetlands | place: USA... | reverse complement strand
TGCCGGTGTTTTAGCCGCGTCATCGCTACCACCTCACCGAAATGCAGTTCGCACTCGTGTTCGCCTTCCGGCAATCGCCGGAATTCCTCCACCGTGATCAGTTGTGGCAGGGCAGCCATAGCCTCATCTCACCCGCAAATCTTATACCTTGACATTCTACACATGCTCGCGTATATGTAGAATGTCATGGCATCCGACAAGTCCGATCTTCTTCAGGGTACTCTCGACATGCTGGTGCTCAAGATCGTCGCTCTCGAGCCCGCGCACGGGTACGGCATCGCCCAGCGCATCCAGCAGATCTCGCGCGAAGTCCTGCAGGTGCAGCAGGGCTCGCTCTACCCCGCGCTCCATCGCCTGGAAAAACGCGGCTGGCTGAAGGCCGATTGGCGCGCGTCGGAAACCGGGCGCGAAGCCAAGTTCTACTCCCTCACTCGTTTGGGACGCAAACAGCTCGCTGCCGAGGCCGCCAATTGGGACCGCCTCGCGGGCGCCGTGCAAATGATCCTGAAGACTGCGGAATAGGAGCGCGCTATGTTCTTCCGCAAGAAGCTCGAGTGGCAACTCGACTCCGAAATCGCCTATCACGTCGATCGCGTCACCCAGGACTACATCGCCCGCGGCACTCCCCCCGAGGAAGCCCGGCGCCGCGCGCTCCTCGAATTCGGCGGCGCCGCTCAAATCCGCGAAGACCTGCGCGACGTGCATCGCTCTCGCCTCCTTGCCGATCTACGCCAGGACCTCGCCTACGCTGTCCGCACTCTCCGCCGCAGTCCCGGATTCTTGACCTCCGCCGTACTCACCCTCGCCCTCGGAATCGGCGCCAACAGCGCCATTTTCAGCCTGATCGATGCCCTCATGTTCCGCCCGCTCCCGGTCGTGAGCAATCCGTCGGCATTGGTCCAGCTGGTCCGCGTGATTCCGCAACACTGCGCGGATTGCCGCGTCTCCTATCCTCTCTACGAATATTTGCGCGACCGACTCACGTCCGTGAGCGGCGCGTTCGTCGTCCAGGACATCGCCAGCTCGATCACTATCGATGGCATCGACGAAGATGTCTATGGGGACGAAGTGTCCGGCGCGTTCTATGCGACCATGGGGCTCTCGCCCGCCGCAGGACGCCTGCTCCTCCCCGAAGACGATGCTGTCCCCACGCCCGTCGCCGTCATTTCATACGACTATTGGCGCCGCCGCTTCGGTTGCAATCCTGCGGCCATCGGCAAAACGATCGCCCACGCCGGCACCATCCTGACCATCGTCGGCGTGGAGCCCGAAGGCTTCCCGGGGATCGAGCCATGGCGCACACGGGAGTTCACCGCCCCGCTTTCCATGAGCGACCAACTCGGCGGCGGCAATGGCAAGTGGAAGCGCGAATGGGACATGAATAGTCTCGAGATGATGGCGCGCCTTAAGCCCGGTGTCTCCATCGACCGTGCCAATGCCGAGATCGGCTCGGTTTTTGCCGCATGGCGCACCGATAAGTCTCGCGGCCTTCACCCTTTGTTCTTGCGGGAGCGCTTCTTGCATGAACGCGCCGCCGCGCTACCCGGGCTGGCCGGCCTGAATGGATTGCGCGTCGATTTCATCAAGCCGCTCACCATCCTGATGGGCATCGTCGCGCTGGTGCTGTTACTCGCCTGCGCCAATCTCTCGGGCCTCCTGTTAGCGCGAGCTGCAGCGCGGCAGCGCGAGATCTCCATCCGCCGCGCGCTTGGAGCGGGCAACAACCGTCTCCTGCGGCAGTTCCTCGCCGAAAGCGCTCTGCTCGCGGTGTTCGGCGCGATCGCCGGGTTCGCCGCCGCGCAATGGTTCGCCCGTGCGTTGGTCCACATGATGGCCAACGGCGATGTACTGGCCCTCCGTCCGACTCCCGATTGGCGCGTCTTCGCCTTCACCGCCGCGGTTTCCGCGCTGGCTTGCATTCTCGCTGGACTTGCCCCCGGGCTGAAAGCCGGCAAGACGCATCTCGACCCCGGCCTGAGGCAGTCGCGAGTGGTCGGCAGCCACCGTCGCCTCGGCCGCTCTTTGGTGGTGGTTCAGTTCGCCATCTCCATGACCCTGCTCGTCGGCGCGAGCCTCTTCATTCGTACGCTCGTAAAGCTCTACCATGTCGATGCCGGTGTCCGCGTAGGCGGCGTCTTCCTGTTCAACGTCTCATCGAAGCATCATTTCTCCGACGCCCGCAGCGTGGAGATCGAGAACGCTATCCTCGACCGCTTGCGGACTCTGCCCGGCGTCGTTGTCGCCAGCGCGGCCAACATCCTGCCGCTGGGAAACGGGCTCTGGACGCGCGAGGTAAAGGTGGAAGGCTACGCCTTCCGTCCTGGAGAGGACGATACCGCCGCCATCAATGCCGTAGCGCCGGGCTACTTCGCCGCGACTGGGACACCGCTGATCCTCGGCCGCGACTTCAACGAGCGCGACGAATCGGGACCGGCCCACCCAGCCATCGTCAACCAGGCTTTCGTGCGCGAGTTCCTCTCCGGCCAGCCTCCCATCGGCAAGCGCGTCACCTCGAACGACGTAACCTACGAAATTGTCGGCGTGGTCAAGGATGCCAAGTATGAAAACCTGCGTAAGGGCGCACCGCGGACTCTGTACTTTCCGTGGTTGGAGCTGGGAAATCAGCCCATGGGGTACAACTACCTCGCGCGGGTAGCGGGCGGCGATCCCATGCGCCTCGCGCCTCTCATGGAGCGCGCCATCCCACAAATCGATTCCGCCATGCGAGTGCGGCAGCCGGGAACATTCCAGGACGTCGTAGATCAATCCCTTCTCAACGAGCGCATGATGGCCACGCTCGGAGGATTCTTCGGCCTGCTGGCGTTGATCGTGGCCTGTCTCGGCATTTTCGGCATCCTGGCGTTTCAGGTTTCCAAACGTGTCAACGAAATCGGATTGCGCGTCGCGCTGGGCGCCACGCGCGGCAGTATTATTGGGCTGGTCCTCCGCGAAGTGCTGCTGCTCCTCGTTCCCGGATGCGCGCTCGGCGCCATCGCCGCCGCGTTCCTCACGCGCTTCGCCGCCAGTTTCCTGTTCGGTGTCACTCCCACCGATCCCGCGGCCTTCGCGCTTGCCGTCGCTACGCTCGCCGCCGCCACGCTGGCCGCCGGATTCCTCCCCGCGCTGCGCGCCGCCCGCATCGATCCCATGGCCGCCCTGCGCTGCGACTAATGAGACTCGATCGCCGTCGTCGACGCGGCCATGTGATTCCCGACGGCCTCGTGTACCACTTCTCGAATCCGGTAGGAGCCCTTGGGCGCGGCAAAGGAAGTCACCGCCTTGATGCCGGCCGTCTCGAGACTGGTGCGACGGCCCGGCCTGAGCTGCATGTCCATCACCGCCTCCTTCCCTTCAACGTAACCTCCATTCGCGTCCTCGAGTACCGTCACGAACGTGATCCGCTGGATGCTCACGCCGTTTTCCTCCCGAAACGCCAGCCTCTTCGCGTCGATCGCGATATCCACCTGAATGCGCGCGTCTGCCATCGCCTTCACGTTCACCGTGGCCGGTATTTCCGCCAGCGAATCCATCGAGGCGGCGAGGCGATCGATGCGTTGTTCCGCGGTTTCCGGCGATTTGACCACGGGGGCGGCGAAGTACCCCGGCCGCGCCGACACCTCGTAATTGCCCGGTTTCTTGAGGCTCAATTTCAGCTTGTGATACGCGCTGTCCGCCTCCCCGCCGGGAGAAAAACCGAGCACGTAGGAAACCCGCGGCGCCGCGGAGAGAGCCTCCATGCCGCGAGTCAAATCGTTGTTGTCGTGAATGAACTCGCCGCCGGTCGACTCAGCCGCTTCCACCAGGACACCCTGGATGATCAGATTTCGCTGCCCCAGGCCGTGATCTGCCCAACTGGTGCGCGGCCCCTGAAGCTGCCCCAGCGATTCCGGCGATTCGGCCCCGCCTGAGAGCAGCCTTCGTTGTCGAGCGCGTCCATCACGATGCCGCTCCGCAGGCAGGTGTCTACCAGCTTCGCCATCTGTTGTTCCATACCGTCCGTGAGGAATCCGGGCGAAACCATGAGAAGGATCCGCGCGCCCGATTCGGTGGACAAATGGCGCGCCACCTGAATCAGCACGTCCAACAGGCGCGAAGGCTCGAGGCGGAGGTGCTCCCAGGCAATCTCGCCGGCTGACTGCGCTTCCTGCTCGGCCACCCAGGTTGGCGTGCCCGTTTCGCACGCCAGGATTTCCTCTGTGGCGATCTGCTTGGCGGCAACGTCGAGATGCCTCGCAATCACGTAAGCCTGATAGGCGCTCAGTGTGGGGCAGACGCCGAAACCCCGCAGCGCCGTAGGCTCGGGGTGCCACTTCACATTCGCCACGGTCGCGAGGAGAGTCTTCGTGTCGCTCGTGAAATCCAGCCTGACTTCGCCCGACCCGGTGAAGATGCCCATGCGATCTCCGGCCCGCAGACCGTTCCCAACCAGTTTCTCGGCGGCCTCCTTGGAACGTTTGAATCCCGTCATGCTGGAGTGCATGTCGTCGAAGAACAGAGCCAGGTAGCGCGGCGGTGGGGCCGGGGCGTTACCCCCCGGCGCGGTATCGCTTCCCGCCCCGGGGCCGGCGGGCGCCGCAACGGCCGCGGCCGATTCCGCCCGCTCCTCGGAAAAGAAAGTGATCGTTTGCGGGATATTGTTGTCGAGCAATCGGAAATCGGAGGCGTGAAACCCGCCGGCCGGCGTCCCTTTCCGGTCCCGAACCGTGGCGCCCAGTTCCACCAGGTCCGTCTGCACCGCGATGGTAGTGGCCGGCGGCCGGTACGGCCCGGAGTGAATCCGCACTTCCTGCGCTCCTGCGGGAGAGCGAAGCAGGATAGCGAACAGGAAAGCGGTCGCGTTATACTTCATACCGCAAGTTTCCTAAAGCGTATCACTATCCCATGGTCCCCACCCCCGATCCCTCCAATGGCTACGAAGCCGTCGCCGAGACATTCGCCCGCGCGCGCACGCCAACCATCGGCCCGCGCGTCGTCCGCGAGTGGGCGAAGCGGCTGCCGCCGGGCGCGTCCATCCTCGACCTCGGATGCGGCCCGGGAATCCCCATTTCACAGACCCTCATCGATCTCGGGTTCGCCGTCTATGGCATCGATGCATCGGCAACCCTCGTCGCGCGATTTCGCCGCAGTTTCCCCAACATTCCTGTGGAACACAACTCCATCGAGCAATCCGATTTCTTAGGGCGCATGTTCGACGCTGTCATTGCCTGGGGCCTGATGTTCATCCTCCCGGTCGAATCGCAAGCCGTCCTCATCGCCAAAGCCGCCCGTGTCCTTGTCCCCGGTGGCAATTTCCTTTTCACCGCGCCGCAACGTCCGTGTACATGGGAAGACGGCCTCACCGGAATCCTTTCGACCTCGCTCGGCCAGGAATCTTACGAGCGCGAGCTGTCGTCACAAGGTATGGCCGCGATCGGGAATGACCAGGACGAAGGCGAGAACTTCTACTATTTCGCCCGCAAAGTCGCCTGACGTAGGCCCTGGCGGCTCGAAACGTGCTCACACCATCCTGGAGGCGATCAATGCACACGACTATTGCCTGGCTCGCCACCGCCTGCCTAACGGCGGCTCTTCCGGTCCTTTGCACGCAAACTCCCGATTCCGTGCGATATCATCCGCTTTCCTTCGCCCGGCAAAACCTGCTCCGGGCTCGCACCCTCGTGGTCGAACACAAATATGAGGAAGCCGTCGCGCCCTTGTTGACGGCAGCCGAAGCTTTGGCCCATGTCGAGCAACGGGACCTCGGTTGGAAGGGCCGCGATGCCGGGCTGACCCGGCAGGCCATCCAGGACTACACCCGCAGCATCGACACCGACAACGCCGATGCCGTCGATTACATCAATGCCTGGCTGAACCAGGTGAAGTTGTTGAGGGGCGTTGATTGATAAATCAGGATTCGTGACGGATACCATGGAAGTTGTCGGTCCCCGACGTTCTCGAGTGGCTCACGCGCAAGGACCGATCATGAACCATGGAGCTTTCGCGTGACGCCCCCCGGCAGAGACTCCTCGCCAGAATCAGAGCGGGGAGCCTCTTGTAAGGACGTCACGACCCCACTCCGAACAGCTTCAGCACCGCCGTCAATTGCGCCGCTTCGATCGCCAGAGTCACGTGGACGGCGCGGCCGTCGCGCGTAACGCGCACGCGCCGTAGCACTCCCGATAAATCCGGCTGTCGCGCCGTTGCCCCTGCGCCAATGCCGATAAAGGCCCGCACCGTTTCTTCCAGGTGGCGCGCCGCCAGGTCGGCGGAACATGTCCCGATTGCCTCCAACGCGACGCGATCATCCAACCGGACGATCAGCGTGGTGTATTGGGTCGCGTGGAGCAGATTGTTCAGGTTCTCGCCATTGCCGCCGACCGGCAGGTTGGCATTGCCGGCCGCCACCACCCAGATGTCGGCCGTCGCGGCGAGCGTTTCGGCTTGTGGCAGCAGAGTGTTTTTACCGGCGGTTCGGGCGCCCAGCCAATCCGGCGATCCCGCCCCCGCCACTCCGCCGCTAAGCGAAGTCGCGCCCGCCAGCGTCGCGCCGCGCGTGAGCACCAGGTATTTAGCGCCATCCGACGCAATTAGAACCGATTGCGCGGAGCCCAGCGAATCGAGAAGAGCCTTTGCGGCAGTTGGAAATTGCGGGCGAATCCGGGATGCGCGCAGGTGGGCGAGGTTCACGCCCGCAAGAATGGTTGCCGCAGGTGGAACCAAGGCAGCCAATGCCGGATCGATGGCGGCAGGCGGACCGCTACGGCAGGCGCCGCCCAGCAGGGTTAAAGTGGCGGCAATGCTGATTCGGGCCGGGGACACTACCCCACATGATCGCAGAGCTTAGTGCTCGTCGCTGTCGCCGGGGAAGCAAATGCCCATTTCATGCAGGAACTTCTCGTCGTGCCGGTGCAGTCCGGCATCGTACGCCCGGGCCGGCACAATGTCGGGATCGCTGGCGCTGGGCGATTCTTCCCAGCACTCCGCCAGATCCTTGACGACGTACATCGCCTTTCGGCATCCGATGCACCACCAGTGAATAACCAGTTGGTGGTCCGTTGACAGCCCGACCTGCCGGAGGCGAGTGGGAACCAGGCCGCATTCACAAGCTAGAGCGAATTGACGAAATTTCATGGCGGAAGTCCCTAACCGCGTTATCCCATGATTTGCGCAGTGATGGTAGTCCTGAAACCGGGGCGAAGTACCGCCGCAGCCCTAGTACAAAACGTGAACTTCTCAGCGAGCGCCTGATAACCGAGGTTATGAGAGTTCTCGGGATCCTGGTTGGACGCGTCACGGTACGCCCAAAGTACAGAGGGCACTGGTAGTTGCGCGCCGGATGTTGCATTCTTGACCTGGAGGCGGTACTCGACATGGTTCTTATTTACGCAGACGGCAGCAGAACGGAAGCTTTCCTTCTCGCGCGGACGGAAAACAAGATTCGCGTAGCGATTCCCGGCAGCGAAGATCCCCTGGAACTCACCGACGTGAAGAATGGCACGTGGGTGACGGAAGACTGCGAGCCGGTCCGCGTGCAATTCGCCTGGGAAGGCAAGACGCGCGAACAGGTCATTACCGAGGCCGATTGCCTCTGCTCCCACGACCTGGCGGCGCGCCTGCTCCATCTGCTGTGGAATGCCGACGAAGAGACCGCCGAGCGAAGCAGCGCGCCGTTGGATGCCGCTGTCGACGCGTGCGCTATCCCGTCGCAATTGAATTAGTGAGCCGCGCGCGTAGGCCAGCGGCGCTGTTCCACCGGCGGATAGTGACCGAAGGCGAGTCGCGAGCCCGAACCGGGCGTGCCGGCCGTGTACGTGATCTCTTGCCCGGGAGTTGCCGCCAGCGAGCGTAGCGCGGCGTCGGAAACGCGCGCCGACCCGTCAGCCGGGACGAAATTTTCGGCCGCCGGATCATATAGATACCCCAGTATCCTTCCGTTCAGTGCTACTTGCGCCACCAGATCGCACTCCTTCACGGCACCATTCAGAGCCTTCGACACGAAGGGAGTCCCTGCCCGCTGTATCAGCAGATCGATTCTCGGTCCCACTACCGCGGCGTTGGTGCTGGTCAGGGTGACTTGCTGGCCCACGATGGGTGCCAGATCGCTGTCGAAGGCCAACAAGTATTGCTCTACATCATGGCGCGTGTCGTCGGGATTAGTTTGCGGGAAACCCGAGTTGCCGGTGGGAACGAACGGCGTCGCATTCAAGAAGCGAAACACGGTATCGATCGACCCATCGTTCAAATATCCAAAGCCGCGGACCTGATTTCCGGTCGGACCGCTGTCCGCCGCGGTGATGAACGGGACCGTGGCGGTGCCGAACATCCCCACCTTGTCATAAAGATTGCGCAGTTGCGGGATCTTCACCGTTTGTGTGAGTTGTTCGAAGCTTTGATTTCCGCCCGCGCCGAAAAACCCGCTGGAGGAATCGAGCGTGTGGCAGCCGTTGCAGGTGAACGACGCCGGCGCTCCCAGCAGCGTGTCGAGATTCGTCAGCACGATGCCATCGGCGGGCCGCGGACCGAGGAAGAATGCCTGCCCGGTCTGCTGCGCGGTATTCAAAGAATTATCCAAATTCCGAATCGGGTTGGGCGGCGGAAACACCTGCAATTGAAAGTCCGCAAACTGCTGCATCTGTTCGGGAGAGGGCTGGTTTGGGCTGCCCACCAGGGTTTGAAATGCGGGGCCGAAATTCATAAAAGAAACATTCGAATCGAAAGCGTCGGTGCCGTATGGTCCCACCGAACGGTCGCCACGCCAATGCATGGCGCCGGAATTTCGCAGACCGTGCAGGGTCTGGGTGGTCATCGGACCTTTCATGGGGTGGAACGTCGCCAGGTTATTGTTTCCATTTACGGGCGTCGCGACGCCGGTGAGGCCGAGGGGCAGAAGGGCCTGGTTTAAGAGTGCGTTGAGGTTGATCGGAATGGGGCTGGTGGTAATGGCTTGATCGGGATCGCCCAAGTCCCACGCCAGATCGTCCTTGTCGCCGAAAATATGGCAACTGGCGCAGGCGGCCTCTCCATTGCCTGAAAAATGTGTCGCGTCGTAAAGGAAAGGCCGGCCGCGGACCACCGATGCCGGTTCCGGATTGGGCATGCTCCGCTGGCCGATTTCCCGCCCTTTGGCGAGGCTCACGACTTTGACCGCGTCGTCGAAACGCGTCATGGCATAGAGCTGGTCCCGGGCTTCGTCGAGCACCACTCCGCTCACTCCCCCACCGCTTACCGGTATGTAATTCGCGCTGTCAGTCACCGGATCGAACGTATCCTGTTCGATTCCGGCGGTGCTGAAGACCCCGATTTTGCTCGATCCGAAGGCCGCCACATACATCGTTTTGCCGTCCTTCGTTACAGCGATTCCCGTCGGCATGGAAAGGCTGTGGGTTTTGGCGGTCGGGTCGTAATTCGCAGATCCCGCCAGCGCGCTGTAATCGATGTGCTTGTTCAGATGCCGTGGTGATACGGTCGATCCCGAGATTACCGTGATCCGCGCTTCTGCCAGGTGGCCTTGCACGGTATGGCCGCCAAAGATCCCCGGCCCTTCGAACCGAACGTTGTTCACGGAGTCGGTATTCGAGACGTACAGGTTCCCGCTTACTGGGTTGGTGGCCATATTGAAAAGCGTGGTGCCGACGTGCGCGAAAGCCGCGGTCTGGACGAGGGTATTAGCGTTCACGGCGAAGACGTCGGTGTCGGGAAGGGTGAGACGCACGGAGCCGTCCCAGGAGCGATGCAATTCGTCCTCCCAGTGGCCGTCGGCATTGTTGTATTTGACGATCAGGCCGACTTCCGGGGCTGGCTCTTTGGCGGAATCCGTTGCAGGACCAGGATTGCCGCCGGGGCTGACCGTGCCATCGGGCAGAGTACACGGTGTGCTCGGCTGAAAACCAGGACAAATTCTGGCCTGCGGCACCACAGTCGTCTGGTTGCCGGTCTTGAATCCGGCCATGTAGACGGTGTTGCCATCGGGGCTTACGGCGAGCGCGCGCGGCGTGTCGGTAAAGAAGCTCAAAATACTGAGCGGCGTACCGCCCATCGTGTTCCCGAGATTCGCCGGGTCGAAGACCCAAACATCGGCGCGCGGAATGCCAGCGGTGGTTAATTGCGGATCGCCCGCCCCCGGAATGTTGGCAATGGAGGGATCGCTCCGCTGCTGACCACGGTGCGCCGTCGTGATAAACGCCCGTTGCGGACTTCCGGCGAAGACGATATCTCGCGGCTCGTCGCCTACCAGGAGGGTTCGAATTACGTGAGGGGTACCCGTAAGACTCACAATGCTTACGCTGTCCGAGAGGAGGTTAGTAACCCACACTTCGGTGCTGTCGCGGACCGCGACAGCTACCGGTTCCAATCCCACCGGTACGCGAAACTGAAAATCAGGAAAGCCGGAAGTCAGGTCGAAAACCTCCAGCGTGTCGTTTGGCGTATTTACGGCGAATAAGGTGGTGCCATCGGCGGATTCCGCCAACGGGCGCACCTGGCCGCTTTCAAACTCCACAAACCCCGGTCCAACGGAAGTAGACTGCGCCGATACGGGTCTGGAACGCGCCAGCCATAAGCCCGTCCAAGCCGAACATCCAGCGGCGGCAAGAACCACAAGCAATCGATACGTTCGAGGGAGAAACATAGGGCGGAACCCGGTCTCACCAGTATATAAGCGGCGGAACACCGGCGCAGGGGGGGCCAGCTCCCGCTAACTAATGAGGTATTGTCCAGCGATCTAATCTCCCTGTATAGTTCAGTTTCGGTGATACTGTTCGCGAATCCGGTGGAGTGTTGCTATGAGTCCATCCCCAGCCATTTTGGAACAAGAGCAGTTACATGACATTCGGCCGACGCTTCCGGATCGAATCGAAGATCTGGGAATTCCGCGTTCCATGGTGGCCGATTTGTTCCTGCGCTACCTCTGGCTGCATGGTTCCGCCACCCTCGCGGCGCTCCATGAGAAGCTGATGCTCTCGTTTCCGGTTTTGGAAACGATGTTTCATCAATTTCGGCAGCAGCAGATCCTCGACGTAAAGGGAATGGTCGGAAACGATTATGCCTTCTCGCTCACGTCGTCCGGACGCAACTTAGCCACCGCCCGAAGCGAGGTTTGTATGTACGTCGGGCCGGCCCCAGTATCGATCCAGCAGTACCACCGCGTGGTCAAAGCGCAAACCGCGCGCATCCAGTTAAGCCGCGAGAGTTTGCGCCAGGCCTTCAGCGATCTGGTGTTGCCCGACAACCTGCTCGATGCTCTCGGGCCGTCGCTCATCGGTCATCAGTCGCTGTTCCTTTATGGCGGCACGGGCAACGGTAAAACGAGCATCGCGGAACGCATCCTGCGCGTGTATACCGACACTGTGCTGGTGCCGTATTGCGTGGAAGTGGACGGGCACATTGTGACTCTTTTCGACCCGGTGGTGCATCAGGCCGTGCCTTCGGACGAGGAATTGCTTGATCCGCGCTGGGCGGTCTGCAAGCGCCCGTGCATCACGGTTGGCGGAGAGTTGTCTTCGTCCATGCTGGAGCTGCAACTTGACGAATCCACGCGCTGCTTTATCGCACCGTTCCAGATGAAGGCCAATAACGGGATTCTGATCATCGACGACTTCGGACGCCAAACCGTAACCCCCCGCGAACTCCTGAATCGCTGGGTGGTGCCGCTCGACCGCCGCGTGGACTACCTGACGCTGTCGTCTGGCATGAAATTCCAGGTCCCGTTCGAAGTGATGGTGGTCTTCTCCACCAACATGAATCCGCGCGACCTTGCGGATGAAGCCTTCCTGCGCCGTATTCAGACCAAGGTGCTGGTGGACAACGTGAGCGCCGCGGTCTTCGATCAGATCTTCCATCGCGTCGCGCAGGCCCACCAGGTGCCCTGCGAGCCGGGGTGCGCCGAATACCTCCGGCAGCGCGTGGCGGCCTCCGGCAACAAGTTCCTGCGCGCCTGCTACCCCAACGATATCTATCGTCTGGTGAAGGCCATCAGCGAATACGAAGGGCGCGCCATCCGCATGACCCGCGCCAATATCGACCGGGCAGTGGGATTGTACTTCGCGCAGGACACCGACGTCGCGGAATGACGGTCTGCTTGTTTCCAGCCCTGCCGGCACCCGATAATCGTTAGCGACACCGTGATTCCTCAACTCGTCGCAATCGATGGACCCCTGAAAGGCTCGGCGTATGCCATTGCCGACGGCCGATTCTCCATAGGCCGGAAACCGGATAACACCCTTTCGCAGGCCGATCTCAGCGTTTCGCGCCACCACTGCACCATAGAATGCGCCGGCGACAGCTTCGTCATTACGGATCACGACAGCCAGAACGGCACCTTTGTAAACGGCATCCCCATCAAGCAGCGGACCCTGTGCCACGGGGATCAGATTGCGGTGGGCGCTTCGGTGTTCACCTTTTTGCTCGATGAGGGTCCCGCTCCGCCGGCCGCCGCTTCTACCGCGGCGCGTTATCCCGTGGTGGGTGAGACGCCGTTGATTCGGCACGTGCTGGAATTCGTCGCGCAGGTGGCACCGCTCGATGGACCGGTACTGATCGCCGGCGAACCCGGCACAGGCAAACGGTTGATGGCTCACGCTCTGCACGATGCCGGATTGCGGGCGCGCAGGCCGTTCGTCGCAGTGAATTGTGCGGCGCTCAGCGAGACCTTTCTCGGGCGCGAACTGTTCGGGTACGAGCGGGGCGCTTTTCCAGGCGCGGTCGACCGCAAAGAAGGAAAGCTCGCGCTGGCCGAAGGTGGCACCCTCTTTTTGGACGAGGTTGGGGCCCTGCCGGTGGAGCTGCAAGCCAAACTCCTGCGCCTGTTGAACCACAAGCAGTTCCAAAGGCTGGGCTCAGCCGCCGCGGCCACGGCTGATGTCCGGGTAATCGCGGCCACGGGGCGCGACATTTCCGCCGCCGTCGGCGAGGGATCATTCCAGCCGGATCTCTACTTCCGCTTAAAAGTGCTATCCGTCGAAATTCCGCCGCTGCGCTATCGGCGGGAGGATATCCCGCTCCTCGCCAACTATTTTCGCGTGGAACAAAGCACGCGCCAGAAGCGCCGCGTTCTGGGTATCACCGCCGCGGCGCGCGATTGCCTGCTGCGCTACGATTGGCCAGGTAACGTGCGTCAACTGGAGTGCGCCATCGAAAGCGCGGTGGCTGTGGGTTCCACCGAGGGAATCCTCCCCGAAGATCTTCCAGAGGCGGTGCTGCCCGGCCGCGACGCGCCCCAAGACCTGGTCCCCCGCTATCATCGCGAAATCCACGAAACCCGGCGCGAACTGGTGCTGAAGGCCTACACGCAGGGCGGAAGCCACGCGCGGGCCGCCGCGATTCTCGGCCTCCATCCTCATTCCCTGGCTCGGCTCGTGCGCGCACTAGGCCTCCAGTCCGCCATCGAGCAGTTGGGTGGCGGGCAGCCACACCTGGATTGAGCACTGCCCAACGGCCACTGAAGGCTAAGTAGCTGACCGCGTGAAATCCCCGTAGTGGCCATCCTGAGGCAAGGCATTGGCAGGGCAATGCTTCGAGACGCTAGGTAATTGATCATGCGGTCGCGGCATTAGCTGGCGTGAGCCACGATTCGCGGTTCGTTTTTCGCTTCGTGTTTTGCCGCTTTCGGGTCGGGACGGGTGATATCGATGCTGCCCTTGAAATAAGCGCCATCATCGATGCTGATGCCGGAACTCTTGATATTGCCGATCAGGCTTCCCTGCTCGCGAATGGCGATCTTTCCCGTCACTTCCACGTTTCCGTGAACGCTGCCGTAAATCGTTACGTCCTTCGCTTTGATGTTCGCGCGCACTTTCCCATTGGGACCGACGGTGAGCAGGCTTTCCGATTCCATCACGCCTTCCACATCGCCATCCACCATCAGCTCTTCGCGAGCGTGGATTTCGCCCTTGATACGCATTGCGGCCCCGATTGTGGCGGTGCCAGCAGTGACGCCGACGGCTCGCGGCGTAGTCTGCACGGCCATCGGGGTTGCCCCTCCGGTGTGCGCCGGCATTCCAGCGCGAGGGGGTTCGGGGTATTGCGGGGTTCCGGTTTCGTCTTTTTTACTCCACACGGTTGGTCTCCTGAGTGTTTTTTCTTACTGCGGAAAATCGGAACCCGATCAGCTGCATTCCGAATGCCAACGCCGTTTTCCGCAAGAAACAAACGTCGACTCATTTCAGGCCGGGTAACTTTTACCCTCCGGCCGCCACGCCTGACGCATTTCCTTCGAACTGTAAGCCGACTTAGCGCGCCGCGTCGACTCCGAAATCCCTTGATAGACTTACTGGATCGGGTAATCGAGCATGCCTACGCGTCATTGTCCGCAGTGCGGCAGTCCGTTGGAGAGCCCCGATGGCGTGTGCGGCCGGTGCCGGCCGGCGGATAACCTGCCGACCGTCGGGATGACAATGGCGACGGTCGCCTTCGAGGCCGCCACCTCGCAGGCCCCCGCCGGCGAACTCGACAGCTTCGGAAATTATCAGATCCAGTGCGTCCTCGGGGAAGGCGGCATGGGTACCGTGTACCGTGCCGAGCAAACCGCACCCATCCGCCGCATGGTTGCGCTCAAAGTAGTGAAGGCCGGCATGGACTCGAGCCAAGTCCTTTCGCGCTTCGCCTACGAACGGCAGGCTCTCGCGATGATGGACCATCCTCATATCGC
>Ga0335072_10008771_pt1 | contig 14624 bp, 7 predicted proteins | sample Lox_Sample_21_FD_206725 | JGI IMG/M metagenome (GOLD analysis project Ga0335072, IMG submission 206725) | Soil microbial communities from Loxahatchee National Wildlife Refuge, Florida, United States - Lox_Sample_2.1 | ecosystem: Environmental > Terrestrial > Soil > Wetlands | place: USA: Florida... | reverse complement strand
TCGACTCCCGTTGCCGCCCATGGATCCGACGTCGTGGTGTCGGTGCAGGAGACGCTGCCGGCCGCCGAGGCGGTGTTGTCCACCATGGCCCCGGCGATGTCGCTTGAGGTATTTCCCGTGCGGTTGGCATCGCGCAGCGTACCTATGCCTGCCGAGGGCACGCCGGCAGTGCCGAGGCTGGAGGTCGCGCACACCGTCCAGTCATTCGCGTCGCCGGTGGTCATGGTCAGGCCCGGCGCGGCTGAGGAGGCTGTATGCGCGCCCGTAATTCCGAGCGCCTGCACGCCCGAGTACTCTTCGACGGTCGTCACAAAGGCCGTGTCTGCGCTCATCGTGGTCGTCACTGCGGTTTGAGCGGCACATTTGTGACACACCAGGGTCGCTGCACACTCGCTCGTCCCGTTGCACGTTGCCCCGTACAGGAAGAACCACGACGTCGCCCCACTGCCGCGAACGTTGGCGATGGTCGCGGATGTGCCCTGCCAGGCGACGCCAACGACCACATCGTTCCCGGCAGTGGTCGAGGACGCGAGGGCGCAGGTCTGGGAGGTGGTGCCCGCAGACGCCTGAACGCAAACCGTATGCGACGCGCTGACCCAGGCAACGGCGGCGTGCACAGGCAGGCATCCCAGGGAGAAAACCAACAGGATGAAGAAGCTCTTCTCCGTGGCGCGCGCCACGCTCTCACGCCGGCAACGGGACGGTGTCGCCATCGCGACCTCCTTCATACCCCTTGAACTGGATTATTGTGCCTGACTGACGATATCAGGCCAGTGGACCCCTTGACCCTATTGACCCTCATGCCGCGGGGCTCCTGCGTCTTCCTTATCTGCGGCACGGCCTGTTGCTAGCCGTTTTCTACCCGCGCCTTGATGTCCGCATACGCCGTCTCGATGAGCCTTCGGAGCGCTGCAGAGTCTGTGGCCATTCCCGGTCTGAGTTTCACGTGGCGCATGAACTTCCCGGCGCCTTGCAACAAGCGGGCCGGATCCGGGAGCGTTGCCCCCTGAAAGAACCCCACGTTAACGTGCGAAGTGAAGACATTGACATAGCCGAAGGGCACATCCCCCAGACAGGCGACCGGGCAGCCGTCATGCAAAAGCTCCCGGACCTCGTCCCCGCATTTTCGCATCACCTCAAACCACTCATACGCGAGGGCACCCAATTCATCCCCGTGCTCTCTCATCCAGGCGTCGATCGCGGGGTCGCGTTCGACAGCACCAGTGAATCGCAGCAATTCTGTACCCATCGCCGGCTCCGTTTTCGCTTTCGAATCTATGTTGTAGCACCCTGCATCACGAACGAAGGGAATCAGTCTTCGAAAACGCCCGCGTTACGCGGATGACCGGCGTCAAGTGCCTATCCCAGCCGAGCGACAGACCCCAGGGCGTTGAACTTTGACTGGGCACACTATGAGCCGCCTGGGGCGAATCCCCTGGTAAGGCAAGAGAAGCAGCGTGAGGCATTGCTCCTGAGGCGGTAGTTCAGTCGCGTCCAGCTTCGCCTGGCATTCTCTCGCCCCGCCGGGTCACTTCTGCGTGCGGTTGCGCAAATGGGTCATCGTGCCTCTGGGGAAGCCCGTCGATTCGCGTACGACGAGCCGTGTATCGATCCTGTATTCTCGCTGAGCATGGCCTTCCAGATGGCCGCGCAGAGCACTCACTGCCCCGAGCGCCAGGTCGGCGCGCGACATCTGGATCGAGGTCAGTGGCGGAATCATCATGGCGGCAAGGCGAATGTCATCGAAGCCGATCAGAGAAATATCATCGGGAACGTGGAGGCCCATGCGGGACAATTTGTGCAGGACTCCGATAGCCAGCATGTCGTTGGAGCACATGATCGCTGTGGGCAGGGGGAGATCCTTTTGCGTGATCAGCCTTTCGGCCGCGCTCATGCCACCCTCCATGGTGTGATCCCCCTCGAGAATGTATTTTTCCTGCACCGGGATTCCGCACTCCTGCAGCGCCGTCTTGAATGCAGTCAGGCGCGACTCCGCAGAGTGCAGCCGCAAAGGCCCGCTTACGAATGCGATGATGCGATGACCGAGCGCGGCCAGATGCTGGACCCCCTGACGAATGCCATGATGGTAGTCGACGCGCAGAATGCTCACGCCCGGCTTGTTGGGGCCCACATCCACGAAGACCAGAGGCGTGTTGCGGTCCACCAGCTGATCCAGCAAGGGTTGTTCAATGCCGAAGGTCATGACCGCCACTCCTTCGGTATTCCGTTCCAGCATCCGCCGGATACAGCGTTTCATCCGCTCGGGCTCGTAGTTCGTGGAGCCGATGAGGATCTCGTAGCCGCTTTCCACGGCTACATCCTCGAAACCCTGAATCAGCTCGGGGAAGAATGGGTTAGTGATTTCTGAAACAATCAGGCCCAGAAGTCTGCTTCGGCCCGATACCAGGGCTCGCGCCTGGGTGTTTGGGAAATAGTTGAGTTCGGCGATGGCGCTCCACACCCGCTTCGCAAGCTTCGGATTGACCGTCGGAATGTGATTGATCGTCCGGGAAACAGTTGCGATGGAAACTCGAGCCAGCCTTGCAACCGCGTGGATATCCATGCGGTCGACTTTCGACGGGCGGCGGGGGCGTTTGGCTCTGGGGGCAGGGTCGCTCATGTTCCAGGGCAGAATGCGTTTACAGCATACTCCATACCACGGGAACCTTGACAACAGATAAAAAGACGGTGACTGTTACAAGTAAATGTTTCCCTGGAAGCGCACAACACGCTCCCCCCTGACCTTGCCGGCAGTGCTCCTTAACCATCCACTTCCTGATACAGCCGGTACTTCCCCTCACCGATCCCCGGGAATGATTTAAACCTAACCGATCCGGCTGCAGAGTTTACCAGCCACTCGTCCGACCCCATACTCCGTTGCCGAGCCGCCATCAGCTGCACGCGCGTCAACCGCCCCGCCGGTGATCCGGTCGCGAACAGCGCCAGCGGGCCCGCCATCAGCGCCTGCGTCGTCGCGTGCTGCGGGTCGACAGCCTTCAGCCGCAGCGGCATCTCGATCTGATATTCGATGTGGTCCCCGTCCTTCCATTCTCGCCGGATCGCGGCAAAGGTTCCCGGCCGGAGCTCCGCTCCAGGGTTCCTGCCATTCACCATCACCCGCGTGCCGGGGCCGGCCCACGCGGGGACCCGCAGATGCACTCCAAAGGTCTCCGGCCTGTCACACTGCAAGCGAAAGGTCACCTCAGGCGCATACGGATACTGCGTTGCCTGCTCCAGGGAGACATGGTTCCCGGCCTGCCGCCACTCCACGCGCGACGGCACGAACAGATTCACATAGACCGCATTTGCAGCGTGGAAGTATGAGCTGATCCCGTAGTCCGCTGTGACCTGGGGAAAGGTTCCGGAGCAGCACGGCCACGCCTCGTCGTAGTAAAACTTCGATCCCGAGTTGTTGTAGTCCGAGTAGTAGAACGTCTTCCCGCCCGGCTGCATCGGCAGCGCGCCCAGGATCGTGTTGTACAGCACCTGCTCCATGCTGTCGCCGTAGCGGCTATCACCGGTAATTCGGAGCAGGTACCGCGTAATCTTGAAGTGCCCATAGCTGCCGCACGGCGTTTCAAAGCTCGCGTGGGTCTCTGTGAGGCTCCTGCCCATCTCTCCGCTCCCCGGCCCGCGAAACGTTTCGTTCGGTCCCCATCCACCGGTCGCGAACGACTGCGTGTCCACCACGAATCCAAAGCCGTTGCGCGCCGCCCGCAGGTGCTTCTCACTTCCCAGCACCAGATACGCCTGCGATGCCGAGCTCAGCGCGTTGACGTGGCTGTAGGCATGCTGCCCAGGGAGTACATTCTCCCCTTCCGCCAGCGGATTGAAATATGTATCGTCCTCAAGAAACCGCTTCGCCAGCTCCAGATACCGCGTGTCCCCGCTGATCTGATACGCAATGAAGTAATTCTCCGGCAGCGTGTAGCTCTCGTCCCATGTGTACGCGATGTTCGGATGCGGCCGCGCTGCCATTTCATCGCGGTTCAGCGCCTTTGGCGGCAGCCACGGCAGTACTGCGTCGGTCGAAGCGGCGAGGACCTCCAGCGCCTTCCCGTCGTTTGCATACCTGTGCGCATCGATCAGCCCGCACGCGGTCTTGTCCGACGTGTAACAGGGCAGCGGATATCCGTCGTAAAACTTCGGCGTGATCGCCGGCGCATATCCTCGCACCATCCGGAAAATCTTCTGCTGCGTAGCCACGTCGCCGGTCGCCGCATACGCGCGCGCCAGACCCGACATATATTGTCCGAACGTGTGCCCCGGCACATATCCCGTCATGTTGTGCGGCGGATCGAAATCCTTTGACCAGCTGTACCACCCACCCATGGGCTCGCCTGGCGCCGGCAATCCCGCCTTCTGCCGGAACGGCTGCAGCAGCGAATCCTCATTCAGCGCAAGGAAATACGCATGGTTCGCGCGGAACTGCTCCAGCATCGGCCCTTCCAGCAGGCGCACGTCAGCGTAATCGAACGGCTGCAGTCGCGTGTTCCCCGGCAGCGCCGGCCGCACGGCCCCGTATAGCCGATCGCTGATCGCGGCTCCCCCCGCGGCCGCCAACGACGTACCCAAAAATCTGCGCCGAGTGATGCGATGCATCGTGAGCCCTCCTCTTCTTATGACTTCGCCTGTCTACAGTTCGGAAGCGCACCGGCTCCGCGCCCCTCGAGCGAAGCACGGCTCCCTGCGAATGACCGGTGATCCCGCCTGTCCTCATTGCGTATCCAGCACCAGCACCTCGATCGTGTACGGCGGCACGCGGTGTTGGAATTTGTCCGCGACTCCGCTCAGCGTCCTCTCCACCGGCGCAATCGCTTTCGGCTGGTCGATCGTGTTCGTCGCTTCAGGATCGCTCGCGCTCAGGCTGATCATTTTGCCCGTCGCCGCCAGCTTTGCCTTCGGCAGTCGGATCTCCACCGCCTGCGCATCCGACGATGCGTTGACCAGCTTCAGATACAGCTGGTTCTTCGCCAAGTTCTCCGTTACTGAATAGAAAAACCGTGGTCCGCCGCCTTCGACGGACGACACCGGCTGCTCGTTGCCGATGTAACCTGCGAACATCACCTGCGCGTAGTAGCTCGGCGACCCATAGCTCCGCAGCGCATCGTAGCCGATCAGGTCCGTGTCCCACTGCATCGCCCCCGGGCTGATGTTCACCAGCAACGGCGCATAGCTGGCCATCACGATGATGTCGCTGTTCCGCTCCAGTCCCGTCATCCACGCGGCATCGCCCAGCGCCGCCCCCATGTTGGGCGTCGGCTTGCCTTCGCGCGTCGCCCACTCGCCCACGAAAATCTTCGGTCCGTTGCGATCCGTCTTGTCGTAATGGCCCGCATCGTGGAAGAAATCCGTCGCCCGGAGATAGTAGTGCTCGTCCAGCACATCGGGTTTCATATCCTTCAGGGGCGCGGTCGCAATCAGCTGCAGCTCCGGATACTTCGCCTTGATCGCCTTGTAGAACTGCGCGTAGCGTCCTTCATAGCTCCCCGACTTGTCGAACCAGTCCTCGTTGCCGATCTCGACATAGGTGACGTGGAAGGGCTCCGGATGTCCATCCGCCGCTCGCTGTGCGCCCCACTTCGTATCCGTCCCGCCGGTCGCGTACTCAATCTCATCGAGCGCTGCCTGGACGTAGGGTTCGAGATCCGGCCCGGGATCGATGTGCTCGTGCTGCAGCGAGTAGCCCGCATACACGGCCAGTACCGGGCTCATGTGCAGATCCTGGCACCATTCGAAGAACTCCAGCAGCCCCAGCCCGTCGGTCGACCAGTAATTCCACGGGCTGGGATGACCCGGCCGGTCCACGCGCGGGCCGATGGTCTTCTTCCAGTCGTACCAGTCCTGGAGATGGTCGCCCTCCAGATAATTGCCGCCCGGGAAGCGCAGAAACTGCGGATGCATCGCCGCCAGTTTTTCCATCAAGTCGATCCGGTTCCCGTTGGCGCGATCGTGATAGGTCGGCGGAAACAGGGAAACCAGCTGCAGCCACAATGCCCCAGGATGCGCCACCGTAAGCACCAGGTGGTTCTCCATCGACGGCTCCATCGGGCCGGTCTTCAGTGTGAACCGGTACTGCTTCCATTCCGTCCCGATCCCCGCCACCACCGCGCTGGCCAGCACCCTGCCCGTCTGATTCGCCACGAGGCTTGCTGTCACCGGTCCCACCTCGGCCGAATCTTCCTTCGCGTAAAACGACCCCTGATAGCTTGTGCCGGCGTGCAGCGGAATCCCCCACCACCCCCCGTTGAGCACGCCCGCCGGTCCGGCAGCGCTCGCTGCGCTCACCTCTACGCGGAGACTCCAGTGCAGGGCCTCGCTCGGACCCGTGGTCTTGTCCTGGCTCATCTTCGCTTCCGCATTGCCGTCCTCTACCAGAATCCAGTCGTTCACTCCCGACCAGTCCGCGCGCACCGTGCTGTTGCTGATCAGCTCCGCATAGAGTCCGCCGTCGTAGGAGTGGTTAATCTCCTCGGTCATCAGCCCATACAGCGTCGGGCTCACCTTCGACGCTGTCTGATCGGCATGAATGGTCACTACCGCCGGCCCACCGGACTGCCCCGGCAGGCGCGCGGCGGCAAAAAAGAAAATGGCCAGAATCGAAAGAGCAGCGAATCGTCTCGTTCTCATAAAAAACTCTCTCCTTGGGGGTCGGGAACGTCGAGAAAACGTATACCACAGTCTCCACTCCAATTTCCCCCTTTATTCTCCCGCCCAACTCCCCGCAAACCCCGGCGGTAAAGGGCGGGACCGCCTCCTGGCTGCCGGATCGCGCTCACCATTGCACCTTCACCAGGGCCACACTCTCCCGCGGCAATTCCATCTCCAGCGCTATCTTCCCCGTCTCAACCCTCACCCATTGCGGCGATCCGATCAGGGCCAGTTGTCCCGCCGCCCGCAGTTCCGCCATCTGTTCTGTGCTCGGCAGCTGGGGCGAACCCATCTGCTTCCATGTCGCAAACGCGTTGCTGTGACTGCCATCGATCCGGTACTCCTCCACCAGCGCCCGGCGCGACGTCGATGGAACGCCGCGCATGGTCATGTGGACCGGAGTCGGCTCAGCCGCAATGTCATCATCCGCGTAATTCCACACCATCACCGCCGCGGAGTTTCCTTTCCGGGTCGCCACCCCATCGATTTCCGCCCGCTGCATTACTCCCGCCCGCGCAATTTCTTCTGCCCCTATCGCCGCGCTGCTCGTCAACGCCACGCGCTCTCCGCCCAGCAAACCGGCCTCGCGGAAGAAGTTCATCTCCGGCTTGTCGATGCCGTGGGTCGCCAGCGCCCGCTGCCCCGCAAATAACGGCTGCCCCTCGAACTCAAACGCCCAGGTCACAAACCCCGCCAGCCTCACGTGCTCTTCGGCCGCGAGTTCCGTCAGTCCCTGCATGGCGGCCGCCGTGTACGCCGGATATACCGTCCCATTGCGATAGGCATCTTCCGGATGCTGCTGTGGCGAGCAAGCCCCGCAGCCCTCCGGGTCGGCCTCGCTCAGCACCACCGGCAGGTCCCGAAACTGCGCCAACGCATGTACGATGGCAAATCCTGTCTGCGCATTTTCGAGCTCATGCCCCAGCCCCATCTGCACATGTTCATCCACCCAGTGCGGACTGCCCTTGGCGTGAAACGAAATGAAGTCCAACGGGACCTGACCGCCTGTCGCCGCGCTCCGATCCTGCGCGCAATGGCGCAAAAACTCCTTCAGATACACCGCACTCCTGCTGTCTGGCGTGGGCCCGGTGGTCGCCGGACCTCCCACTCGTGCATACGGGATTGCCGACTTAACACCCGCGGCCGCATAGTCGTAGAGCTGTTCGTATTCCTTCTCCGTCCCGTGCCAGTAGAAAATGTCCGGTTCGTTCCACACCTCCCAGTACCACGTCGCCACCTCGCGCCTCCCGTAGCGGTGGGCCAGATGCATCGCCACTGCCCGCACCATTTCGCCCCACTTCCGGTAATCGTTCGGCGGATACGACCAGCCTTCCGTTTCGCCGGGTTTCGTGGGCCATGGGCGGTGATACGGATCAGGATGGCTCGACAGCGCTTTCGGCATAAACCCCAGTTCCACAAAGGGCCTCACATGCGCGCCTGTCCACGCGTCGAAGATCTCGTCGAGAATCGTCCAGTTATAAATCGACTTGCCACGCGCATCCTCGCTGTAGACGTTGCTCGAACTCCATTTGAGCTCCGGTTTTCCGTCTCCCGTGGTGAAAAGGAAATGGGCGCGCACATAGACCGGCTCCGGCGTCGCATCATGCAGTTCTCTGAGCGGCGCGCCCCCGTTGTCCGTTGTCGTGTAGTTCGACTCGTCATAGCCGAACCAAGCGTACACGGGCACGAACGCCCCCAGGCTCCTCTGCAAATCCACCTGCATGTCCACCGGCGACTGCGCGCGCGCCAGCGCCGCCACGCCCGCCAGATACACTACCGCCAGCCGCAGGCGCATCACACCGCCTCTCACTCCGGCAGCATCAGCTGCCCCTGAATCCGGAAAGTCCCGCTCACTTCTGGCGCCCCCGTTCCCGGCTGCCCGCCGCCGATCGTGATCGTGTATGGGCCCTCCGCGATAATCGGATCGCCCGCCTCGGTTACCATGCTCAGGTCGCGCCCCTTCAACGTGAACTCGACCTTCTGGCTCGCCCCCGCCTCAAGATGCACGCGCTCAAATCCGCGCAGCGCCCGCAGCGGGGCGCCCGCCACATCCGGAAACTTCAGATACAGCTCGACAACTTCGTCTCCCGCGCGCTGGCCTGTATTTGTAACCGTCACGGCAGCATGAACCGGGTCGCCCGCGTTCACTGTATCCGCACCCAGCGTCAGCCCGCTGTAGCTAAAGCTCGTGTAACTCAGCCCATATCCGAATGGAAACAGCGGCTCACCTTTGAAATAACGGTAAGTGCGGTTTTCCATGGAGTAATTTTCGAAGTTGGGCAACTGGTCGACACCCGTATAGAAGGTCACCGGGAGGCGCCCTCCGGGATTGTTCTTCCCACTCAGCGTCTCGGCGATGGCCGCGCCGCCTTCTTCGCCGGAATACCAGGCTTCGAGGATGGCGTTGGCGTGCGCCTTCGCCCAGTTCACGCTCAGCGCGCTGCCGTTCATGAGGACCACGATGAGCGGCTTGCCGGTCGCGGCCACCGCCTCCAGCAGATCCTCCTCCGGCTGGGGCAGATCGAGACTTGTTCGGTCGCCGCCCAGGAATCCCGGCTGGTTCACCGGCATCTCCTCGCCTTCCAGTTCGCTCGTAATGCCAACCACTGCGATTGTGACATCGGCTTCCCTGGCCGCCGCAATCGCCTCGGGTGAAGGCAGCGGATTGTAGCGCGCCCACAGGAGCTGCGCCTTCGGTTCCGCGCTGGAGCTGAACTTCGAATACGTGACCGTGATGGGAACTTTTACCCCGCGCTCCAGATGGACGCGGCTCAGCCGTGTGTTCCTCTCGCCCATGCCGAAGACCTGGGCAATCTGTCTTCCGTCCACCGACAAGCGGCCAAAGCCGTCAGCCGTCATGCCCAGCAGATAATCTCCTGTCTCGGGCGCCGTCAGGAAGCCCGTCCACTCCACCGAAATTGCGGGTTTGTCCTTCGCCTCATCGGGAAGATTGGCCGCCGTGAGATCGACGTTCGATTCCACGCGACTCATGAGCGGCGTCGGTTTTGTTCCGGGACTCAGATCCATGCCCTTAATTAGCCCATACTCCGCCTTCAGCCCCGGCTGGCCATCCGGCGTCGTCAACACCCCGTCGGGGACCGGATCGCCGTCGTTGCGCAGGAACTGCGTTCCGGGCACGAAACGGATTTTCGCTTGGGGGAACTCCGCCTTGAGCCCGTCGCGCACCGTCACCGAGTGGGTCGGCGTCCCGCTGTAGTTGCCCATCAGAACGCGGTGCTGATCGGCCAGAGGGCCAACGACCGCAATCCTGGTGATCGACGATTTCAACGGTAGCACCCCGTCATTTTTCAGCAGCACCATGGACTCATTCGCCAGCTTGCGGGCCAGCGCGCGATGCTCGGGGCTGTCCAGTTCCTTTGGCTCGATTTTCGTGTAGGGGACCATGTCCGGCGGATCGAACAAGCCCAGCCTGATCCTGGCGGTAAATAACCGCACCAGTGCCTGGTCCATCGCGCTCTGGCTCAGATAACCCTGCTGCACCGCATCGATATACGGTCTGTAATCGTGGTCATCCGTTACTTTCGCGATGAAGTCGATGCACTCGTTGTCCATACCGCGCGTCAGCGAGATCGCCGATGACTGCGCCTGCGTCGGCCGATAGTGGTGCCCGTTGAAGATATCGGTCACCGCACCGCAGTCGGAGACGACATAGCCCTGGAATCCCCAGTGATTGCGCAGCTGATCCTCGAGCAGGAACTCGTTCGCGCATGCCGGCTGCCCCTTGATTGCGTTGTACGCGCACATTACCGAGCCGGCCTTGCCGTCTGTCACCGCTGCACGAAATGCAGGCAGATAGGTGTCGATCTCGTCGTGCTTGCTCACGTCCACATCGGCCATGTGCCGCGTCGGCTCCGGCCCGCTATGAACATCGAAATGCTTGGGTGTCGCAATCACCCGGTAGTATCGCGGATCGTCTCCCTGCATTCCGGTCACAAAGGCGACGCCCATTCGCCCGGTCAGGAAAGGATCTTCTCCGTAGGTTTCCTGCCCGCGTCCCCAGCGTGGATCGCGAAAGATGTTCAGATTCGGAGCCCAGAAATCCAGCCCGTGAAAGATCGCCGAGTTCCCTTCGTGCTCCGACTCCGCGTGCACGATGCGCCCCTCGATGCCGATGTCCGTCGCCATCTCGTGGATGCCCGACACGTCGAAGGTCGCCGCCAGCCCGATCGGCTCGGGGAATTCGGTGGTGCCGTTCACTGCCACGCCGTGCAGCGCCTCGCTCCACCAGTCGTAGGCCGGTACCTTGAGCCGCGGTATCGCGCGCGCCTGATTCACCAGCTGCGAGGCCTTTTCTTCCAGCGTCATCCGGCTCACCAGATCCCTCGCCCGCGCTTCCGCCGGAAGGCTCGGGTTCAGGTAATGCGCTTGGGTCCCATCTTGCGCTCCCGCTGTTCCCACCAGCATCCCGGTCGAAATCAAAACCGCTGACCAACCCCGCAGTCCGAATCGCAACATGACGTTTCCCTCAGTGAGCGCGAATTGTCTCCCCGCGGCCGGCGTAGTGCCGAACGTGACAACCCACCCTAAAGCCCTTCCCCGCTGAGAGTCAATTCCGGGAAACGGTTTACCACCCGCGTCGGCGATTAGCTCAACAAGCGTCCTCCACTCAGTGCGTGCTTGCTTCCTCTATTCTGTAAACGCATTCTATCTTTCCTTGCCATGGCTCGCAGTGCCTCTTTCGCCGGCAACTCCGCGTCAGCCGGAATGCTCCGGCTCGCGCCCCTCTTTGTTCTTCTGTCCGTTGCCTTTCTGGCCATCTGGATTGTCCGGAGTTCTCCCTCTTCCGCCCAAACGCCACCTCCCCTGGACTACCCTCGGCTCATCGATATCACCGCCTCTACCGGCATCCGCTTCGACCATAACTCGAGCCCCGAACAAAAATTCATTGTCGAATCCATGAGCGGCGGCGTAGCACTCATCGATTACGACCGCGACGGCTGGCCCGACATTTACTTCACCAACGCACAAACCGTCGACATGGCCCAGCGGGGCATCCCCGCTCGCAGCGCCCTCTTCCACAACAATCACGATGGCACTTTCACCGACGTCACTGACAAAGCCGGCGTCGGCTCTCCCTGCTGGGCCAACGGCGTCTCCGTCGGCGACTACAACAACGATGGCTGGCCCGACCTGCTCGTCACCTGTCTCTCCGGCGTTGTCCTGTATCGCAACAACGGCGACGGCACCTTTACCGACGTCACCAAATCCGCCGGACTCTCCGGCGACCACCTCTGGGCCGCCGGCGCCGCCTTCGGCGACTATGACAACGATGGCTGGGACGATCTTTTCATCTCCCATTACGTCAACGTCGACCTCAACCACCTCGACGCTTTCGGCTCGAAGGATACCTGCCGGTATATGGGGATCGACGTCCAGTGCGGACCCCGGGGGCTGGAAGGGTCGCCCGATACTCTCTGGCATAACAACCACGACGGGACCTTCACCGACGTCTCGAAGAAAGCCGGGGTGAGCGATCCTGATCGCCGTTACGGGCTCACCGCCCTGTGGTCCGACTTCAACAACGATGGCAAGCTCGACCTCTTCGTCGCCAACGACGGCCAGCCCAGCTATCTCTACCAGGGCGATGGCACCGGACACTTCACCGACGTCGGCTTTACCTCCGGCATCGCTCTCAATGCCAATGGGGTGGCTCAGGCCAATATGGGTCTGGCGCTGGGCGACTATCTGCACACTGGCCGCATGTCGCTCTTCATTTCCCACTTCGACAACGAATACGCAGCCCTTTATCGCAATGACGGCGACATGGACTTTACCGAGGTCTCAGCCCTGTCCGGCGTCGCCCGCGCGACCAGTGGCTATGTGGGCTGGGGCGACGCCTTCGTCGACTTCTCCAACGATGGCTGGCCCGACATCTTCCTCGTCAACGGCCACGTCTATCCTCAGGTCGACGTCATCCCCGAGCGCGCCAGCTATCGCCAGCCCAAAATCCTCCTCCTCAATGAGCGCGACGGAACCTTCCGCAACATCAGCCAGTCTGTCGGCGACGCCATTCAGCTTCGCCAGGTCAGCCGCGGGATGGCGATCGGCGACCTCTTCAACGACGGGCACCTCGAGGCGGTCGTCGAAAATCTCACCGGTCAGCCCATGATCCTCCGCCCGGAAGGCGGCCCGGCCAACCACTGGATCAGCTTTCAGCTTCAGGGCGTGCGCTGCAATCGTCTCGCGCTCAATGCACGGGTCCACCTGACCGCGGGCAACCTCGCCCAACTCGGCGAAGTCCTCAGCGGCGGCAGCTATCTTTCCCAGAACGATCTGCGGCTGCACTTCGGGCTCGCGGATCACGACCGTGTCGATCAGGCAGTCGTCCTTTGGCCCGACGGTTCAAGGGATGTCCTGAGGAATCTGCCCGCTGACCGCTTCTACACGGTGCGGGAGGGCAGCGGGGTGGTCGCCTCCGCGTCTCCGTCGGCTCGCTGAGGCAGCGCTGGAGAAGCGTTTTCCCACAAAGCCACTCGCGCAGGAAGACTTTTCGGCAAGTATACGGTTTCACGGGGCTCTATCGCGGGACACGGCAACCATTGGCCTTGACAAGCGTTTTGCGAAAGAGTAATTGTTTTCTCGCCCGGACTTCAGCATGCGATTCTTACTAGAAACTTCCGGCTATTCAGGCGATCCACTCGCTGTAGAAAACGTTTGCTCAGGAGGCATTATGACACCATTCAGGCATCGGGTCCCGCCCCGCGCCCGGAAACGGGCCCCGCAGAGACTGCGCGCTTTCTGCGTTTGCTTCACCTCCATCGTCCTGCTTTTGCTCCTTTGCCCCGCCCTCCGCGCCCAGGAGAATGCCACCATCAACGGCACCGTCACCGACGCCACTGGAGCCGTGGTCGCCAATGCCCAGATCTCTCTCACCAATACTGCCACCGGCCAGGTCCGCAACGAAGTCACCAACTCCGTCGGCGCCTACCGCTTCGGCAACGTCGGTATCGGTACCTGGACCCTCAACGCCACCGCCCCGGGCTTCCAGAAGTACACCAAGACCGGCATCGTCGTGAACGTCGCCCAGACCCTGGAAGAGGACATCCAGTTCAAGGTCGGCAGCGCGACCCAGACCGTCTCTGTGCAGGCCGAGGCTCTGCAGACGCAGACCGAAACCAGTGAAGTCAGCACCCTCATCAGCGGTCAGCAGGTCGAGCAGCTCTCCACGAACGGCAATAACGTGACCGCCCTCGCGGCCCTCGGCCTCGGCGTTTCCAATAACCTGCCTCCCTTCAGCGGTGTCGACGCGCTGACCTCTGCCAATGGCATTAGTTTCAACGGGACCCGCACCGAGCACAACATCTACCTCCTCGACGGAGCTGAGCAGAACGACCGCGGCTGCGGGGGCTGCTTCATGAACCTGCCGTCGCAGGAAGCGATCGCCGAGTTCCAGACGCTGGACAGCAATTACTCGCCTGACTACGGCATCGGCTCCGGCGGCACCATCCTGCTCGTGCTCAAATCCGGCACGCACGACTTCCACGGCGAAGTCTACGAGTTCAATCGCAATACCGACTACGACGCCAACGACTACTTCGTCAAGCAGACCGGTGGCGCACGCCCCACATTCCAGCTCAACGAGCCCGGCGGCAACATCGGCGGCCCGCTCTTTATTCCCGGCGTTTATAACACCAATCGCAACCGCACCTTCTTCTTCTGGAACGAGGAGTGGCGTCGGCTCATTCAGGGCGCGACACCGCTGGTTCTCAATACCATCCCGACCAGCGATTTCCCCACCGCCGGCCAGGATCTCACCTACACTCCATTTAACGGCACGGCTGCGCCCATCGTCCCCGTTACCACGGATCCTGCCAAGCTCGCCCTGTACACCCAGGACGGCCTCACCCCCGGGCAACCGTTCACCGGCAACGTCATCCCGGCTAACCTCATGGACCCCAATGCGGTGCTCGAGGTCAACTCCGGCACCTTCCCGAAACCCAACCTCGGCACTT
>Ga0335072_10008770_pt1 | contig 14624 bp, 7 predicted proteins | sample Lox_Sample_21_FD_206725 | JGI IMG/M metagenome (GOLD analysis project Ga0335072, IMG submission 206725) | Soil microbial communities from Loxahatchee National Wildlife Refuge, Florida, United States - Lox_Sample_2.1 | ecosystem: Environmental > Terrestrial > Soil > Wetlands | place: USA: Florida... | reverse complement strand
ATCTGGCGGATTGCACTGCTGAGGAATGCGCTCCGTTGCGGTACGCGAACAACTCGACTGCATTGGCCAAGTCACCCCCATCTACAACGATCCGCCTGCTTTCCTCGCCCTCGACCTGCAGAAAGATCCTGGCGTCCCGCAAGAGGCGTGGCGACGTCACGAGGACCTGTTGTGCGTTGGTGAAGCGCATCGCCGACTCTGCGTCGCTATTGGCCTGCACGCTGATGCCGCTGAGTATTGCATCGTTCACTCGATCGAGAATAACGGAAGGCCGAAGATCCGGCGTGGCTGTCTCAAAGCGAACATTGCTCAGCGTGATTGAGCTCGAGTTCCGTGCATAAAAACCATAGGCGGGCATGGGTCCCAGCATAAAGTACTCCCCGGCAATCTCCGGCAGTTCGCGTCGGCCTGCATCCTCGGCTGTGCCGCCGCCTCCGAACACAAGATGAATATCTTCGAATGAGACTCGCTCAATGACTGCTCCATGGACTGCGCTCAACGCGATGCATGAGTGCAATTCTCCCGGGTTGTAATGATTTGTCAGCGCAGTTTCTTCGATCGGGCCGGGATTGGTGTTGACCGTTCCATGGATGTTGCTGAATGCAATTCCACGGACCACAGCTGGAGGCTCGTGAGACTCGTCAGGTGCGGCATCAACCGGCACAGAACCAGAGCCGTGTCGGCGCGGTGAATGTGGACCCAGGCTGAAGTGGATTGGCCCGGTGACATCGTCGAGCACAAGGTCCGAGAACGTCATGTTTTCGAAGACCGATCCAGGGGTGCCATGAAATTTGATCGGGCACCCGTACACCTGGTGCAAAACACAATTCGATACAGCAATATTGCTGGCTTTTCCGCCCCCAAATCGAAAGACGGACCATCGCGTGCTGAAGAAAGAATTCGTCACTGTCACATTACGGCAGCTTCCAAACAGTGCGCACGCATCGTCGAGTGACAGGACAGTACAGTTGGAGATGGTCACATGCTCAGCGCTTATGAAGTGAAATCCATCATTGTTGCTGTTGACGCGGCTATGAATGTATATCCCATCCATATGCACACGCTTGCTCTGGATCACCCGAATACTGTGGTATGCGCAGTCAAGAAGGTTCATGTCGCGCACCCGGAGGTTTTCGCAGCGATAGAAGAGCAAGTGATAAGGCCGTTTATTGCCGCCAAGCCCGCTAGGCGGAGGCGTTCCTCGAACAGCGGAGTGAAACTGTGCTCCCTGCCCATCAATCGTTCCCGGCCCCTCGATCGTAATGTTCTTGGCCTCAACTGCGTAAAGCAGAGCCCAGTTTCCGTCTTCCAGCGTTGCGTCACCGTGCAGTGGAATCGCATCGACGGCATGGTAATCATGACCATTTGCACTGCCCAACAATTTGCCGCTGGCAGAAATCCGGAGAGTAACATTGCTCTTAAGCTCCACCGAACCGATTAAGTATGTCCCCGCGGGAACGACAACAACTCCGCCGCCCTCAGCCGCGCATGCATCAATAGCAGCTTGAAGAGCGTGTGTGTCGTTGGCAAGCCCGTCTCCCTTCGCGCCGAAGTCCCGAAGGTTGAAGTCTCGGATTCCGCGTGCTGGCCCACCGACCGCTCTTCTGTTCTCTTCTCCCCCACCAGGCACGGGGCTGGCAGCACCGATTAGCCCTCCGCCAAGTGAAATCCCCAGAGCTGAGAGCGTCTCTCGGCGTGTAAGAAACTCAATGCTTCTGCGTTTGGGACTGCCGCTGCCTCTAAATATCTCGTTGCTCAAGTCTCCTCCAGGTTCGTGCTCGTTAGACTTTGTCTCGTGCGGCATGCCGTCTGGGCACCCTCGCGTGTCGGGTCGGAACCATCAAGGCACCGTTTGCCATTTCTGGATTAACAATCCGCCGGACGTGTACTCCAGGTTGCGTCGCTCGAAACTGTCAAACATATTTCTCCTGATATTGAGATCTATGTTTTACTATCCAAACCGGAAAGCCGGGCTGACAGTTCGCAGTTGAGTTAAGCGGAGACTCTATGACACGCGTTTCTGAGAAAAGCTTCGTTCCAGCCAAAATACGCAAATGCCACTCCGCTCCAGTCGGAGTTCTTACCAAGGTGCTTGCTATCTTCGAGTTGCTTGACCGCTCTCCTGGCGGCTTGCAACTGAGATATATCTCCGAGCAAACCGGCTTTAATAAGAGCACCACCTATCGCTTTCTCGCACACCTGGAGCAGGCTGGCTACCTGGTGCGCGATCTCACGGGCGCTTACCTGATCGGGCCGCGGCTCGTGCGGCTTGGCACAGACAGTACGTACCAGGCAACGATTCGCAAGATCAGCCGCCCGATCATGGAAACTCTATGGTCCAAAACAGAGGAAACGGTAAACCTCGGCGTGCTCGATCGCGGCGAAGTGCTGTATCTCGACGTAATCGAAAGCCCGCACCATTTTCGGCTCTCATCGCAGGCCGGGATGCGTCGGCCTCTGAACTGCACGGCACTGGGAAAATCACTCCTGGCGTGGATGCCGCCTTCGACTCGGGATGATCTTTTGGCGGGCTACAGAGTCGATAAGCGCACTCAGCACAGCATTGCAAATCCGATGGAACTCCTCGCAGAATTGGGCCGCATTCAGAGGCGCGGCTACGCAATCGATAACGAGGAAGTCGAGGCGGGAGCTTGTTGTGTGGCTGCGCCGGTCTTTGATTCTTCTGGCCAGGTGACGGCCAGCATGAGCGTCTCCGGCCCGGTGACACGAATGAACCGCGCTCGCACTTCCGAAATTGCGATCGTTTTGAAAGCGGCAACCGATGAAATCTCCGGGCAACTTGGTTATTCCGAATCATTGAGAAGAGGATCAGGCCGCATGGAATTTGCGCAATAAGAGCCGCTTTGTCGTAGGTCGCTGTCGCCATTGGAATTGTCTGTCTCAAAGACCGAATGGCCGCTATTGCTGTTGGCCGTCGTCCAGACCTCGCACCCACAAAGCTCTTACGTCCCTGCAGTTTTGCATTCGCAACACCGGCGCGTTTTGTGGGGTCTTAATATGGAACAAGTCTGCTCCTTCCACGTTGTCCAAAATGATTGCTGGCCTCGCATCTTCGCTCATGGCTGATATCTCGATTGCCCGGAGATTCACGTTCCGGACATGTCGCAGGTAGAGCCCCTGGGATGGCATGTCGCCAAACATGTTCGGCTCGGGATATTTGCTCTCATCTTCCGAGGGGACAACCTCAGCCTGTGCGGATGTTCCCCCTCCGCGGTGTTGAATGAAGATGTCGTGAATGGTCAAATCACGAATTTCATAGCCAGGCACACCACTGATAATGCAGCCGAAGCGTGAGCTGGCATTCGAACAAACTACATTTGAAATAGTGACTCGTTGCAGAGTTCCGGTTCGAGTCGAATCCTTTGGCCCACGCAGGCGGCTCCCCAGTCTCAGAAAGATCGGTGCGGAAACGATATCGCGCATAGTGATGTTGCTGACCACCACATCTTCGAGCAGCGCGCCATCGACCGTCTCGAGCGCAAGACCCTGGCAACCTTCAAAAACACAATTCGAAATGGTGATGTTCCTGAAGCCGCCATTCGATTCAGTCCCGCACTTGATTCTGCCGGTATGTGGAATCCTGGAACCTTCCTCGAAATTCTTCCACGTGCCATCCAGCATGGTTCCCACCTGATAGGCGCCGGTAACGTAACAATTGACTATTTCGACGTTCTCCGTGGCGCGCGTGCGTCCGAGTGCAAAACTGCTCTTTGGCACAATGGCGTCATCCCATGGAGAGTTAACTGCACAGTTCACAATCCTCACGTTACGGCAGCAATCGATGTCCATTCCATCGCGATTGGTGTCGATCGTCAATCCGTCGATCAGCAGATTATCTACGCCTGTGGCGAGGATTCCAAACCACCCACCTTCTAGAATCTGGAAGTTTCTCAGCTGCACATTTCGACAATTCTTCAAACTGATCGCCTTGTTTCCGACACCTTTGATGCGACGCCCCTTGGGATTGTGGCTCTTCGGGCCGTTGCTGCGTACCAATCCCCTGCCCCAGATCCGTCCAGGCCCGAAAATCGACACATCGCTGAGGCCTTCACCCCATATCAAACTGTTGTGCCAGTGGTTGTGCCCGAAGTCCTGATACTCTTCCCATGGTTGCGTCGGCTCCGGATCATCGTAGCCCCCTGGTTCGCCCTCAGCAGGCGGATCCGCAGCAATAATCACCGCTCCCTGGTCGAGGAACAACGCGACGTTGCTCTTGAGACGAATCGAGTAACTCAGATACAGTCCCGCAGGAAAGCACACAATGCCACCGTAGTTGGCGGCAGCTGCTTCAATCGCCCGATTAATCGCACTGCTATCGAGACTGGTGCCATCTCCCTTGGCTCCGTACGCTCGAACGTCAAGGGCTGCCGAATATCGCGTCGACCCAAACGATGTCCCCCGGTCTCCTGGATCATTGCCATCCAACGCCAACGTGGAAGGCGCCGCTGCTGCCACAAGTCCGGCCGCACCTGCTCCTGCCAGCTTCAGAAAGCTTCTGCGCTCGTTCATCGATCCCCTTTTGTCTTGTCCTCGCTCATTGCACGTGGCGCAAACTCTGCGCCAGAAACGATCCAACCAGAGGTGTTCTCTTACGTGGATGCGTCTGTAGCGACGCAGATACCTCCGCGCAACAGCGGATCAGCTTCTCCGCAATTATTGGCGCATTTTGAGCGCGCACTCTTGCGGTTGGTCCCGACATACTCAGAGCTGCAACCGGCGTATTGTTCTCATCGAAAATCGGCGCACCTACGCAGCGCACTCCCATCTCAATTTCCTCGTCGTCTACCGCGAATCCTCGATGTCGCACGCGATCGAGCGCCCGCAGCAATTCTTCACGAGAACAGATTGTCTTGGGCGTATAGCGCACAAAATGAATCTGGTCGACGATTCCTTCAAGCTGATCTTTCGGCAAATAGGCAAGCATCGCTTTGCCCAGCGACGTACAGTACACCGGATTTGTACTGCCTGTCTTCGAACTCATGCAGATATGACGGCCGGGTTCCGTCTTGTCCAGATAGACAACAGTTGTCTTCTGCAACACCCCCAGATGAACCGTCTCGCCTAGCTCCGTGGATAAACGTTGGAGATTCGGGTGGATTCGCGTCCGCAAGTCCATCTGCTGCACTGCCCGATTGCCCAGTTCGTAGAGCTTCATTCCGAGCCGGAAACGATTGTCTGAGGTGCGCTCAATGAGCGCAATGCGTTCGAGAACCATCAACGATCGATGCACGGTGCTCTTGTGAATCTGAAGGCGTTGGGAAATTTCTACGAGCGCAAGCGGCACCTCAAACTCGCCCAACAGTTCAAGCACTGCGACTGCGCGGACAAGGCTCTGCAGCTGGTACGGTCCATCAGCGCCGCTGCCCGGCTCGGCCCCTGCCATCGTGGTTGTGAGTGTACTTGCCATAGCTGTCGACCTCTTTGATACCTGCAACCAGGTTGATCTGGATCCGGGAAGCGGCGATTCCAGATAGGTGAATACTGAGAAATTGTCCGGTCACATCCTGTCTGTACGCACTCCGTCAACTCCGCCTGTTGGCCGATGACCGACCCCTGCCAGTCCGAAGGCGCGCCCATGATGTTGCGACCAAATCGAATCCGCCGCCTGCTTCCTTCGCCGCCCCGGCTTCAACATCCCCTTCGCACAATTTGGCTCCAATGGTCCAAAAGAGCGAACCGTCCGACGTCCTCACGGTGCTCCAAGCGAGACCAGATCACCCTGAACAAACCCTGTGCCGTGCACACTCTGATCTAATGCCTGATGTCCTGCCCGAAATACCCAAAGGAATAAAGGACTGCGATGTCGCATTTGCGCCGAACCACATCGCTGCAAGCGCCACGGCGCAATTCTCTCGAAGCGGGTCGATATTCGGGAGTCGCGCAATGCCCACGCAAGTGACTCACGGTTTGCATCCGAAGACGCCGGGCAACTGCATGAAAACAAAGCGCCTGATCTCCGAAATTCTCTCTGTTACAAACCTCCCGGCTTGGCGCAGGACGACGCCGAACGAGCGACCGAGAGGCCGGTTCACTGCAAGACATGACGGAGTCCGTCGGTTCGAATGAGACGGCGTGACGATCAATCTCACCTTTCTTTTGCCTGCGAGCGGGCTGAATTTGACATGGCTCTTCAACTGCCGTGGCGATATGCCACGCCCTACCCTTACTCACATCGCTCTGTGGATCGCCTCTCTTGTCGGCGTCGTACACACAAGGAAGGGGCCGGCTTTGTTTATCCGTTTAAACAGATGATTGCGCGACTTCCCTCAAAAGACTTCCCTTGCCTGCAACGCAGGTTCTCGCCGCATTGCGACGTCCAGCCACCGCGGCCTTAAATTAGTCGGTGCACCCCCTCAACTCCTGCCATTGCAGCGCCCGCGATGCCAATTCATGAATCTATCTTTGATCCAGGTTCATCTTTGTAAGACATCGTCATTTGCGGCTTCCCCATATGCCCGCTTCCGATATCACCAACATTCAAAAGCCTGAATGGAGAAACTACATGCTGGTACGCCGTACACCGAGGATACGAACGTCTCTTTTCACTGTCGCCTTGCTCGTCGCCTCAGCTGGAGCCTTGACTTTCTCTGCCGCGGTGCTCTCCGGTTGCAGCAGGACCGCAGTTTCTGCAAGCTCGGGCGCTCCTCCGCGAATGAAGGTCTCCGTCGTCAAAGCCGATGAAACGGAGGTGCCCATCACCGGCGAATGGGTCGGTACCCTCGACGGCTACGTCAACGCGCAGATTCAACCTCAAGCGAGCGGCTATCTGATTCGCCAGGACTATCGCGAAGGTTCCGAGGTCCAGAAAGATCAGATCCTCTTCGAGATCGACCCGCGGCCCTTCGAAGCTGCCCTGCAACAGGCTCAGGGCCAACTTGGCCAGGCACAGGCCCAGCTCGCGCTTGCTCAGATCAACGTCAACCGCGATACGCCTCTCGCCGCTGCTCACGCGATTGCGAAAAGCCAGCTTGATAACGAAATCCAGCAGAAGTCCCAGGCCGAAGCCGCGGTTCAGTCGGCCCAGGCAGCCGTATCCACTGCCAAATTTAACCTGGGCTTCACCCAGGTTCGGTCGCTCATCACCGGCGTTGCCGGCCAGGCCACCACGCAGGTTGGCAACCTCGTCGGTGCGCAGTCGGTGCTCACTTCCGTCTCGCAACTAGACCCCATCAAGGTCTACTTCTCAATCAGCGACAGCCAGTACCTGGCCTTGGCCGAACGCGCGCGCGCCGGCGGCAGCGACTTGCTCGACGGTGGATCGAATCTGCCGCTGACCCTCACACTCGCCGATGGCGAGGTCTACCCGCATAAGGGTCACATCGTCTTCGTCGACCGCCAACTCAATGCACAGACAGGTGCAATTCGCATTGCGGCTGCCTTTCCCAATCCCGGCAATGTCCTGCGGCCCGGCCAGTTCGGCCGCGTAAAGGCCGTGACTGAACTTCGCCACAATGCCGTCCTCGTACCTCAGGTCGCCGTGTCAGAGTTTCAGGGAACGCAGCAGGTCTACACCGTCGACGCCAATGGAACCGTGCACGTCAATGTGGTGACGCTCGGTCCGCAATACGGCAATAGCTGGGTGATCGAGAGCGGCCTGCCGGGCGGCGCTCTGGTCGCCACAGACAACCTTCAGAAGCTGCGCGAAGGCGCGCAAGTCTCTCCGGTCGTAACCAGCTTCCAATACACCGGCGCAGCGCAAGCGCCGCTTTCGGGTGGGAAGTAACACATGTCGAAATTCTTCATACGCAGACCAATTGTTGCGATTGTTGTCGCCACCATCACGGTGATAGTTGGCATCGTGTCGCTGCTGACCCTGCCAATTTCGCAGTACCCCAACATCGTTCCGCCTGAGATTCTTGTCACCGCCACGTATCCGGGCGCGGATGCCAAAACGGTCTCTCAGGCTGTCTCCACTCCGCTCGAGCAGCAGATGAACGGCGTCGACAACATGATCTACATGAACTCCGTCAGCGCGAACAACGGCGTGGTTCAGCTCTTTGTCGACTTCGACGTCAAGACCGATCCCAACATCGATCAGGTGCTCGCGCAGCTCCGTGTTGACCAGGCCCAGTCGCAGTTACCGGCCCAGGTCGAGACCGCCGGGCTCACTGTCCAAAAGGCGCTCACTTCTCCGCTCATGCTTGTCGCGGTCGATTCCCCCGGCGGCAAACTCAGCCAGGACTTCCTCACCAACTACGCCATCATCAACCTGCAAGATCAGATCTCCCGTGTGAAGGGTGTCTCGCGCGTACAGGTCTTCGGCGGACAGTATGCTCTGCGCGTCTGGGTCGACCCCGATAAGCTGGCCAAGCTCGGCGTAACTGCAACCGACGTTATCTCCGCGATCCAGACGCAGAACGACGTCCACCCATCTGGTCAGATCGGCGGCGAGCCGATTCCCAGGGGGCAGCAGTTCACCTACACCGTTCGCACGCAGGGTCGTCTCGTCACGCCGGAGCAGTTCGGCAACATTATCCTCCGCGCTAATCCTGACGGCTCCATTCTGCGCCTGCGCGACGTTGCGCGCATCGAGTTGGGCGATCAGGCCTACACCATCTCTGGACGTTATAATCAGGCGCCCGCCGGTATCATGGCCATCTACCAGCTACCGGGTTCCAACGCCGTCGAAACCGCGCGCGCCGTGTCCAAGCGCATGAAGGAACTCTCGGCCACGTTCCCGCCAAGCATCTCCTACAGCATTCCGCTCGACACGACAAAAGCCGTGACGGCCGGAATCCACGAAATTATTCTCACGCTACTTGAGGCGCTCGGCCTCGTTGTCCTCGTAGTCTTCATCTTTCTCCAGGGCTGGCGCGCCACGCTCATTCCTCTGCTCGCCGTGCCCGTGTCTCTAATCGGCACCTTCATCATCTTTCCAGCACTCGGCTTCTCAGTGAACACGCTTTCGCTCTTCGGCCTTGTACTCGCCATCGGCTTGGTCGTCGACGACGCCATCATCGTGGTCGAGGCTGTCGAGCATCACATTGACGAAGGCATGGACCCGAAGTCCGCCACAGAAAAGGCCATGGAAGAGGTGGGCGGACCTGTCGTCGCCATCGCGCTCATCCTCGCCGCAGTCTTCATTCCCACGGCGGCCATTCCCGGCATCACCGGCCGTCTTTATCAACAGTTCGCGGTCACCATCGCCATCTCCGTCCTGATTTCGGCATTTAACGCCCTTACGCTCTCCCCGGCACTCGCCGCTCTTCTGCTTAAGCCTCGTTCTGAGGGCCGCAAGAAGAGCCTGTTCGAGAGAGCCTTTGGAAGCTTCAACCGTATCTTTGGCCGTGCCACAGACGGTTTTGTCCACACCTCGCGCATCCTCATTCACAAATCGGCGTTGGCCATGCTCGGCCTCGCAATCGTCGCGGTCCTCGCGGTTTATCTGGGCAGCACGCTCCCCGGCGGATTCATCCCCACTGAAGACCAGGGCTACATGTTCCTCGCCCTGCAACTGCCTGACAGTGCCTCAGCGCAGCGCACCGATGCGGCTGAGCAAAAAATTACCGCGGCGCTTCTCAAAACGCCCGGAGTCGAAGGCGTCATTGCGGTTACTAACTTCTCACTGTTGACGCAGGTACAGAGCACCAACGCCGGCTTCTTCTTCGTCAATCTCAAACCATGGGCCGAGCGCAAGAGCAAAGAAGAACAGCTCGCCTATATCCAGAGCCATCTGCAGCAGCAACTCGCCGCCGACCCTGACGGCATCGCCTTCGCATTTCCGCCGCCATCCATCCCGGGTATCGGCACCTCGGGTGGCGTCACCATGATCCTCGAGGACCGCTCCGGCTCTGATGATCCAACCACGCTCACAAAGAATGTCTTCACTTTCCTCGGCGCAATCTCTAAGCGTCCCGAGATCTCTGCGGCCATTCCCTCGTATCAGCCGGCAGTCCCGCAGCTCTATGCGGCCGTCGACAAAGAGAAGGCGCTGCAACAGCAAGTCGACTTGCAGGACATCTACACCACAATGCAGACCTTCATGGGCGGCTACCTGGTCAATTACTTCAATCGCTTCGGAAGACAGTGGCAGACCTACGTCGAGGCAGAGGGAACTTCGCGCACAAACATCGCCAACATTGGTGAGTTTTACGTGCGCAGCGCCAACGGGAGCCAGGTTCCTCTCAGCTCGCTGGTCAACGTACATCAGATCACTGGACCTGAATTCATCTATCGGTTCAACGAATTCAACGCGGCACAAATTAATGTTACCGGCGCACCGGGTTACAGCTCCGCGCAGGTCAGAAAGGCCCTCGAGGAAGTCTTCCACCAGACCATGCCGGCCGGCGCGGGATTCGATTACTCCGGAATGTCCTTCCAGGAACAGCAGGCGGAACAGGGCGTTCCTTCGTGGGCCGTCTTTGGTCTCTCGTTGATCTTTGTCTTCCTGATCCTCGCCGCGCTCTATGAAAGCTGGACATTGCCCTTTAGCGTCTTGCTCAGCACACCAGTCGCGATTCTCGGTGCGTACATCGCATTGCATGCGCGTTTGTTTGAAAACGACATCTTCGCGACCATTGGGCTCGTCATGCTCATCGGACTCTCAGCAAAGAACGCCATTCTGATTGTTGAGTTCGCGAAAATCAACTACGAGGCCGGTCAGAGCATCTGCGACGCTGCACTGCATGCTGCGCGTTTGCGCTTCCGCCCCATCGTCATGACCGCACTGGCCTTTATCTTTGGTTGCTTGCCGCTTTGGACCGCCAGTGGATCCGGAGCCGCTTCCCGGCGCATCCTCGGCACCGTCGTCGTCGGCGGCATGACGCTCTCGACACTTCTCGGACTCTTCTTCATTCCCGTAACCTTCGCGGTGGTCGAGTATCTGTCGCACCGCTTCGCACGAGGAGGCAAAGGCACCACCATGGATTCCGAGCATGGCATCTGCGGCCCACCTTCTAATTCAGAACCAGTAGCCGCCGACGCCCAGGTGGAAGGAGGCCAGGCATGAAATCGCTCCTAGCCGCCGCACGATTCGCAGCGTTTGGCTCTGCATCGATTGCCATCGCCCTGCTTGCAGGCTGCACCGTTGGACCGAAGTATGTTCGCCCCAGCCACACGGCGCCACCCGTCTTCCGTGGCGCTGACAATGGCGCCGTGGCGGGAAACGCTCGACAGTCGCTCGGTGATGAGCAATGGTCCACCGTCTACCGTGAGCCCGAGTTGCAGGAGCTCATTCGCAAGGCCCTGGCCAACAACTACGACGTGCGCATCGCGGCTCAGCACATACTCGAGCAGCAGGCTCAGTTGCGCATTACGCGCTCACAGCAATTCCCCACCGCTTCAATTGGCGGCACAGCCATCGGCGCGTCACTGCCTTCTTCACTCGGCAACCAGATCAGCAGCCCACTCGTAGACGGCTCGTTCAACCTCTCTGCAGCATGGACTCCGGACTTCTGGGGCCTCTACCGCCGTCAGACTGAAGCCGCCCGTGCGCAGCTGCTGGCCCAAACCTGGGCTCAGCGTGCCGTCCGCATGACCCTTGTACAGCAAGTCGCAACAGCTTACATCCAGATTCGCGCACTCGACCGTCAGCTCGAGATCACCAAGGAAACGCTGACGGTCCGCCAGCAGTCCGTCGATCTCACCAAGACCCTCGAGAGCGGCGGCTCCGCCCCGCTGTCCGATGTTCGTGAAGCGGAGCAGCTCTACTACACCGCGGCGGCGCAGATTCCTCAGCTTGAGGAACAGATCCAACAGCAGGAAAATGGCCTCGCGCTGCTGCTGGGGGAGAATCCAGGCCCCATCCTCCATGAGGATCCAAATGCGCTTGTTCCTCCTCCTCAGAATCTCCCCACCGGTCTTCCCTCCCAGCTTCTTGAGCGGCGGCCCGACATACAGGAAGCCGAAGCGCAGCTCATCGCGGCAAATGCGCAGATCGGCGTCGCGCGCGCGCAGTTCTTCCCCAACCTCTCTATCAGTGGCTCAGGTGGCGTAGGTGGAGACAGCCTTTCCAGCATTTTTGATCCTTCGGGCAAGACGATCTACGGCATCGGCACGCTCACCCAACCGCTCTTTGAAGGCGGCAAGCTCCGCGGCCAGCTCCAGCTATCGGAGGAGACCAAGAAAGAGATGGTGCTTAACTACCAGAAGACCATCGCAGGGGCCTTCCGCGATGTATCGAACGCACTCATCGCACTTAATAAGGAACGCGACAACCGCCAACAGCAGGAGAAGCTGGTGGCCGCGGCAGAAGACGCTACGCGCTTAGCCCGCATCCGCTACCAGGGCGGATCGACCAGCTATCTGGAAGTCCTGACCACGGACTCCAATCTCTACACGGCTCAGCTGAACCTTGTCGCCGCGCAGCAGGCTGAAGCACTCACGCTTGTGCAGCTGTATAGTGCACTGGGTGGAGGATGGCAATCCTGATTGCCTGAATCCGCCCAATGCACGCGCCAAACAACAAAGTCACGCCGGCTCTTCGCCCATGCGGTTCGCGAGAAAGAGCAGTGGTATGACCACTTCCACCAAACAGGGTATGATGAGGGCGCCGCTTTTCACTTCCCTTGAGGTGCCCGCATGCCTTCGCAGAATTCTCGCCGTCCCTTTACTCTGCTGCCTCTGACTCGTTGGGCCCTGCTCGCTTCTGCTTGTGCAACTCCCCTCGTTGCCCACGGCGCTTGCAATCCTCGGGCCTTCGGAGCCAAGGGCGATGGCGCCACTAAAGACACAGCAGCGATCCAGGCCGCAATCGACTCCTGCGCAAAACGCGGCGGTGGAACCGTTGAGCTTACGGCTGGCACCTATCTCACAACGCCGATCGAACTCCGAAGCAACATCCAGCTGCACCTCGACAAAGGCGCAACTCTTCTTGGGTCATCAGATCACAGCGACTATCCGCCGCGGACTCTCTTTCGTCTGCCTGATCTTCAACCCCTCATAAGCGCAGTCAACGCAACCAATATCTCTATCACCGGCGAAGGCGTGATTGACGGTAATGGCGAGACCTGGTGGCAGGAGGCGCGCAGCATCAAAGACCATGGCGTTCTCGGAACCGGTCACCCGCGCCCCAAGCTCATCCTGTTCGACCACTGCAAACACATTCGAATCGAAGGAATTACTGTCCAAAATTCGCCGATGTGGCAAATCGTCCCCTACTACTCTGACGACGTTCTCATCCGGAACGTGAGAATCCTCGCGCCGCAGCACTCGCCCAACACCGACGCAATCGACCCGTTCTCCTCATCGCATGTTGTCATCGACCACGTCTACTCCGACGTTGGGGACGACAACGTGGCGATCAAGTCCGGCCCCATTAATTCCCCAGGTCCCGATTCCCCAAGCCGCGACATCACCATCACCGATTGCACCTTCATGCACGGACACGGACTCTCCATTGGAAGCGAGATCGCTGGAGGCGCACAAAACATCCGCGCGGAGCGCATTCACTTTGAAGGCACAGACAACGGCGTCCGTATCAAAGCGAACCGCGATCGCGGTAACGACGTCAGCCACATCGTCCTGCGCGACATCGATATGAAAGGCGTCAAGAACGCCCTCATCATCAGCGAGTACTATCCGAAGATTCTTCCGCCCGATGATGAAAAGGCAGCTCCGGTCTCGCGCCTTACTCCCCACTTCCACGACATTATGATCGAGAATGTCACGGCGACAGAGATCACATCTGCCGGCGCGATTGTCGGCCTGCCCGAATCACCCATCAAAAACGTGGTCCTGAACAATGTGAAGATTAGCGCAGAGAAAGGGCTGTCGATCGGCTACGCGAATGTTTCCGGCGCCGGCGTTTTGATTCAGGCCAAAACGGGCCCATCGATCGTTCAACTTGCGGGTGCGCACATTTCTCTGCGCTAAGAGAGACGCCGCGGCTAAGATCCTATCCCAAGAAAGACCGGGGCAATATGCCGGTCAAATAGATTCTCGGTCACATTTCGCCCGATCACGTCTTCGTTAGCCTCGAGCAGTTCAAGATAGCTCGGCCCCATTTTGGCGGCGACCTTGAACCCTACGTGCAGCAACTGCCGAAGACTGCTGTTGTACGCCTTGTTGCTCTGCACATGTCTCAGCGCAGACGTGTATTGCTCTGATGCCCAGCTCTGCACCTCACTTGGCGAAGGCAGTTGGCTGGGATCAATGTCTATCACCGTCGCGTACGGTGCGCAGAGTTCCTCGCGATGCGCATAGGCTTCGGAGTAAATCTTCTTCGCCAGCACCAGGCCTTCTCCGCCGGCTTCCGCCAGTCCAATGAGTTCCTCCAGCCAGGTCGTTCCCGCCGTTTTCAGATGCACACCGGCATTGAGACGCCTCATCGTCCTATGAATCGCCGGATAAATGGAGAACTTATCGCTGCCCGAGTGAATGCTGAGCTTCAGATTCTCGGGAAGACCAAATTGTGCGACCGCATAAGCAATCGCCGCGACATCAAGGACCAGTTCGCGTTCAAACTGCGCCACATCGCCAACGTAGTCCACGCCTTTGTTGAAGCGTCCGCTGAACTTCGGTGCAATCGTCTGCACCGGTATCCCTTCGTCCGCTATCGCAGCCAGGATCAACAAGAGTTCTACAGGACTCTGCGCCGCGTTCGTCTCATCCATCGAAACCTCAGGGATGAACTTCCCGTCTCCCTTGGCCTCCACAATCGTTCG
>Ga0335072_10008768_pt1 | contig 14626 bp, 13 predicted proteins | sample Lox_Sample_21_FD_206725 | JGI IMG/M metagenome (GOLD analysis project Ga0335072, IMG submission 206725) | Soil microbial communities from Loxahatchee National Wildlife Refuge, Florida, United States - Lox_Sample_2.1 | ecosystem: Environmental > Terrestrial > Soil > Wetlands | place: USA... | reverse complement strand
AAATCGAGACGCGCCACCGCCTTCAACGTAGCCTGGTATTGCGGCGTCGACATCTCTTGAGTATGGCCACGGTCCGACGTTCCGGCACCACCGGTAGCCTCAGCAGAATCCAGCGAGGACGCTGCAAGTCCGATTCCTACGCAGGCATTCTGCAGCGGCCCGACGACGGATCGAGGTCGACGTCGACCTCGGCCGTGTTGCCCCGAGGTCGATGCGGTTCGAGTTTGCTGAGTTGCCGATTCGGCCAGTCCATCTGAGCTGAGACCGCGTCAGCCGGCACCGTTGTCACCTCCCGGGCTACGGCGACCCGGGTGGTCGTGGGCGGGCTGCCGAACCGGGTCAGCATCCAGATACGCCATCGCAGCCGGTTGATGAGGCTGCGGTCGTCCGGAACCGAATACGGAACACGGATCTCCCAGTGCAAATCCAGCAACTGGATCGTCGGCTCGACGACATCCGGGACCGTGGGAACTCCCCCAGCCTGGCTCTCGTCGCTGGTCCCATTCATTCTGTCGACTCTCTTCCGCAGCATCTTCGACTGTGCTCTTTGCGGGATGTCCCTCTTGCGGATTCCCCTCGTAACGCAAACACATGATCATTAAGAATCTGTGAGGGCTCCGAAGCCGACGTCAGACCTTACGAAAGGGACGTCGAGTGGAAGACTTGGTTCGAATCTGGGACGTCGAAGTCAACGGCGCATCGCCAGCCACGATCGGCGGCGCGACATGTTGCCCGACCGAGGTACGCACATCCTCATCCGAGCGCCTGCGCGAGTGCGGCGAAGACGGCTGGCGCCGGCTCCTGGCCGCTCGGGCCCGGCGTGGTTGCGTCACTGTTGACCTCCACGATCACCGTCGTGTTCAACGAGTAGTTGTGGAAGATCACCGTCGTATAGCCCGGGATGTCGCCGTCGTGGCCCCACCAGCCGTCCCTGTCGCCGATCCCGATGCCGTAGCCGACCGTGGCCGTGTTCGGCGGGATGTTATGGATGATGGAGTTGCGGCGAAGCTGTTCGGTCGCCGGCTTCAGGATCCCCTTACCGGTGAACAAGGCGTTGGCCCACTTCTCGAGGTCGTTGAAGTTGGAGACGACCTCTCCCGCCGTAAAGGCAGATGACGGGCTCCAACTCGTCGAGTTCGTCACCTGACCCGACGATTGCCCCTGGTCGGTGACGCCCGAGAGATGGGGGCCACCGAATGCCGTCGTCGTCGGGAAACGGGTATGGGTCATGCCGAGAGGGCCGAACAACCGCTGCCGGAACACCGTGGCGATGGGCTCCTTGGTGACCTTCTCGATCACGATCCCGAGCAGGACGTAGTTCGAGTTGTCGTACTCCCACCCTTTGCCAGGCGCGAAGTCCGGCTTTTGGTTGCGCACGAACGTCAGCAGCTGCTGGGGAGTCCAGGCTCGCCCAGGGTCACCGAAGAGCTCGTGCTGGAACGCGTCGCTGGTGGAGTAGATCGGGATGCCGCTGGTCATGTCCGCCAGCTGTCGCAGGGTCGCCTTTCCGTTGGGCAGTCCGGGCACGTACTTACTGATGGGATCGTCGAGCGAGAGCTTCTTCCGCTGCGCGAGCTGCAGGAGCACGGTGGCCGTCATCGTCTTGGTGAGGCTGCCGATCCGTGTGAGGTCGCCGGCAGTCGGGGCGCCGGACTGTCCCGGGCCTTGCGTCCCGGCCGTCCCGATCCAGTGGCCCTTCGGGCTCCAGACGCCGGCGATCACCCCCGGGAACCCGTCCTGGGCCTGGGTCTGGTCGAGCACCTGCTGCAGGCGCGCCGCCGTCGCGGCCGGGAGGGCCGGGCTGTGCACAGGGACAGGTGCGGAGCTCTGCGCCCCCGCTGCTGTCGTCCAGCCCAGTGCGAGAAGGGGCAATGCGACAGCGGTGGCGGCGAGCGCGGTGAGGCGGGCTGGCCTCCGTTGCCGCCCGTCCCGACGCCGGTTCTCGAATCCCGACATATCGCTCCCTTCCCTAGGACCCGTCGCCAGCACACGGGACCCGGCGCCAGCACACGCCAGGTTCCGCCCACACTGAGCCGCCTGAGTCGACCGGAGCCCAGTCGCCTGCTGGAACCGGCACCGTAACCTCGATTCATCCTAGCATCAATAGGATAAACTTTTGAATCATCGGTCGAATCTGATGATATACGCTTCAATCTGACCAACCGGTAGAATCGACGTCGATGACCTCGGGAACGACCGCTGAAACCGGCGGCACCAAGCGGGAGCGCACCTCCACCTACCACTCGCCCCTCCGGGCGAGACACGCGGCCGAGACGCGCCGCACGATCATCGAGGCGGCCACCGACCTGTTCCGCGAACGTGGGTGGACCGCGACGACGTTGTCCCAGGTAGCCACCCAGGCCGGGACCGCGGTCGACACGGTCTCCTCCGTCTTCGGGTCGAAGGTCGGTCTCTTGATGACGGTCGTGGACGTGGCGATCGTCGGCGACGACGAGGAGGCCGCGATGGCCGACCGGCCGGACTTCGCCGAGATCGGGAAAGGCACCCGGGCCGAGCGCGTGCGCACCGGCGTGCACTACGCCATGGGCGTTTACGAGCGCTCTGTGCCGATCCTCAGGACGCTGGCGGAAGCGGCGGCCAGCGACGCCACCGCCCATGCGCGCCTCGTCCAGTACGACGAGGACCGCCGCGGGCTGATGGCCGCCGGCCTGGCCCTGATGATCGACGGGCCTCCGTCAGAGGCCATGCTCGACGCCGCCTGGGCGCTGGTCAGCCCCGATGTCTTCTCCTTGTTGACGGAGCGACGGAGATGGTCCCTCGAGCAAGCCGAGTTGTGGTTCACCGACATGCTCGGTGCCGTCATTAGCCGCGCGCTCCGCGGTGAGAGGTCGCGCCGTAGCTGACTGAAGCCCTTGCCGATTGCGTCGATTGCCGCGGCGTTGCCGAGATGGACAACGAATGGGCGACGGTGCCGCAGCTGGAAGCGGCTGGTCCAATGAGGCGAATCCGTGTCGAACGCGCTCAGAGACCAGGTTCTCGAGAGCGGAAGACGGGATTCGAACCCGCGACCCTCACCTTGGCAAGGTGATGCGCTACCGCTGCGCCACTTCCGCGTTGGCTGACCACTGTATCGCGCCGCTGCTCCACACCGAGAGGGGCTCGAGGGCTCCTCGGCAGGTGGTTTCCGGTGACCACCCGCTGCCGAGCCGCTCGGAACCCTCGCTAGATTCGGGTCCATGCACCAGGACGAGACGACCGCCGTCCTCAGTCGCTCTTTCGGCGAGGTGGCAGAGGAATACGACCGCCTCCGCTCGGGCCCCTCGGACGAGGCGCTGGACTGGTTGATCCCCGACGGCACAACCGACGCGCTCGAGATCGGTGCGGGCACCGGCATCCTGACGCGGTTGCTCACCCAGCGGATCGCGAGCGTCACGGCAGTCGAGCCGGACGAGCGGATGCGCGCCATGCTGACGAGCCGCAACACCGGCGCCGAGGTGGCGGCCGGCACGGCGGAGCACCTGCCCGCCCACGCGTCGTCGCGTGATCTCGTGATCGCGCAGTCGGCGTGGCACTGGGTCGACGAGGCGCGTGCGGTCCCCGAAGTGGCCCGGGTGCTGCGCCCCGGCGGCAGGTTGTCGCTGGTCTGGAGCGGTCCGGACCGCACCGTCGACTGGATGCGCTCGCTGTGGGCGGGCGGCATCGTCTTCGAGCCCGATGCGAAGGCGGAGGAGGATGCGCGCCGCCGCAGGCGTCACCTGGTGAACGTCGACGTCGGCGGCGCCAGCCCCTTCGGCGAGCCCGAGACGCAGCTGTTCCGCTGGACCCGGCCGATGGCCAAGGCGGACCTCGTGGCTCTCGCCGGCACCTACAGCGCCGTCATCACCATGGACGAGGCGGCGCGGCAGGCGCACCTGGCTGCGATGTCCCGCTATCTCGACGGGCACGAGTCGTTCGGCGACGCAGCGACGATCGACGTGCCGATGCGCTCCTACTGCTGGCGGGCCTCCAAGCGCTGAGCGCGGTGCGGGACCTCGCACCCGCACGCAGCGGAGCCGGCGCGAGCGCGCCCCAGCCCGGCGTTCAGGCGGTAGCGCCCCTGGCGTCGAGCGCGCACGCGACCAGCTCCCCCAGCGCGTCGTCGACGTGGATCGCCAGTTCCGGCAGTTCGGGGATGAGCCGGCGGCACGCCAGCATTCCGAAGTAGACGCGATCGAGGTACGAGAAGACGGTCACGTTGACACCGATGCCCTCGGCCATCGGCCCGACGGGGTACATCCCCACCACGCGGCTCCCCGCGCAGAAGAGCGGGACGTCGGGCACCCGCACGCTCGAAACCGTGACGTTGAAGGGCGGCCGCACCTTGTCGAAGAGGCGTGCCCCCGCGACCGCCCGCGCCACGCGCGACACGACGGCCGGCAGCGCGATCTGCGCCAGGTCGCCGACGAAGCGTCCCCGGTGCAGCTTCTCCTGCTCCTTGGCGAGCCGGGCCGACTCGGAGATGGCGTCGAGGCGCGCCACCGGGTCCTCGATGTCGCTCGCCAGCGACACCAGCATGCCCGACACCTGGTTGCCGAGGTCCTGGGTCTGCCCGTCGGGGCGCGTCGACACCGGCACCATGGCGACGAGTGGCAGCTCGGGCTTCTCGCCGCGCCCGGCGAGCAGCCGGCGCAACCCGCCCGAGACGCAGGCCAACAAGACGTCGTTCACCGTCGCTTCGATGATGCGGTTGACGAGCTTCACGTCCTCGAGCGGGACCGACAGCGTGGCGTAGTGCTTGCGGTTGGACACCGCGCCGTTGAACGAGGTCCGCGGCGCGGCGAAGAAGCCCGGCGGCGGCTCCTCGCCCCGCCCGGTGAGCTCGCGGTTGTGGACACCGAGGTCTGCGACGGCCTCGACGCCAGCCTGCACGGTGCTGAGCGTCTCGCCGGGCTGGCGGACGAGCGACGACGCGGCGTGGCGCAGCATCTGCGTACTCGAGGGCAGCGGCGGCGGGTTCCACTCGGGCGGCAGCTCGACCACGCGCGGCCGCGGCGTCATGTCCAAGAACACCGCCAACACCGACGCGCCGCTCACGCCGTCGAGGACCGAATGGTGCACCTTCGCGATCAGCGCCGTGCGGCCGCCCTCGAGACCTTCGACCACGTACATCTCCCACAGCGGCCGGTCGGGGTCGAGGGGGCGGCTCATGACGCCCGCGACGAAGGTGTCGAGCTCGGCCGGCCCGCCCGGCGACGGCAGGCTGGCGCGGCTCACGTGGTCGTCGAGGTCGAAACCGGGGTCGTCCACCCAGACGGGGTGGTGCAGCCCGAGGGGCACGCGCACCGCGCGCCGGCGCAGCGGCGGGATCAGGTGGAGCCGCTGCTCGATGATGCGGCGGATCTGCGCGTAGCGCGTGGTCGGCGAGAACAGCGAGCGGGTCCCCTCGGGTTGGTCCAGGACCAGGACGACGCCGATGTGCATCGGTGTCGTGGGCGTCTCGAGCGCGAGGAAAGCGGCGTCCATGCCGACGAGGGGCTGCATCACCCTTTCTTAGCGTCTTGCTGCGTCGCCGTCATGTGCCGGTGTGGCCGAAGCCGCCGCTGCCTCGCTCCGAGGTCCCCAATCCCGCTTCGGGCACGAGCTCGAAGCCCGCCTGCTCGACCCGCACGAGCACGAGCTGGGCGATCCGGTCGCCCCGGCTCACTTCGTAGTCCCGCTCGGGGTCGTGGTTCACCAGGACGACCATGAGCTCGCCGCGGTAGCCGGCGTCGACCAGCCCGGGCGCGTTCAGGCAGGTGACACCGTGGCGGGCGGCCAGCCCGCTGCGCGGGACCACGAGCCCCGCATAGCCCACCGGGATGGCGACCGCGACCCCCGTTGGCACGATGGCACGGCCCCCGCCACGCGCCAGCGTCACGTCGCTCCGGGCGAGGAGGTCCGCGCCCGCGTCGCCCTCGCGCGCGTAACGGGGCACGGGCAGCTCGGCGTCGAGCTGGTGCAGGGGGACGCGCAGCATCGCCGGACAATACAGGCACGCTCCAGCGCTCTTCGAGGAGTCGGCCGGTAGCATCCCACCGGTGCTGGCCTGGATCGATCTCGAGATGACGGGGCTCGACCCCACGCGCCACCGCATCGTCGAGATCGCCACGCTGGTCACCGACGACGACCTCACCATCGTGGGCGAAGGGCCGGACTTGGTGATCCACGTTCCGCCGGAGCAGCTCGACGCCATGGACGACGTCGTGCGGACGATGCACACGCGTTCGGGCCTCCTGGCCGAGATCGAGGCCTCGACCACCACCCTCGAGGACGCCGGCGCCCAGACGCTCGCCTTCCTCAAGGAGCACATCGGACAGCCGCACACGGTCCCCCTGGCGGGCAACTCGATCGGCACCGACCGGCGCTTCCTGGCCGCGCAGCTCCCCGAGATCGAGGACTTCTTGCACTACCGCTCGGTGGACGTGTCGACGCTCAAGGAGCTCTGCCGGCGCTGGCGGCCCGACGTCTACAAGGCGGCCCCGGAGAAGAAGGGTGGGCACCGCGCCATGCAGGACATCAAGGAGAGCGTGGCCGAGCTCGCCTATTACCGGACCGCGCTGTTCGACCACGACGCCCGCGACGCCCACGACGAGCAACCCGGCCAGGGCCCGGGCGAGGGCCAGGAGGAACCATGAGCACCACCAGCGCAGCGGGCAAGGGCACGCAGGGCACGCCGGCCATGTCGATCGCCGAGGCGAACGCGGCGATGACGGCCCCCGGCGAGCTCTTCGAGATGGAGGAGCTCGAGATCCGCGGCGTGCCGACGCGGACCTGGAAGAACGCGCCACCGTCCCTGCGCGCCGTGCTCGACCTGTCCCTCGCCCACGGCGACGCCGACTTCTTGGTCTACGAGGACGAGCGCACGACCTTCGCCGAGCACTACCGCATCGCCTCGGCCCTGGCTCGCCGGCTGCGCGACACCTTCGGGATCGAGAAGGGCGACCGCGTGGCGATCGTGATGCGCAACATCCCCGAGTGGGTCATGGCGTTCTGGGCCGCCACCGTCGCCGGCGCCATCGTGGTGCCGCTCAACGCGTGGTGGTCCGGTGAGGAGCTGCGCTACGGCCTGGAGGACTCCGGGTCGAAGGTGGCGTTCGTCGACACCGAGCGCGCGGAGCGCATCCGGCCGTTCCTCGGCGGGCTCTCCAGCCTGCAGGCGCTGATCATCGCCGACGAGCACCGCGAGACGCCCAAGGCGCCGCTCGCCGTCTACACGCCACCCGGCGGGACGCCGCCGGTGACGGAGTGGCCGTTCCCGCTCGCCGTCGGCGAGGTGCACGCGAACGCCGTGCCCCCCGACGTCGCCATCGACCCCGAGGACGACGCGACGATCTTCTACACCTCGGGCACGACGGGGCGCCCGAAGGGTGCGGTCGGCACGCATCGCAACATGGTCACCAACCTGATGAGCCTCTTCTTCGTCAACACGCGCGGCGCGATGCGCTTCGGGTCGGCACTGGTCGAGACGGAGGAGACCGAGGAGGTCGAAGAGGCGGCCGATCCGACGAAGACGCCCGAGACCCGGCCGCAGCCCGCGATGTTGCTGTCGGTGCCGCTGTTCCACGCCACCGGGTGCCACTCGGTGATGCTGAGCAACATCGCCATCGGCGGCAAGCTCGTGATGATGCACCACTTCGAGCCCGATCGTGCGCTCGAGCTGATCGAGCGCGAGAAGATCGCCAGCTTCGGCGGCGTCCCGGCCATGGTGATGCAGGTCCTCGACTCGCCCAACTTCTCGAAGTACGACACCTCCTCCGTGCGCGGCGTCTCCTACGGGGGCGCGCCCGCGCCGCCCGACCTCGTCCGGCGCATCCGCGAGGCCTGGCCGGTCGGCCAACCGTCCAACGGCTACGGGCTCACCGAGACGTCGTCGGTCACGTCCATGAACTCCGGTCCCGACTATGTGGCCAAGCCCGACAGCGTCGGACCGCCCGTGCCGGTGTGCGACGTCGCGGTGCTCCCCGAGGACTTCGCCGGCGACGAGCCCGACGCCTCGGCCCCGCGCGGGCCCGACGTCCGCGGCGAGCTGTGGATCAAGGGCCCCAACGTCGTGCGGGGGTACTGGGGGCGCCCCGAGGAGACGGCGAAGTCGTTCTCGAAGGGGTGGCTCCACACCGGCGACGTCGCCCAGCTCGATGACGAGAACTTCATCTACATCGTCGACCGCGCCAAGGACATGATCATCCGTGGCGGCGAGAACGTGTACTCGGTCCAGGTCGAGGCCGCGCTCTTCGAGCATCCCGCCGTGGCCGACTGCGCCGTCATCGGGGTGCCCCACCCCACGCTCGGCGAGGAGGTCGGCGCGGTGATCGTCCTGCGCCCGGGATCGAAGGTGACCGCCGAGGAGCTCCAGCAACACGTCAAGGCGCGCCTCGCCGGCTTTATGGTGCCCACCCACATCTGGTTCCGCACCGAGCCGCTGCCGCGCAACCCTCAGGGCAAAGTCCTCAAACGCGAGCTGCGCGACGAGCTGGTGTCGCAGGCCTGAGCCGCACCGCCCCGCTTCCGGACGCGACCGTGCCGGCCCCGGAGGGCCGGCACGGCACGGCGATGCGCACTGCACGACAGCGTCACCCGCCCCTCCCCCGGGGCACGCGGGCGCCCGCTGCTCAGCGGTTCGGCTGGGGCGTCACCCGCAGGTAGGGCTTGAGGGCCTTCCAGCCCTTTGGGAAGCGGCCCTTGGCGTCCTCGTCGCTCACGGCGGGGGCGATGATGACGTCCTCGCCCTCCGTCCAGTTCACCGGGGTGGCGACCGAGTAGTCGGCCGTCAGCTGGAGCGAGTCGAGCACCCGGATGATCTCGTCGACGTTGCGCCCGGTCGAGGCCGGGTAGGTCAGGATCAGCTTGACCTTCTTGTCGGGGCCGACGATGAACACCGAGCGCACCGTCAGGGTGTCGTTGGCGTTCGGGTGGATCATGTCGTAGAGGTCGGCGACCTTGCGGTCCTCGTCACCGATGAGGGGGAAGCTCAGTGCGGAGCCCTGGGTCTCCTCGATGTCCCCTGCCCACCCCTTGTGCGACTCCACCGAGTCGACGGAGAGGCCGATGAGCTTGGTGTTGCGCTTGTCGAACTCGGGCTTGGCCCGGGAGAAGGCGCCCAGCTCGGTCGTGCAGACCGGCGTGAAGTCCTTGGGGTGCGAGAACAGGATGCCCCAGCTGTCGCCGAGCCATTCGTGGAAGTTGATCGTGCCGTCCGTGGTCTCGGCGGTGAAGTCGGGGGCGGTGTCCCCGAGTCGTACAGCCATCTGTGCCTCCTGAGGTGGGGATGGGTCGTCTGTGAGGCTGTGACCTTACCGGGAAGCCCGGCAATTGTCGACACGATTGGTCATATTTCTGCCGGGTGCGGCCGGCGCCGCGAATGTCGCTCCCACCAGGGCGGGCGCCCGCCCTCGATGTGCGGAGGTCCCTCCCCCTCATGCGAGAATGCCACGGTGACCCCCGACCAGGCGGCGGCGGACTCCACGGGCACCGCCGGCACCATCCCCCGCTCCAGCACCGCCAGTCCCTATGTCCCCTACCGCGCCGACACACTGGTGGTCGAGCGCGACGGCCCGGTCACCGTCGTGACCATCAACCGCCCCGAGCGCCGCAACGCGGTGGACAGCCTCTGCGCCGACCAGTTGCGCGCGGCGTTCACGGCCTTCGACGAGGACGAGGACAGCGCGGTGGCCGTGCTGACGGGGGCGGAGGGGACCTTCTGCGCCGGCGCCGACCTCAAGGCGGTGGCCGAGGGAGACCGCCGTCCCATCCCCGACGACGGGCCCGGCCCGATGGGGCCGACCCGCCTCACCCTCTCCAAGCCGGTGATCGCGGCGGTGGAGGGCTACGCGGTGGCGGGCGGGATCGAGCTCGCGCTCTGGTGCGACCTGCGCGTCGCCGCCGAGGACGCGACGCTCGGCGTGTTCTGCCGCCGCTTCGGCGTGCCGCTGTGCGACCTCGGCACGGTGCGGCTGCCCCGGATCGTCGGGCACGGGCGCGCCATGGACCTGATCCTGACCGGCCGCGCCGTGAGCGCTCCCGAAGCCTTGACGATGGGCTTGGTCACCCGCGTCGTCCCGCCGGGCCACTCCCTGGCGGCCGCACGCGAGCTGGCCCACGAGCTGGCCGCCCTGCCTCAGTTCTGTCTGCGCTCGGACCGCATGAGCGCGCTCGAGCAGTGGGGACTGAGCGAGGAGGAGGCGGCGATCGGCGAGGCGCGGCGCGGGCGCGCGGTGGTCAGCAGCGGCGAGACGCTCGAGGGCGCGGCGCGTTTCGCGAAAGGGGCTGGGCGCGGTGGCGCTGCGATCACCTGACCGGACCGACCCCGACCGGCCCGACCCGGGCCGCCCGACCGTGGCCGCCTTCGACTTCGACGGCACCCTGACCGACGGCGGCAGCATCATCCCGTTCCTCTTCAGCCTGCGGGGCACGTGGCCGGTCCTGCGGGCGTTGGCCCGTCTCTCGCCCCAGTTCGTGCGCGCGGGGATCGCGGGGGGGACGGTCGCCGACCAGGTCAAGGAGAAACTCTTCCACCGCCTGCTCGGCGGGCTCCCCGTCGCCGAGGTCGACCACCAGGGTGCCGTGTTCGCCCGTCAGCATTTGGCCCGGCACCTGCGCGCCGACACGATGCGGCGCCTCGAGTGGCACCAGCGCCAGGGCCACTACACAGTGATCGTCTCCGCGTCGCCCGAGTGCTACGTGCGCCCCGCCGGTGCGGAGATCGGCGTCGACGGCGTCGTCGCCACCCGCCTCGCCGTCGGCGGGGGCGGCCTGCTCACCGGCGGGTACGAGGGCAAGAACTGCCGCGGCGCCGAGAAGTACGCGCGCCTGATCGTCCACCTGCGCTCGCAGGGCCTGCTGTCGCGCAACGGTGCCGAGCAACCGGTGCTCTGGGCCTACGGGAACAGCCGGGGCGACCTCCGCTTGCTGAATGCGGCCGACCACGGGGTCGACGCCGGGCGCCTCGGCGCCCTCGGCCGGTTGCGCCATTTCCCGACCCTGGCCGCCGTCGAAGCCGCCTCGCGCCCAGGCGCTCCCCCGGCTTCGCCGTCTCCGCGTTAGACCGCCGCGTTCGACCGGGCGCGATCAGCCGGGCGCGATCAGCCGGGTGTGTCCGCGATGCCGACCGCGTGCCCGCTGTAGCCGGGCACGGCCGTGGTGACGTCACCGAAGTACGGCGCGTCGCCGTAGGCGAACGCCTGCCCGCTCCCGTCGACCGCGTCGAAGCCCCCGCCGTCCAGGTCCGGGATCAGGCCGCTCATCGACCCCCGCATCGTGCTGAGCGCCGGCGACACCGCGGACACCCCCACGCCCGGTGCGTCGCCGAAGTCGTAGACCGAGCCGTTGGCGCCGAGCACCCAGTACCCGCCGCCGTCGGGCGTGGGGGCCACGCCGACGAGCGCGGTGGCCGGCGGCGCGCCGCCGAGCGAGCCGAAGAACCCCGCGTCACCGAACGCAAAGACGCCACCGTCCGACGCGATCAACCAGTAGCCCCCGCCGTCGTGCGTCGGGACCATGCCGATCACCGGTTTGTTCAGCACCAGGCTCCCGGTGCTGCCGTAGAAGCCGGCGTCGCCGTAGGCGAAGATCCCGCCGTCGGAGGCCACCAGCCAGTAGCCGCCGCCGTCAGGCGTCACCGCCATGCCCACCATCGGTTTGTTCAGCCGGATGCTGCCGGTGCTGCCGTAGAAGGACGCGTCCCCGAAGCTGAACACGCCGCCGTCCGTCGCGACCTCCCAGTAGCCGCCTGCGTCGTGCGTCGCCGCGATCCCGACCACCGGCGCGTTCAGGCGCATGCCACCCGTGCTCCCGTGGAACTGCGCGTTCCCGAAGCTGAACACGCCGCCATCGGACGCGTTGATCCAGTACCCGCCGACGCCGCCGCTCGGCTGCCCGCTCACCGCGTCGGACAGCGTGGTGAGCGTCGCCGGCTGGTAGTAGTGCCCCACGATCTGCGAGTAGCTCCAGTTGCCCTCGCCCTGGTCCTGCCCGAGCGCGTACCCGAGCGCGCCCCACTGGCCCATGCCGATGCCGTGGCCCCAGCCCTGCCCTGAGATCGACACCGTCGACCCGTTGATGGAGTTGATCGAGAAGAGGTCGGAATTGAGACCGAGGTCGGTGTAGAACTCCGTGCCCGGGATCGTGATGGTCGACGAGCTGCCCTCGAGGGTGAGCGTGTCCACCCGTCCGTACGCCGCGTCGAAGGGGTGCCCCGGGTCCGACGTCGACCCGGTGAAGGCGATGAACGTCCCGATCTGGGGCCAGGCGTTCTGGATCGCGGTGTAGCTGACCGACGTCGTCCACTGGTGGTTGGTATTGCAGGCGTTGGTGATGCAGATCGCGTCGCCGTCGTCGGGCACCGCGGTGAAGGGTGACTCCTGGTTGGCGCTCGAGGTGTAGCCACCGGTCGACGCGGAGTACTCGGTCGTCGCCACCGAGCCGTTGGGCATCACCATCACCTGGCCCGCCGTGTCGTTCGCGGCGGCGATGCTGGTCGAGGTCTCGTACTCGGTCCCAGCGTAGGTCTGGCAGGTCTGGTCACAGGTGTCCGCGTAACCGCCGTACCCCCCGAGGTCCGCGAGCACGTAGGAGCGGACCGCGACCGCTTGCGCCTCGAGCTCCTGGAAGCCCCAGTCCATCCCCTGCGGGCCCGCGCCGCCGAGGCTGCCCCAGCTCGAGGGCGACTCACCCGGCACCGTGTCGGCGACGTACTGCTCGAGCGGCAGCGTGTTGACGGTGCGCGCCTGCGCGGCGGAGTTGTAGATCCCGGTGAGCGTCCCGTGCACGATGGGGCTGTAGCCGGCGACGCACAGCTGCAAGAGTCCGCCCGAGACGGCGGAGGCCGTCGGGTTCGACTGCCCGGCCACCACGGGCGACCACGGCCCGGCGCATCCGGGCCCGGTGTAGATGGTCCAGGTGCCGCCCGTCGGCTGGAAGAGGACGGCGGACGCATCGCCGACCCCGGGCGCGGAGACGCCACCCAGGTTCTCGACGATGACGTCGTTGCCGTTGTTCTCGGTCATGGCGATGCGCACGTTGGTCGCGTCCGACGGCAAGGCCCGTGGCTGCGCGGCGGGGAGCTGGGGCACCGACGCCCGGTTGGGGGCACCGAGGTCGGCCGCCGCCGGCGACGCCGGGCCGACCAGGGCGGCCGGCACGGCCAGGAGGACGGCGAGGAAGAACCCGGCGACGAGCGCGACGCGGCTGCGCATGCTGCGCGCAGCGCGCGCAACGGGAGAGCTCGTGCCGCTGGGGCGCGCACCTGGTGGTCGGTCCCACACGATCCGACAAGGGTAGAGGGCTACCCCCGTGAAAAGGTGTATGGGCGCGGCAATCGGGGTGGAAAAGCCGCTTGTACACTGCACGGCCGTGCGGGTCGACCAGGTCATTCCGTCGCTCGCCAGTCGCGACGCCATCGGGGTCCACACGCTCAATCTCCGGGACGGCCTGCGGGCGGCCGGGATCGACTCGGACGTCTACTACGGCTCGCACACGCCCGACGTGGAGCGTGAGGGCCGGCCGGTGATCGAGCTCGGGCGGGCGGGCCGCGACCGCTGGCTGCTCTACCAGGCCTCCATCGGCAGCCCGGTCTACGACATCCTCGCTGCGCGCAGCGAACCGAAGCTTGTCAACTACCACAACATCACGCCGGCGGACCTGCTGCGCGACTGGGAGCCCGCCGTCGCGTACGAGGTCGCGCTCGGGCGCACCCAGCTGGCGCGCCTCGCGCCCCAGAGCCGCTTCGCCGTCGCCGACTCCGCCTTCAACGAGTCCGAGCTCCACGCGCTCGGCTTCGCGGGCACGGCTGTCGTGCCGCTGCTGATCGACATGCAGGCCAAGAGCGACGAGCCCGACCCCGAGCTCGCCGCCTCGTTGGCCCGCCGCAAGGCGCGCGAGGGCGGGGCGGACCTGCTCTACGTCGGGAAGATCTCGCCGCACAAGGCGCCGCACGACCTCGTCAAGATGCTCGACGTCCTGCGTCGCACCGACGACCCCGCGGCGCGCCTGCACCTCGTCGGTTCGCCGCTCGGCGAGACCTACGAGCCGGCGCTGCGGACCTTCATCGAGGAACTCGGGCTGAGCGCGGTGGTCACCCTGCCCGGCTCCGTCACCGGCGCGGAGCTCGAGGCCTACTACCGGGCGGCCGACGTCTTCGTCATGGCGTCGGACCACGAGGGCTTCTGCGTCCCCCTGGCCGAGGCGATGGGCCACGGCGTCCCCATCGTCGCCTACGGCGTCACCGCCGTCCCCGAGACCGTCGGCGACGCCGGGCTCGTGCTCGACGACAAGTCGCCCGTCACCTTCGCCGCCGCGGTCGGACGCGTGCTGCGCGACCCGACCCTGCGCAGCGTGCTGGCCACGGTGGGACGGCAGCGGGCCGCGAGCTTCGACCTCGCCGCGTCCACACAGCGCTTCGTGTCCCTCGTCCAAGAGGCGGTGGCGGCCTGAGCGCGGCCACCGCTGCGCGCACCGACGCGCTCAGGCCCCCAGCGCCAGGATGAGGTCGGCGGCCCGCTCCCCCGCCGAGGGCAGGTCGAGGTCGCGCAGGCGTCGTTCCCCCGCGCCGGCCAGGGTGCGGCGCAACCCCTCGTCGCCGGCCACGCGGGCGACGGCGGCGGCGAGCTCGTAGGGATCGGTCGCGTCGACGAGCACTCCCGCGTCGCCGATC
>Ga0335072_10008767_pt1 | contig 14630 bp, 14 predicted proteins | sample Lox_Sample_21_FD_206725 | JGI IMG/M metagenome (GOLD analysis project Ga0335072, IMG submission 206725) | Soil microbial communities from Loxahatchee National Wildlife Refuge, Florida, United States - Lox_Sample_2.1 | ecosystem: Environmental > Terrestrial > Soil > Wetlands | place: USA... | reverse complement strand
GGTTTCGGACTTCGGGTTCACCGGTTGCTCGAGTGTTTTTCTGGGCCAGATTGTACTGAAATCGTTCGTAGAACGTCTGTTGTTTTTGCTCCTCCCTTCTCTTCAGGATTTCTTCCCGTCTCCCGTAGTACACCTCCGCCGGCCTCACATTGCCGATGCCTTCGTGATACCGCTTCTGGTTGTAAAACTCGATGAACTCGGCCATGGCCGCACGAAGCTGCTCGACGCTCGTGTACACCAGCAAATTCAGCCGTGCTTTCAGCGTTTCGTGGAACCGTTCGATCTTCCCGTTCGTCTGTGGGTGATGCGGCGCGCAGCGGACGTGCCGGATCTGGAGCATCCGCAGATAGTCTTCGAAGGCCTGCGAGAGATAGCTCGACCCGTTATCGCTCACCAGCCGCGTGCGATCCTCCACGGGCACGTTCTTCATCCCCGTAAACTCCACCGCCCGCTCCACCACTTCGCTGATCGATGCCGAGGTCCTGTCCGTCTTCAGCTCCCACGCCAGGATCATCCGCGAGTAGTCGTCCAACACCGAAATCAGGTAATACCAGCCCCAACCCACCACGAAAAAATAGCTCGCGTCGCTCTGCCACTGCTCGTTCACCCGCTTCGTTTTGTGGCGGTATTCCTGGCCCGCCGCAACGCTTTCCCACTTCACTTCACGCGCCAGCCCGTGCCGCTTCAACACGCGATACACGCTCGACTCCGAGATCGAGAACCCCGCCTCGTCGCTGATCCAGCAAGCGATTTCCCGAGGACTATGATCCGGCTCTCGCAGCGCGGCTCGCAGAATGGTCTGCTCCTCCTCGGGCCGCAGCCGATTCCAGATCGTTCCCGCTTGCGGCCGCCGGTCTACCAGTCCCGCCTCTCCCTTGCTCCGATACCTCTGCTGCCAACGATAAAAGGTCGAGGCCGACAGACCCAGCTCCCGCAGGGTCTCTTTCTTGGTCCCCGGCGACCGCCGCACCAACTCGATCACTTCCCGCTTCCTTTCCAGCTTCATCCGTGCGTATCGTTTCCGGTTCAGAAGCCCTCATACTGGCTTTTTTTCAGAGTCAGATTCTCCAGACTCAGATCCGCTACCAGGAGCTTCAACCGTTCGTTCTCCTGCCGCAGATCCTGCACCTCGTGGCTGGTCGCTTCCCGCTGGGCATCGCCGCGCAACCGTCCCTTGCCCGCTTCCATGAAATCCTTCAGCCACTTGTAGTAGATGGTCGGATGAATCCCTTCGCGGCGGCATAGATCCGCCACCGACACTTCCGCGCGAATCCCCTCCATCACGATGCGGATCTTCTCTTCGGCGGGAAACTTCCTGCGGCTGGCCTGCTTGGCGCGGCGGATCAACTGTCGTGCCGTCTCGCCTCGGCGCCCGCCAGCCCTGCCCTCGGGCAGGGCTGGCCCTCTCTCCTCACTCTTGTTCTCTCCCTGTTCCTGCTCTTCGTCTTGCCACTGCTTCGTCCTCAGTTCCTCATCCATGGTTCACCCTTCTTTTTGCGCATCCTAGCGCTGGTTCGGGTGAACCCGATAGCTCAGAATCTGTAGCTTAGCCCTGCCCTCAATCGACTCCCATTTCCGCTGAAGTCAAACAGTTGTGCTTCTCACAGCCGCACACGAGGACAGACTGCACGCAGTTCGCCATAACGGCTCCCCGGAGGAATGAAGTCTGGGCAAGTCGCAAAGCATTGCAATTACAAATGATACGAGCACAAAGGGACTGGCTATCGAGGCTTCCGCACTGAACCTCGTGGTGTCTTCTCTGCGCTGTAAGCGCACACCTGCACCATTTGGAAACAGCAGCCGCGTCGTCTGTATGCTGGTGGAAACTAGGAATGCGCGCGTCGGGAGCGGGCTAACTCACCACTTCGGCGGAGAGCATTTCGCGCAGCTTCGAAGCGAGCGTTGTAATGGTGAACGGCTTCTGAAGAAGTACAGCATCGGTCTCGAGAATGCCGTGATGCACCACCGCTTGGTCCGTATAGCCTGACATGAACAGAACTTTGATTTCTGGACGCAGTTTCCTGACGCGATCGGCCAGTTCCCTGCCGCTGATTCCGGGCATAACAACGTCGGTCATAAGCAGGTGGATCGGCCCGGCATGCATGGCGGCCAGTTCAAGAGCCGTATGGCCGTCTTCGGCTTCGACGACAGCATAGCCGCTCATTTGCAGATATTCGCGCGTCAGCTCGCGAACGCCCTTCTCGTCCTCCACAAGCAGAATCGTTTCCGTGCCGCGCGGCAATTGCCGGCTCTCCGTCTGGCGTTCACGAGATGATGAAGGGGATTCCTCCACAATCCGAGGGAGGTAAATCTTGAAGCTGGTGCCGCGGCTCGGTTCGCTGTAGACCCAGACGTAGCCTCCGCTTTGCTTCACAATTCCGTAGACGGTAGCCAAACCGAGGCCCGTGCCCTTGCCTTTCTCCTTCGTCGTAAAGAAGGGTTCGAAGATGTGCGCCTGTGTTTCGGCGTCCATGCCGCAGCCGTTGTCGGTGACCGCTAGCATCACGTACTTGCCGGGTGCGAGAACGGCAGGGGGATGCGAGAAAGAGGCATCCAGTTCGACGTTGGCGGTTTCGATCGTCAGGCGCCCGCCCTGTGGCATGGCATCGCGCGCATTCACCGCCAAATTCAAGATCACCTGCTCGATCTGGCTCCTGTCCGCCTTCACGAGTCCGAGATCAGTGGCGGTGGAGCATTCCAACTGGATATCTTCGCCGATCAGGCGGCGGAGGATCTTCTCCATATCCGTCACGACGCTGTAGATGTTCAGGACCTTGGGGGCCAGCATCTGCTTGCGGCTGAAGGCAAGAAGCTGACGAGTCAGGGAGGTGGCGCGCTGCGCCGCAGTTTGGATTTGCTCGGCGTTCTTGCGCGACGAGTCTCCTTCCTTAAGGCGGTCGAGCATAAGGTCCGCGTAGCCCTGAATCACCATGAGCAAGTTATTGAAGTCGTGCGCGATGCCGCCGGCAAGGCGTCCGACTGCCTCCATCTTCTGCGCCTGGCGGAGCTGCTCCTCGAGCTGCTTGCGGTCTGTGACGTCGAGCGACATGCAGATTGCGCCCTGTAGAGAACCATCGGCGGCGCGAAACGGCTCGACGTGGCAGGCGTAGTTGACGTCTTTCCACTCAATCTGGAACGTGACAGGCTCGCCGGCAGTTGCGCGGCGATGGGCCGCAATGGGCAAGAGGCTCTGGTCAGTAGTCTCGTAATACTCAAAAAGTGATTTCCCCAAAAGCTCGGCGGGATTGCGCCCCAGGCGCGTCAGCCCTGCTCCGAGCGCGGACGTGATGCGAAGATCGGCGTCAACCGTCCACAATACGGCCGGGAGCTGTTCGATGATCACCCGCAGCCGGGCCTCGCTTTCGCCAACTCGCTCTTCGGCGCGCTTCCGTTCGATTGCGACGGCGATCTGCCCGCCAACGGAAGAGAGAAATTCAAGGTCCCTCTGGGTGTAGGCGTTTTCATCTTCGTAGTGCTGCACAACCAAAACGCCGATTGTTGCGCCGGGCGTGCGTAGCGGAGCGCCCAGCCATGCAGGAGAGGGCGTCCCGACGAGCTCCACTTCCCCATCGGCCGCGAGCTTGTCAAATGTCCTTTGTGGGATCAGCATCGCGCGGCCCGTGCGATACACGTACGCGGTGCAGCTTCTCCCAACTTTCTGCGGAGGCGGTGCCTGGTCGTATTGATCCACAAAGAAGCGGAAGTGGAACATTTCCGTGGATGGCTCATATAGAGCCACGAAGCAGTTATCGGCGCTCACGACCTTCCGCAGGGCCTGGTGGATCAGCCGAAGCAGATCGTCCAGATTGTCCGTAACGTTTACCGCGTGAATGATCTCGAAGGTGGCTTCCCGCTCGAGTTCCGCGCGCTTGCGGTCGGTGATGTCTTCGAGCGTGCCAACGTAGCTGAGAACTCTTTGCCGGGCGTCCCGAATTGCACGGACGTTCACAGACGTCCAGACGCGTGTTCCGTCTTTGCGGCGCACTTGCGCCTCGAATTTTTCAACGGAATCTCGCTCGATGAGCGCCCTGCGGAATTCCCTGCGAGCTGCTGGCCCTGCGTAGAGGTCGTTCTCAATATCACTGACAGCGGCAAGCAGCTCGTCCGTTGTTGGGTAGCCGCAAATCCTGGCCATGGCCGGATTGGCGCTCGCCAATCTTCCTTCGGGCGTAAATTCAAAAATTCCTTCAAGCACGTTCTCGAAGAGCAGGCGGAACTTCTTCTCCGCTTCTCGGCGCGCGGCATCGGCCCGCTGCTGGTCGCCGACGTCTTCATACGTGGCGAAGCTTCCCATTCGCTTTCCCCCAATCGTCAGGGGAACGGCGATGATGCGAACATCCATCAGAGAACCATCGCGGCGGACTCTTCGCCCGGTGAGTCTGACGACTTCGCCCTCGGTTGCGCGCCGCGTAAGAGACGCAGCCTCCAGCCGGGACTCCGGCGGGGCAATCAGGTTGTCTAGAACTTTTCCTTGAATTTCGGCCAGGCGGTAGCCGAACAGGGTTTCAAAGGCAGGATTGCACATGCGAACCGTTGCGTCCTCATCCATAACAACGATTGCCAACGGATTCATCTCCGTCAGCGCTCTCAGCTGCTCTGTTTGGTCAGAAAAGATGGAAGAGGGAGGCTCTTCACCAACCGCCAACGGGAGCTCCGCAGCCTCAAGGTGCGTCCCCTTGGAGAATAGGTCGGATTGTCTAAGTAGAGTCTTGCCTGAACCGTTCGAGGATTTCTGTTTTGGACGCAAGCTAACCGATCGAGATGTCATGGTCTTTGACACACCCTTTTGCAGGAGCGGTTAGCAGCCTCCTGGAAGTGACCCCGTTGGCAAGGTTACGTTCCGCACCTGGATCGCTCAATGGTACGTCCGTACCAAAGAGGCAGATTTGATTACACTTATGCAAAGACTCGCGTCGAAACGGGAGCAGCGATGGCCGTACGAGGCACTGGTTTCGTCGGTAAAGATTGCAAGGAAGAAGAGCGAATCCTTAGGGCTATTCACCTTGCCGATTTGTTTTCGCCTCTCGTCGAGCTATTTCTTTGGGCGCGACTCCGGGGGAACAACGCCATTGGCCCGATAATATGCCACCAGCAGCCCGTAGTGTTCGCCCATGTGCTCTGTGTAGCCGATCCATGCTGAGAGGTGGGGGCCGATTCCCGAATCACCTTCTCTCTTGATCTCCGTCGCCCCGTCTTCGATCGATTTCCTTAGGAAAGCGATCATCTGCTCTTTGGTCTTATACTTCGCAACGTTGGGATCGTTCGCGTCGTCGCCCAACTTTTTCCCAGACAGGTGATTGATAATGTCGTAGTTGGACCCCGCAACGTGCAACAGCACCTGTTGGAACGTGCGAACCTCCGGTGTGAGCCGGTAGCTGTACTTGTCCTCGGGCCAGTCAGCAGCCATATCGAGCAGCTTGCGGCCCACGTCGTTCCAATTCGCGAGAACCGCCTGCGAAGCCGTCTTTGCTTTTCCGCCGCTGGCATCGTCCTGCGCCAGCGCCGAGTGACAGAAACCAACAAGCGCCGCGAAGATAGCCAACATAGCGACGCGCGATAATCTTGTCATGGGGATCTGCAGAGGGGATATTCCCGCTGCAATGCACCGATGTGGTGGTAGCCTATCGAGGTTGCGACATTCTGTCCAGCGTTCCGCGTCCGATGAGCGGGACTTGATTGGCGGCCGGATAAGTGTTCGCTAAGATGGCTGTGTTTCGGGTTTGCTGTTTAAGGGAACAATGAGAGAGAAAACTCAAACCGCCGGGCTGTCTGCTCCTGCCGTGCCGCCGGTGAATCCCGAGTTTGCTGCTATCGCGGCGGGAGAGCACTCTGACCCCTTCACGGTCCTCGGCCCCCATTGGAAAACGAGCAATGAGGGTAAAAAGTCTCTCACAATTCGAGTTTTCCGCCCGAATGCCAGCGACGTAACGATCCTCTGGGGCGACGAAAACAGCGCATATCAAGCCCGGCCCATCCCGAACGTCCCTGGGCTGTTTGAGGCGGAGATTCCGGCGGATCCGGCAAATACTGCACAAGAAATAAGTGTCTCGCCAGAGCAGTATCGCCTCCGCATCACGTTTCCCGACGGGAACGTTTTCGAGGGTTTCGACACGTACGCCTTCCCCACCCTGCTGACGGATTTCGATCTCTACCTTTCCGGGGAAGGGACCGACTACCTCAAGTATGAGAAATTCGGCGCGCACATCCGCCTTGTCTCCGGGGTGACGGGCGTTCACTTCGTTGTTTGGGCGCCGAACGCCAAGCGCGTTGGGATCGTGGGCGACTTTAATTCCTGGGATGGACGCGTTCACACCATGCGAAATCGTGGAGTGAGCGGCGTCTGGGAGTTGTTCATTCCCGGCTTGGACGAAGGGTGCCTATACAAGTACGAATTGCTGTCACACCTCGGCAACTTGCTGACTCTGAAGTCCGATCCGTTCGGTTTCACCGGTGAAATGCGCCCGCGGACAGCGTCGATTGTCGCCGACATCGATCACCACGAATGGGGCGATTCAAACTGGATGCACTCTCGCGCCAAGCGCAATTGGATGCACGCGCCGATGTCCATTTACGAAGTCCACTTGGGATCCTGGAGGCGAGAACCGACAGACGAGTATCGATGGCTGACCTACCGGGAACTGGCGGAACAGCTCATTCCTTACGTCCGGCAGATGGGATTCACGCACATTGAGTTGCTTCCCATCATGGAGCATCCGTTCGATGCTTCGTGGGGCTATCAGACGGTCGGTTACTACGCCGTTTCGAGCCGCTACGGCACCCCCGACGACTTCATGCATTTTGTCGATCAATGCCATCAAGCGGGTTTGGGAGTAATTCTCGACTGGACGCCGGCGCACTTTCCGCGCGATGCGCACGGCCTTGCCTTCTTCGACGGTTCCCATCTGTATGAGCACGAAGACCCGAGGCTGGGAGCGCATCCGGATTGGGGAACGCTTGTTTTCAACTACGGGCGAAACGAGGTCCGGAATTTCCTGTTGGCCAATGCGCTGTTTTGGCTGGACAAATATCACATAGACGCGCTGCGCGTCGACGCTGTGGCCTCGATGCTGTATCTCGACTATTCGCGCCAGCCCGGCGAGTGGGTTCCGAACCGGCATGGCGGAAGAGAGAACCTCGAGGCGATCGACTTTATCAAGCGCCTGAATGAGGTCCTGCATAACAGGTTTCCTGGTGGACTGACCATCGCCGAAGAATCGACCGCGTGGCCTGCCGTCTCGCGGCCGACGTATCTGGGAGGGTTGGGCTTTGATCTGAAATGGAACATGGGATGGATGAACGATACGCTGCGCTATTTCTCTCTCGATCCCATCCATCGGCAATACCACCAGGGGGAACTGACATTCTCCATGATTTACGCCTTCCACGAGAATTTCGTACTTCCCCTCTCGCATGACGAGATAGTTCACGGCAAGCGCTCCTTGCTTGAAAAGATGCCCGGTGACGACTGGCAGAAGTTCGCAAACCTTCGCCTTCTGTTTGGATATATGTTCGCGCATCCGGGCAAAAAACTGCTGTTTATGGGAGGCGAACTGGCGCAGAGGGGTGAGTGGTGGGAGGGCGGAAGCCTGGACTGGTCGCTTGAGCAGTCGCCGCTGCACAGGGGCGTGCAACGCCTGCTGGTCGACTTGAACCGCCTTCACAAGTCCGAGCGGGCAATGCACGAGATCGATTTCGAGTCGACAGGTTTTGAGTGGATCGATCCGGACGACGCCGCAGCGAGCGTCCTGACATTCATCCGTCGGGCGCGAAATGCAGAGGACTTTGCCGTGATCGTATGCAATTTCACCCCAGTGGTGCGCGAGCCATATCGCGTGGGCGTGCCGCGCTTGGGGTTCTACAAGGAAATCTTCAATTCGGACTCCAGCCACTACGAAGGTAGCAATGTGGGGAATTCCGGAGGAGTGATGGCGGAGCCGATTCCCTGGAATGGACGTCCTTACTCGATTGCCCTCCGCCTACCTCCATTGGCCGCGCTTTACTTCAAGCCTGAGTAGCGGGGGCTCCGTCCGGCCGCACCGGCATTCTCGCTCTCCGAAGACTCGTAAGCGTCCCCCGGAGACCCTCTGGACGAGAATGTCTGATTTGCAACAGGCGCGCGCTTCATCTATAGCGAGTGAGGCCCGAATCGCCGATCACCCCGGCAATCAAATCGGTGAGTTATTGCCGTGGAACCTGCTTTTATTGGGCTCCTGCTATTGAAGCCTTTTCAAAAAAAGAATAAACGTTGCTATCCATGCCGCCGACCATACCAAACCGGAAAAGACTATTACAGTCATGAATACGTGGTCACCGCGGCCGCCGAAGCCTATTACAAGAATGAGCGGAGCCAAGCCTATCGTCGAAATGATATAAGGCCCTCGTTTCCCCAATACACGTTCTAGAGCCTGGAATCCTATAATTAGAAGAGTAGTTGGGATGCTCCATAAAAGGGCAATCCCTCCTACAAACAGGATGCTCAGCAGGTCTTTATACCCTCCCGCTCCTATCATCAATATGACCAAAGTTATCAAGGTCATTGCTATGACCCGCTTTACGGATCCGCTCATAGATTTTCCTGTTTTTGTTTGTTCTGAGCACATGGTCTAACTGGCTTGACTGCATGTCAACCACGAGGATGATGGGCTTTGTTGTCGGAAAATCGCTCAAAATCCCATCTGAGGCGCCGGGGAAGGCGGGTATCCGTCGTACACTTACGAAGATTCACGGAACATTTTGGCGACCGCCTGCGTAAGCCTCATGCAAGAAGGCCTCAGGAGGCTTCCAAAGTATGAAAATGAACATCCGGTCGCTCGCTGCCGCTCTTGCCGTCTTTGCAACCATTTCCTTGTCCGCTCATGCGGCTCCGGCCGACCGATATCTCCACGTAAAGGTGGAAGATGGCACGGACGGGGGCAGCGTCAACGTCAATATTCCTCTGGCGATGGCGGAAAAGATCCTCCCAGCGATCCACAATGGCAAGCTGAACGAAGGCCGGGTCGTGATTTCGCAGGCGGACACGAATGGCGTCGACCTGAAAGCGATTCTCGACGCGATTCACGCCGCCCCGGATAACGAATTCGTCTCGATTAGACAGAAAGATCAGGACGTCCGAATCTTCAAATCCAACGGAAACATCCTCATTAAGATTCGCGATTCGGAGGACAAGGAGCCCCAAAAAGTGGATGTCACGATCCCGCTTTCTGTGGCTGACGCTCTATTTTCAACTTTTCACCAAAACGAGCTGAACGTCTCTGCCGCGCTTCAAGCTCTCGATCAGGCGGGTCAAACGCTCGCAGTTACGGTCGAAGAGGCTACACAGCACGTGCGGATCTGGGTGGACGAGAAGAACTCACAGTAACATGCAGAAAAGAGGCTAGCCGATGATTCTCCTCGGGAAAATTGTTCTTGGCACAGCGAGCAGTCTGGTAGTTTGTGCTGGAATTTTGTGCAGCGAGGGGTTCGTCTGCGTCGATGTCCGAGAGACTCAACCGGAAGTGCACCACATTTTTGTAGTTGCGCCGGCGATGCTTGTACCCATCTGCCTCCATTTCGTTCCCGCAGATAAGCTTCAGAATGCGAGCGAGCAGGTGCGTCCCTGGATGCCTGCTATTCGCGCGGCTGCACAATCCTTAAGGGAACAAGCAGATATGACGCTTGTGGAAGTTGCGCAGTCGGACCAGCACGTCGCCGTGAAGAAGGAGGGTGGGAGCATCGTTGTCGATGTGAAAGATTCGCAGGATACGGTGCATGTCAGCGTTCCCCTTCGCGCAATTTCGAGTTCCTTAGAGGAAATCTCCAGTTCGCAGACGGCGGGCAAATCATGACTCACGGCGTGCCTGGGCCACGCCAGGGTCTTGATTTGACGATTTGAGCGACTATTCCTTGGCGGGGACCCAGTAGGCTTCCGTCTGAATCGATTTCTTTTCAAACCCGCGGCGTTGCAATATTCCCAATCCGTTTTCCAGCATCTGCGGATGCCCGCAAAGATAGGCAGTGGTATCGGCGTTTGTCAGCCCCCACTGGTCAGCGTACTTTCGCAGGACGTCCTCGGCACGGCCCACTTCTCCCTTCCACGTAGCGTCTTCCCAGGGGCGGCTGACGGTCGCAACCAAATCCAGCCAGGGCGCTTCATCAGCGATTTTCTTCAACTCTTCCCAATATCCAAATTCCCACGAACGGCTGGCAGCCTGCACTACGAACAGGCGAATGTCCGCGGGAAATTTGCCTTCCTTCCAGTCCTTGTACAGCGTGCGAACGTAGGAAACGTACGGCGCCACGCCCGTAACCGTGCAGATGAGGAGATGATTCTTGTGGCCGCTCTTCAGGTCGAGCGTGAAGCGCCCCTTGGGAATCTTTCGCATCGAGATCTCGGTGCCCGCCGGAAGCTTGTGGAGAAACGGGGTAAACTCACCTTCCGGCACGAGCTCGAAGAAAAGCTCCAGCTCGTCTTCGTAGGGCGAGGAGCAGATCGAATAGGCGCGCTCGACGAACTTCTCGCCCACCTGGCCGCCTAGCGTGCAGTACTGTCCCGCGACAAATTTGAAGTCGCCGCCAGGAGCGAGGCGGATCGTCCACAAGTCCGCGGCTAGATCCTTTCGGGAGAGTATGCGCGCCTTGTAAAACTTGTCCTCTGAAAGAGCCATTGTTCAATTCTCTCCCTGTTGGGTCAAAAATCCACCGAACGCATCCCGGCGCGTTCTCTCGCGCCCTCACGAAGGGCGTTAGGGCCGGGAGAAGGTGAACGCCTCATTGTGACGGTGGACCGCCAAATGCCATTGGATTGAACGGAATCGGATTTCCGGTGATTTTATCCTTGGCGTCCGTGATGGTCTTTGTAAGCACTATTGTAGTTTTGTCTTTTTGCTGTGACTTGACGAGTCCCCACGGCGAGACTTCGGATGTAATCCAGATGTCTCCCGAACCGTCTTTGGAGCGGTAGTGCTCGCACTTGAACGTTCCGGCGGGAACCGTGACGGTTTCGCTGCCAAGATCCTCCGAGTCGTTCTTGATATCCGCCGCGCGCGGCGGATTGCTTCTCTTCAGGAACTGCTCTGGGAACTCCATGGGCGGCCTGCCGGGCATCTGCATAATCATGCGCGACACGACGACGCTGCCCGTCTGCATCACTGTCAGCGACTTCATGATCATTTGGCCCGCTTGCCCGTCAAAGGTCATTTCCAGCCAGTAGCCGTCCGCTCCACCCACCGAGTCTTTTCCGACAACCGCAAGTTCCATCGAGGACTTGTCCCCGTTTTCGTGCTGAATTTCATAAGCAGCGCCATGTCCCACGACAGGTTGGAAAACTCCATGAATCGAAGGCGGGCCGCCACGAGGTCCTCCAAATTGAGCCAAGGCTACCGGAACGACAGAAAGGCAAAACGCGATCGCCACCAGACAGGTTCGCATGGACCGCATGAGGAGCGCTCCTCCTGAGTTCGTATTGGCATTTGAAATGGAGTTCAAAGGTCTGGTCCCGACTGATCTTTCATTTTTTGAGGGTCAAAGCTCGTATCCAGCAGGAACGCACCGAGCTTGCATGTGAATTCAATACTCTTTTCGTCGGGAAGAATCAAGGGAGAGCCCGAGGGAAGTTTCTTCGCAAAATGGAATATGACCGCGGTGATTGTGTTTCCGTCCGGGGCTTTCTGAAACTCGACGCGCGAAGGAGAAACCTTTTCCTTGGATTTCTTCAGCCGCAAAAACGTGCTCTCCTGCGCGAACTTCTCGTCGTAGGTCTGAAAGACCCGCATGTTTTGTCCCTGGACGACGATCAGGTAATCCGCTTGCGGTTCGTTCACATACTTCTCAGCCTCCGCTTCCGTCAGTTTGGATTGCAGGACGGCTCTTTGAGCCACGGCAGCGCGCATCGTCTTCGACGATTGCCAGAACACGTAGAAGGTTTGCGTGTTGGATGTCGGCGCTTGTTGTTCTTCCTGCTCGGGCTCCGGAGGCTGGTTCGGGTTGAGTTGCCCGTTGGCAGGAGGCGTTTCCGGTCCAGAGGAGCCGAGCCCAGAGCTGCCGCCAAATCCTCCCGGCACGCTCCCGGAGGACACGACAATAGACCGCACCCACGGAGAACCCGTCAGCACTCTGTGGATATCCTTCTCGGTCCATTGCTGAAATGGCTTGGACTTCCATGGCTCATCGGCGGCAAAGGCCGCGGCGGCAAACAGGACGGCTCCCAGAAGCGCCGCAACCGTGCGAGTGCTCGCGCCGCGCGGATTGCGCGTCCTGATCCGATGCGTCTTCTTCTTGTTCATGGCAAATTCCCCCTCTGGATGCCCTCGAAGGGACCGGACGCATTCAGTTTAACTCTCGGAACGTAACGCGGCGCACATTTTCAAAGTCCATGGCGTGCCTGCACTGCGGGTCGAGTAGCGCCGCAAGTTCCCTTTCCCTCTCGCTCTTTAAGCGCGTTCCAGCGATCGCCAGGTCGGCATCGTTGTAGCCCGGATGAAGCATGATTTCTGAAATCCCGTCAGGCATGATTCGAAGAGTTTCTTCAATGGCGGCAGACGTCACGCTGCCAGTCACGGCCAGGCCGAAAAAACTGCCCGGAGCAACGAGACCGAACTCCTTCTGGATCCGTACGAACTGGCCCGAAGGTATCCGCGCGACTGCCGCGGCGAGTAGTTGCACTGAGAACGCTCCACTTGCCCGTGCAAGCGCCCAGGAGTCGCGCAGACGTTCAAAGGGATTGCGCACCCTGCAAATTCCCAACTCCCTGGCGGCGCGTGCCACGGCACGAAAGACCCGAGGATGAGCGTGCGTGTGTTTGTGCGAGTCGATATGCGTCGGCTCGATTCCCGCGTCACGAATCTTCGTGACTTGAGCTTTCATCTCTATCTCAATCTCTTCCTCGCGGATGCGCCCGGCGGTCACCTTCGCGACAAAGACTGCCAGGGAGTCCGGAAGCGAGCCATCTGGCCTCGCTAGCGAAGGGATTTTCTTTGGATCCGCCGTCGACTTCCCGCCGACAAGCACGAAGTGACAACCGACGCCAAGTTCCGGCGATTGCCGGGCAATTTCGGCCGCGTCCTCGAAGGCCGAGCCATTGGCCATGAGCGTTGCGCTGGTCAGAATCCCCTCTCGATGAGCGCGCAAGATCGCCCGGTTGACGCCGCGTGTATAGCCAAAGTCGTCGGCGTTCAAGATCAATTGCTTCATGTGGTTTGTGAGACTTCGGCCGGCAGGCGGGCATGATAGCACAGAGAAAACGTCTGCAAGAATTTCTGTTCGAGCAAAAAAACAATCGCGGCGGATGCAGTGAAGCGCGTAATTCCGGTGGCGCGAAGCAATTTCAAAGCCAATTGTGTGCGGCGCGCAATAAGGAATGTGAATCTCTTGTAAAACTTTTCAACAGTTTTGTTGAAAACCATGTGGAAAAGATGCCTTCTACCGTTCTGATTCTCCACGAATCAAACGGGTTAATCCTCTTTGCACCACGCGTTGTGCAGTCTGGACCGAAAATTCTGCGACAGACTCTCTCGAAGCGTCGCAAGAATTGCAGCAGCAAAGAACTGGAGCGGGAAAACATGCAGGAGAGGAAGCTTTTCAGTACCAATGCGGCGGCGGATCGAGTTTGATCTCGACAGCCTGCTCATCGGAGTCGATTTCGTACCATTTGCCGTACGTGCGCCAGCCCTTAGCGATCACTTGAATCAGCACTTTTCCTTGCGGTACTGGCGGAACTTTCACCGAGCCGTCCAGATTCGTCTTCAAATCCAGCTCTTGCAGCTTGTCGTGACGGAACAGACCTCCGCTCTCTGGAAAGCGGACATACACGGAAGCATTCTCGATAGGCTTCCCCGTGTTTGAAGTGACGGTGATCCGGATGTTCGTCATCCCGTGTTCAGCCGGCTTCCCATCCTTCTTTTGGCTTCCGTCGTCCTTGGAAGAGCCTTGTGCGCTTTGCGCTTGCTGGTCCTGGGACTTTGACGTGTCCTGATCGTTTGACTGCGCCCGGCAACCGCGCGCGGTGAGGAGAGTCATGCCAAAAAACAATCCGGCGGCCATTGCGCACTGAAAGAGTCTCCTCTTTGCCAAGCCCTTCATAATGTCTCTTTTACTCCAATCGCGGCGGGCGCTCAAGCTCTCCCATCGCAAACAAGGGTAGGCAACTGCACGGCGCTCGCGGCTTTTCTTGAGGTGAAGTGGCTCTGTTGATATCCCTCGTCTTCCGCGGCCCCCGCGATTGTCATTCCGAGGAGGAGCGGCCCGATTTTCGCGCCTACATCCCGTGACTGCGCGAAAATCGAGCGTCTTTGCGACGCCGAGGAATCTCGGCGCCGGAACGGCGGACATCTCGCAGTAGGTGTTTCCTGAGGATTTCAACAAAACCAGATGAAGTGGAAGATTTTTCTTTCCCCCCGACGCAACAGGGAGGTTAGAATTGCGCGCCCGGAACTGGCGAATTCCCCTCAAGAAACAATCGCACCCATTAGAATCGCTTTACAATCGATGGATGCAGGGCTTTGCAGAGGCTGTCACCGCGCGTTTGAGGAGAATCTGATGGGATTTTCGACAGATGCCATACACGTTGGCCAGGAACCAGACCCAGCGACCGGAGCAATTGTTGCTCCCATCTACCAAACATCGACGTATGTCCTCGAGGAGATGGGCAAAAGCAA
>Ga0335072_10008766_pt1 | contig 14630 bp, 10 predicted proteins | sample Lox_Sample_21_FD_206725 | JGI IMG/M metagenome (GOLD analysis project Ga0335072, IMG submission 206725) | Soil microbial communities from Loxahatchee National Wildlife Refuge, Florida, United States - Lox_Sample_2.1 | ecosystem: Environmental > Terrestrial > Soil > Wetlands | place: USA... | reverse complement strand
TCGGCGCCCAATCCATTAACTTCGTACGCCCCACTGGGCGGGAATTCGACGGCGCCAACCGGTCAGCAGCAGGTGAAGCCTGCGATGCCGCAGCAGGAAACCGCGGCAACGGCTGCGAACGCGCCAACAGCGAACAGGGTGCAGCCGGCAATACCGCAGGGCCCTCCCGTGATGGTGCAGGTGGCGGCAGTTTCGCATCAGGAAGATGCCAGCGTGCTGGTGGCTGCCCTGCGCAAGCACGGATACGCGGCAATGGCGAAGCGAGGGATTGCAGACGGGATGATTCACGTGCAAGTAGGGCCGTTTGCGAATCGGAATGAAGCCAGCGCCATGTGCCAGCGCCTCCTAGGCGACGGTTATAACGCGAATATCGTGCAGTAGGCGAGGCGTCGGACTAGCTTCGCATCCACTCCGGCAGTCCGGAGGCGATGGCCTTGCGCACGGCTCCCATTAATTCTTCACGATTGGCGAAACGAGCCGGGTCGAGTGGCGCGTGGAAAGTGATGTACGCGGTGCCCGGGTGGATGCGCGGGCTGCCCTTGGCCATCATGGTTTCCGTTCCATGAATTGATACCGGAATGCAAGGCGCGCCGGTTTCCATGGCGAGATAGAACGGTCCTTTCTTGAAGGGGAGCAGGCGGCCGGTGCGGGAGCGGGTTCCTTCAACAAATGTGGTGATGTGCAGGCCTTTCTGAAGCACGCGCTTGGCAGCGGCGACGCTTTCCTGCGCGCCGGTGACGCTGCCGTCGCGGTCGACGGGTACAAACTCGCCCAGTTTGAAGCCGTATCCCAGGACAGGAATCCTGGTAAGAGAGCGCTTGAGGAAGGCCGATGTGCGGCCGGGTATTCGCGGGAGCAGGGCAGGCGGGTCGAGGTTGGAGACGTGATTGGCCATGAAGATGCATGCCGTGCGCGCAGGCACAAGTTCAGTACCGGAGGTCTCGACCTTGATGCCAGCAAGACGAAATGCGATGCGGACGATGATTAACGCCGAGTTGTAGAGCGGGGTTGCATTGCCGGTGAGAGCGGCCCATGGAATGAAGATGAGCGCAGCGGGAACGCTGAGAACGAAGATCGTGGAAACGAGGAGGAAAGAGGCGATCATACAGGGCCGGCGCTGGCGGAGTGCAGTTCTCTAAGACGCGCGGGGAGCTTCTCATAGATGCCTTCAAATCCGCCATTGGAAAGGATTGCGACCACGTCGCCGGAGTGAAGCTGGGGAATAACGGCGCGGATGATCTCGTCGGCGTCGGGATGAAGTTCGGCTGGGGTTCCGGCGGCGTTGAGCGCGAGCACCACATCTTCAGGATGGAGGCGCTCTGCGTCGGGGATGCGCTGCTGCTGATAGACTCCGGCGAGAATAACGTGGTCAGCGAGGCGCAGGCTTTCGACGAGGTTGGCTTCAAGGACTTTGCGGCGAAGAGTGTTGGAACGCGGCTCGAGAATGGCCCAGAGGCGCGATTGAGGGTAGACGGAACGCAGGGCGCGGAGGGTTTCGCGAATGGCGGTGGGGTGGTGAGCGAAGTCGTCGATGACGGTGATGCCGGCGATCTGCGCGCGGATTTCGAGACGTCGCTTGACACTCTTGAAGGTAGCGAGCGCGGATTGAATTGACTCTTTCGCAATGCCCTGGCCTGCGGCGAGTGCGGCCGCAGCGGTGGCGTTGAGGGCGTTGTGCTCGCCGGCAAGATGCATTTCGAGTTCGGCCCAGAGCGTGCCGCCACGCCAGACTTCCCAGCAGTTGAGATCGGCGTCGTGGCGCAGGTTGCGGATTTGCCAATCGGCCCCGGCCGTGAAGCCGTAACGTTCGACGGCACAGAATGCTTTAGCGATGCACTCGGTGACATTGGAGCTGCCGTCGTAGGCGACGATGCGGCCGCGGCGGGGAACGAGATTGACGAGGCGCTTGAATGCGATTTTGACGGCTTCGAGATCGGCGTAGATGTCGGCGTGATCGAACTCGACGTGGGTGAGAATGAGCGCGTCGGGAAAGTAGTGGAGAAACTTCGGACCCTTGTCGAAGAAGGCGGTGTCGTACTCGTCGCCTTCGACGATGAAGGTGCGCGTGGGGCGAAGCTGAAAGCTGACGCCAAAGTTTTCGGCGACGCCACCGATGAGGAAGGACGGTTCGAGCGCAGGATTCTGGCGCGAGGCAGACTGGTAGATCCACGCAAGCATGCTGGTGGTGGTGGTTTTGCCGTGGGTTCCAGCGATGACGAGCGATTCGCGGCCGGTAAGGAACTCTTCTTTGAGAAGTGCGGCCATGGAGGTGAAGGGAATGCGCTGGTCGAGGATGAGCTCCACTTCAGGATTGCCGCGCGAGAGCGCGTTGCCGATGACGACGAGGTCGGGCGCTGGCGCGAGATTGGATTCAGCGTAGGGCTCAAGGATGGGAATGCCGAGCGAATGCAGAAGGTCGCTCATGGGCGGATAGGCGGCCTTGTCAGAGCCGGTGATGCGATGACCCTGCAATTGAAGCAGCCCGGCCAGCGAAGCCATGGCGGTACCGCAGATTCCACTGAGATGGATATGGCGGGGTTTCGGACTCATGGCTTTACCGCCGGCTGAAGCAGACGCAACTGGGGATTTGCGCCGGAGGCGTCGAGTTCGGCTTCGATGCCGAAGATGAGGGTGACGTTCTGGCGCGACACATGGCCGCTGCGCAGGCCGAAGGCGATGGGGATGTCGAGACCGCCAAGTGCGCTGAGAATGGCGTCCTCAAGAAGGTTTGCTGGTGCGCCGGGCGATGCGCAGTCGAGCATTTCGCCGAAAATGATGCCGCGAATGTTCGCGAACTTATCTGCATGGCGCAACTGCCAGAGCATGCGGTCGATCTGATAGGGCTTTGCACCGGTGTCTTCAAGAAAAAGCAGCTTGCCTTCGGTAGCCGGCTCCCACGGAGTCCCGAGCAGAGAAACGATGATGCTGAGGCAGCCGCCGTAGAGGGTACCGCGAGCGGTGCCTGAATGCAGAGTGCGGAGGCCTTCGGTGGGGCCGAGGGAATATGGCTTGCCGGAGATAGCTGCGCGAAAACTGGCGAGATGGACTCCGTGGTCACGAGAGAAATCAGCGGCAACCATGGGTCCGTGAAAAGCGGGCAGGCCGAGGTGATCCAGCAAGAAAAGTTGGATGCCGGTGAGGTCGCTATAGGCGAAGAAGGGTTTGGGATGGCGGCGAATCAAGTCGAGATCGAGGCCGTCGAGCAGGTAGTTGGAGCCATAGCCTCCGCGCACGGAAGCGATGATGCTGGTTCCGGGGTGAGTGAAAGCGGCGTGGAAGTCGGCAAGGCGCTGCTCCGGTGTTCCGGCGAAATAGAGTGGGCCGCGGGATTGGGCGTGTGGTGCGGGCAGCGGACGGAAGCCGAGAGAGCGAAGATTTTCAAGGCCGCGCTCGAAGCGATCGGCAGCGGCGAAAGACGCCGGTGAGATGACGCTGACGGCCGCATCTGTCGTGATGGAAGAAAGGTTCACGAGGGGAGCGGGTTTGTCGGGCTCGGACATGGTCACCACGCCTCGCCACGAGCGATGAGGGATGCCGGGCCGGTGAGAGAAAGCTGTGTGCCGGGGCCGCTCCAGCGTACTGTCTGCGTACCGCCAGGGGCGACGACTTCAACTTCGGCGGCGGCTTGATAGACGCCGATCGCCGCCGTGGCCGCGGCGGAAGTGCCGGTTCCGGAAGATGAAGTGGGGCCGACTCCGCGCTCATAAACGCGAAGGGCTATCAGGCTAACTGGCTCGGATGAGCTACCCAGCAGATGAACAAATTCAACGTTTGTTTGATTGGGAAAGTCAGGGTGCCGGCAGATCTCGGCACCGATGTCTTCCCAGGGGCGATCGCTAAGGGAGAAATCGAGCAACGCGAACATGCGCTCGCTGGAGTCGAGCGGTGAGCCACCTGCGAGAAGATCCAAGTCGGCGCGCGGCAGCACGATCACGAAGTGCGGATTGCCCATCGAAACGTAGACACCGTCGATCGATGTGCCGTCATAGAGTTCGATGGCGCGCTGTTCAAACTCAGGTTCACCCATGTCGGTGGTAATCAAGGTGGTGGGGCCACCGATGTCGGAGTCGTGAAACTCCTGGATGGTGCAGGTGCGAACGCCGGCATCGGTTTCGATGGAGAACTCGTCGCCGACCAGGGCCTTGCGCTCCTCGGCCATCCAGGCGGCGACGCAGCGTGTTCCGTTGCCGCTGATTTCGGCGATGGATCCGTCGGCATTGCGAAGGTGGATACGGCCCGAGTTGTCGCTGAGCCACGCGAAGTATTCGACACCGTCGGCGCCGATGCCGGTGTTGCGCTCACAAAGATGCTGGGTGAGGATCTCAAGATCGTATTCGCGGACGTCTTCTCGATTGACGATGAGAAAGTCGTTGCCGCAAGCGTGGGCCTTGGTAAACGGGATCAATCTTCCTCCGGATCGCGAACCATGAACAGCGCCTTGACGCCGGGTTGCTGAAGCGCACTCGGCCATTCACGATGCCACTTTGGCGATGCTATCACCGCGTGTGTTCCTTGTTGAGGGCCTGGGTATCGGAGACGTAAACCGCGGCAGGCTGCTGGCCTGGATCGGTGAAGCGGGCGACAAGGGTGAGCCCGTCGGGGTGCGCTTTGACAGCGCGGTCGATCTCGTCGCCGCGGAATGCAAGAACGATGGCGGCGTGCGAGGCGGGCGCGGCGAGGGCGTCGGTGTAGAACTGCTTGTCACTCTCATTGATGGTCTGGCGCAGGGGAATCCCGGTAAGCGAGACCAGTTGCGGGTAGACAGATGTTTCCATGAGGATGACTCCGCCGGGGCGCGTGGCGAGCAAGCTGCGCAGGAAAGGCGGAATTTGCTGCTCGAACTCGCGGCGAGAGTCGACGTTCTTTATGCCCTCGACATAAGTGAGGGGACGGAGGCGAACAACCTGCCAGGCATTCCACACGATGAGCGCAAAGAAAAACGTGGCGGCATATTTCATCCAGGAGGGCTTGAATTCACGGACCGCGCCGAGGCATACATACAAGAGAAAACCGAGGCCGAGTGCGAAAGCAGGGAGAAGTTCGAGCCCGTAGCGCGTGTTGTACCAGGAATGCGGCCACCAGACCGGCAGGAAGATGGGCACCGATCCATAGGCGATGGAATACGCGTAGAACGGAAGCGGCAGCCACAGGAATAGAGTCCACAGAACTGCGCGGCGGCGGGCGATAAGGCAGGAAATGGCGGCGCCAAGAGCAGTGAGAACGAAAAACGTGTTGCCCCAGGCCCAATCCGCCGCATCCATTTCGGCGGTTTTGACGAAGAATTTGAGGCTGATCCATGGATTGTGCCAGCCAGGATGGGGAGGTCCGTTGCCCGGCGTCATGGTGCGCAGTTCGATCATTTTGGCGGAGTAGGGCCCGCGGGCAAAGTCGAGCCAATCGCCGAAGACTACGGCGTTATAGACGAACCAGGTGAGGGGCGCAGCGACGACAAAAACAGTCGCGAACCAGAATGCAGTCGAGCCAAGTTGGCGGCGGCGAAGGAGCGTGATCCCGATGGCCATCCATGCGAGCAGTGCGAGAATCCAGCCGTCATAGCGGGTGAAGATGGCAGCAACCAGCATGGCCGCGATGCACAATAGCAAGCGGCTGGAGCGTTGGGACTCGTGGTCGAGAGAGTCGCGCCACTCGACCAGCCAAACCACGGTCCAGATCAATTCGCAAAGGAAGAGCGGCTCGGTCATGGCCGTGGTCTGCATGTAGAGCAGGTTGGGATTGGTGGCGAAGAAGGCGAGAGCCAGCACAGCGGGTATGTGCGGGAGCCAGTGGCGCGCGAGGCGGTACACTCCGGCGCACGCGGCGAGAAATGCGAAGGCCGAGGGAATCACGCCGGCGATTCCATTGGCCCACCAGCTGTAGACAGCGACAAAGGGAATGAGGAGCAGGTGAGGCAAAGGGAGCCAGACGGAGCCGAGCTGGGTGAGGCCGGGCCGGTGCGAATCGATGACACGACGCGCGATGTGCAGATGGGCCAGGGCGTCGCCGTAGTTGAGCATGGCGTGGTTGTGCCAGCTCCAATGGACTGCCAAGGCCGAGAGCGCGGCACAACCTGCCATGACCAGCAGGTATTCATTGCGGCGCGGAGCTCGGAGTGGAACCGCTTCAGTCAAGGTGAGTCAACTCGCGGAAGAGGGCGAAGCGCTGGTCGATTTCGTCGCGCGAGAGCTGCTGAAGGCGGTCGGTGCCGAAGCGCTCGACGGCGAAAGATCCCATGACACTGCCGTAGAACATGGCGCGGCGGAATGCGCCCGGGGTGAGCTCGGATTGCGAGGCGAGATAGCCGAAGAATCCGCCGGCAAAGCTGTCGCCTGCTCCGGTGGGATCGACGACTTCTTCGAGCGGAAGAGCAGGGGCGCGGAAACTTTCCGAGTTTTGACCCTTCGGAATGGATTTGTGGAACAACGTCGCGCCATACTCGCCGTGTTTGACGACGAGCATGCGCGGTCCCATCTGGAGCACAGCGCGTGCGGCGAGGAGCAGGTTGCCATTGCCTGCCAGCATGCGGGTTTCAGTGTCGTTGATGAGAAGGATGTCGAGCCCCTTAAGGACCTCAAGCAGCGCCGGTTTGTGGTCCTTGATCCAGTAGTTCATGGTGTCGCCGGCGACGAGCTTTGCGTTGGGTGTAGCTTCGCGGACGCGGCGCTGGAGAACGGGATCGATGTTGGCGAGGAAGAGGAATTCGGAGTCGCGGTAGGCGTCGGGAATTTTGGGTTCGAAGCCGGCAAAGACATTGAGATCGGTTTTGAGGGTTTTGGCTTCGTTCAGATTGTCGAGATAGGAGCCTTGCCAGAAAAAGGACTTGCCGGGCGCCCGCTCGATGCCACGGGTATCGATCTTTTGCGCGTCGAAGACGGCCTGCTCGGAGGGGCCGAAGTCTTCGCCGACGACGGCGATGACGCGAACCTGGGTGAAGTAGCTGGCGGCAAGGGAAAAATAGGTTGCTGCGCCGGCAAGGCAGCGCTCGCGGCGGCCGGCCGGGGTTTCGACGGTGTCGAATGCAACGCTGCCTACGACGGTGATTGCCATATTTCTTTTTGTTCTCCCGATCTGGTTATGTTAGTAAGTGAGTGCGTGGGCGGAGTTAGCCGAGTTAGCGGAGTGCCTACCAACCCATGTATTTGCCGAAGAGGAGCTTGAGGCGTTCCTTGGCTGCGGCTGGAATGGCGTCGGGCTGGGTGAGGACGGCAAACCTGGCGGCGGAGGCACAGGCGCAGGCGCGTTCGCTTGGCATTGCGGCGACGGCGGCCCTGACTACTTTGCAGGCGTTTTCGGCATTCTGATGGAGCACGCGAACGATTTCTTCGATGGTGACGGAGTCGTGGCCTTCGCGCCAGCAATCGTAGTCGGTGACCATGGCGATAGTGGCGTAGCAGATTTCAGCTTCGCGGGCGAGCTTGGCCTCCTGCAAGTTGGTCATGCCGATGACGTCGGCTCCCCAACTGCGGTAGAGGTTTGACTCGGCCCTGGTAGAGAATTGCGGTCCTTCCATGCAGACGTAGGTGCCACCGAATTTGCCGACGAGGTTGAGGTGGGCGCAGGCTTTGGCTGCGGCTTGAGCGACGGTGGGGCAGACCGGATCGCCGAATGCGACATGGCCCACGATGCCATCGCCAAAGAACGTGGAGATGCGGCGCGAGGTGCGATCGATGAACTGGTCGGGGATGACGAAGTCGGTGGGTTTGTGTTCTTCCTTGAGCGATCCGACGGCAGAGACGGAGATGATGCGCTCGACGCCGAGTTTTTTAAAGGCATAGATGTTGGCGCGGAAATTGAGTTCGGAAGGAAGGATGCGATGGCCGCGGCCGTGGCGTGCGAGGAAAGCGACCTTGCGGTCTTCGAGTTCGCCGAGGACGAAGGGATCGGAGGGGTCGCCGAAGGGCGTTTCCATGCGCACCTCGTGCTGGTTGGTGAAGCCGGGCATGGAATAAAGTCCGCTGCCGCCGATGATGCCGATTTCTGCCTGGTCCAAAAGCCGCTCCCTTGCGAGCCGTGCCGCGGCCCGCATTTTTGTACTATGGCAAACAACCTAGTATAAAGGCGCGGGCTTGCGCGGACACAGGGCTACGGGACTGCCTCCAACGCGGTCGTGGCGCAAGGGAACGAAATTCAGCGAGGAACGACGGTGAAGGCGCTCTGAACCGCGATGCTTGCCGCACTGGATTCGCGGACGGTCCAGCCGGCGATAAGGAGACTGGGCGCAGCGATTGGCGTGGTGTCGCCGAGGGCGGCGAGGGTGGTGTAGCGGATTTCCTGGTCGGGCTGCGCAGCGCGTGAGACGAGAGCGCACGGGAAGTCGGGCGGCAGGCCTTCCTGGAGCCACTGGAGCGCGAGAAGGCTCAGGTTGCGGCCGGGCATATAGACGACGCGGGTGGCGTCTTCGCGCTCGGGAATCGCAGCGGAGTTGTGCGATGCGGCGTGATGGCCGGTGGAGAAGATGAGGTTTGAGGCCGAGTGGCGGCTGGTGAGCGAGCAGCCTGCCGCGGCGGCTGCGGCGAAGGCGGCGGTGATGCCGGGGACGACTTCGAAGGGGACTCGGGCGGCAGCGAGTGCTGCGATTTCTTCAGCGGCTCGGCCAAAGATAAGCGGGTCGCCGCTTTTGAGTCGGACGACGCAGCGTTGGGCGCGTGCGTGGTGAATCATGAGCGCGTTGATTTCTTCCTGAGTAATGTTTTTTACGCCGCAGCGCTTGCCGACGTTGATAACCACTGCGTGGGGAGGCGCCAAGCGGAGGATTGCCTGTGGAACCAGGTCGTCGTGGAGGATGACGCCGGCGGATTGGATGAGGCGGAGCGCCTTCACTGTGAGCAGGTCGGGGTCGCCAGGGCCGGCGCCGACGAGGTGGACGCGGGCAGGGGAAGTTTCGGAGCAATCCATGAGCTGATGCCCGCCGGCTCCGATGGGGATCGCTGTATCGACTGCATCGGATGCGGACACGGATGAGGCGGTGTCCACAGCTTCCGCTGCCGGGAAGACTGGCGCGCTGAAGGGCTCGCGATACGCGAGCGAGTGCAGCAGAAGCTTTCGGTCTTCGCTGCGGGGACGGGTGGCGAGGATTTCGCGGCGAAGCTCGCCAATGTTTGCGAGCCAGGGAGCGAGGCCGGCTGGGAGTCGTTCGTCGATTTCGCGGCGCAGACGCTGCGCCAGGGCGGGACTTTGGCCGGAAGTGCAGATGGCGATCTGCAGGTCGCCGCGGCTGACGACCGATCCGAAAAAGAAATCGCAGTTGGGGATATCGTCGACGGAGTTGCAGAGGATGTTGCGCTCCAGGGCCGCCCGATAGACGGCGGCGTTGACGTCGGGCGAGTCGGTGGCGGCGATGACGAGGAAGATGTCGTCGAGGTCGGAGGGCTCGAAGGCGCGGGGAATCCATTGCAGCTTGCCATCGGCGGCGAGAGCGCGGATTTCAGGACGCGCGTCGGGTGCGATGACGCGGAGGTGCAGGCCGGTTTTCAGCAGGCTGCCGATTTTGTCGAGTGCGACCGTCCCCGCGCCGACTAGGAGACCGGAACGGCCATCGAGTTTGAGGAAGATGGGAAGAAGACTCATGTATTCCCTCAGGGGCTGAAACCCCGCGCTCTTTCTGATTCGTTGATGTACGGGCTAGATTCCGTACCCTTCACGGAGCCTAACGTACGATTCAAAGCCACTCAGTCAGCGACGCCGTGTGGAACGCGGCCGACGGGAAGATCGCGCTCGACCGCCGTCAGCACTTCGCCGGCAAGGTGGGCGCGGAGTTCGTCGTTGGTGTGGCGAGCGAACCATCCGCGAAGGTTTTCGTCAGGTTCGCGTGTGTCCATGTAATCGCGCAGCAGGCGTTCGATGGCATCAGGAACGAGCGGGGCGGGGCAACGATAGCCGACGGGGCGGGCGATGCCGGCGTGCTGTCCGACGGCTCCGCCGAGGCAAAAGTAGTAGGCGTCAGTCAGCTTGCCCTCGTGCTTGATCTTCTTGCCTTCGATGCCGATGTCGGCGATCCAGTGCTGGCCGCAGCCGTTGGGGCATCCGGTGACGTGGAGGCGAAGCTGCTGGTCGAACTGGGGAAGGCGCTCTTCGAGCTCCTCAACCAGCCAGCGGGCGAAGCCTTTGGTTTCAGTGATGGCGAGTTTGCAGAACTCGGTGCCTGTGCAGGCGACTGCGCCGCGCCAGAAGTTAGTGGCTTCAACGTGCAGACCGATCTGGCCGAGTTCGCGCGCGAGTTCGGATGTCTTTTGATGGGGCACATTGATGAAGAGGAGATTCTGGGAGACGGTGGCGCGGAGTTGTCCGCTGCCGAAGCGCTCGGATAGTTCGGCGGCGGCTTCAAGCTGTTCACCGGTGAGGCGGCCGCGGAGGACGGATGCTCCAACATAGGCGAGACCCGGCTGGCGCTGAGGATGAATTCCGGCGTGATCGCGGAAGACGTCACTGGGGACTTGCTCTTCGCCAGCGGAGAGGATCGGGAAATCGAGACGTGACTGCAACTCCGCAAGGAAGCTGTCGGCGGTCCAACCTTCGCGCATGAAGAGGTATTTGAGGCGGGCGCGTTCACGGCTTTCGCGCAGCACCATCTGGTCGCGGAAGATTTCGCTGACGGCGCGGGCAGCGGCCGGCGCCTGGTGGGGCAGCAGGAATGCGTTGAGGCGAACGCCGAGATGCGGCTCGTTGGAGAGGCCACCACCGACGCGCAGCGAAAATCCAACCTGGCCGTCGCGCGTGGCAGGCGTGATGCCAATGTCGTTGATCTCTGGATAGGTGCACCAGGACGAGCAGCCGGTCGCAGAGATTTTGAATTTGCGCGGCAGGTTGTAGAAGTCGGGATTGGCGTTGAGATGATGCGCAATCTCGAGCGCGACGGGCGAGGCGTCGATGATTTCATCGGCGGCGATGCCGGCGAGCGGGCAGCCGGTGACGTTGCGGACGACATCGCCGCAGGCGCCCTTGGGGGAGAGGCCGATAGAGTCAAGGGTGTCGACGATTTCAGGGAGCGATTCAATGGTGAGCCAGTGAAGCTGGATATTCTGGCGGACGGTGATGTCGGCAAGGTTGCGGGCGTGCCGGCGCGTGATTCCGCCGATGGTGCGGAGCTGGTGGGCGGAGAGGATCCCGTTGGGGATGCCGATGCGCATCATGAAGTAGTCGGACGCTATGCCTTCGCCACCTTTGCCGCCGGTGGCTCCCACGCCATCGCCCTGCGTGTAGATGCCCCACCACTTGAAATAGGTTGAAGCCCATTCGGGCACGACACTGGAGCGGCCCGCACGTGCAAAGGCGCGCACCTCGTCAAATGCCTGCCATGGGTTCTTCTCGCGTTTGAGGCGCTCGGCGCGCTGCGCCTTGGTTTCCTTTGGTTGAACTGCCTGATCCATTTCCGACCTCTTTTTTGTGCTGGAAAAACAAAAAACCCGCGGCAGCTATCGCTGCATCGCGGGCAATCAAGAAACCTTAGGAGAAACTATAAGGAAGTTAGAACGAGGTCACCTGTGCGCGCGAAGCGGCGAACGGCGGCGACAACAGAGGCGACCTTCCATGAACTGATCTTCGCAGGGTCATTGAGAAAATGCAACTGAATTGGTCCGATTTAATCGGCCCGCGAAAATGTTGAGACGGCTAAGTCATAGTTTGCAAGCCGGTTAAGATAGGTTGCGAAGGTCGAGTTTTGTTCCGAACCCTGAGAGATGGGCGGGCCGCTGCCCGTTTTCAGGAGACAGCGACCCGGTTTGGAGCTATTCCATGCCGTTCTGCGGATTGGTTTCTTGAGGATGCAGAACGCGGAAGAATGTTCCGCCCTTTGACCAGACGAGGACCAGGATGTCCTTGTCCGGAGGCACGGCGTGGATTTGACTGACGAAGTTTTCGGCGCTGGTGACGGGCTTGTGGTCGACCTGGAGGATCACGTCGCCGGGAGCGAGGCCGGCATCATCTGCCGGGCTGGCTGGACGAACACTCTCGACAGCGGCGCCATTGACATCGGACGGCACGTTGAGTTGCGAACGAACATCGGGTGTCAGGTTGTCGACGGTGAGGCCGAGTTTTCCGTGTGTATTCCCGCCTGCGTTGTTCGCTGCGACTTCGTTCTTGGCGTGGAATTGGCCCACTTTGATATCCAGAGTCATGGGTTTTCCATCGCGCAGAATTCCGAGTGAGATGCTGTTGCCGGGAGCGATCTGCTCGACGGCGACCTGCAAGGCGCTGCCGTTGACGATCTTCTTGCCATTCAATTCGCGCAGCACATCGCCACTCTTGACGCCTGCGGCGGCAGCAGGCGAATCGGGCACAACCTGGCTGACGATTGCGCCTGAGGCGTCGTGAAGATCGAAGAAGCTGGCGTTCTCAGGGGTGACGTCGTTCATGCTGATTCCCAGATAGCCGTGTTCTACGTGGCCGGTCTTGATGATCGAGTTGGCAGAGGCTTCGGCGATCTGCGATGGGATGGCAAAGCCCGCGCCGGCAAAGGAGCCGTTGTCAGTGATGATGAAGGTGTTGATACCGATCAACTGACCGCGCGCATCGACAAGCGGGCCGCCGGAGTTACCGGGATTGATGGCGGCGTCGGTCTGAATGAAGTCGCCCGGCTTACGAGCATTATTCGAGTAAGGGTTGGGGCGGTTGAGCGCACTGATGATGCCGCGGGTGACGGAGAACTGGAAGTAGCCGAACGGACTGCCGAAGGCGAGCACGGTCTGTCCCGGATGGAGTTCGGTTGAGTTGCCCCAGGGAACGGTGGGCAAATTATTGGCGTCGATCTTGATGACGGCGAGGTCGTTGAGCTTGTCGACACCGACCAGTTTCGCCGGGAAGACGCGACGGTCGTGCATGGTGACCCTGATTTGCATCGCGCCGTTGACGACGTGATCGTTGGTGAGGATGTAGCCATCAGGGGAGATGATGACACCGCTGCCGATGCCGCGCTCAATCTGAGGTGAGGGGTTCGTTCCCTGGCCCTGGCCAAATCCCTGGCCGAACCCGTTGCCGAAGAACCAGCGGAACTCCGGAGGGACGCCGTTTTGGCCGTTTTGAGGGCCATTATTCGATCCCTGTTCGTCGTCGGATTCGGAGTCGTCGCCTGTAATGCGCGACGTCACCGAGACGTTGACGACCGCGGGGGTAACGCGGGCGGCGAGCGCTTCGACAGCGTCGTCGAGCGAGATCAGGGCGGAATTGTTTTGCGTGTCTGCTGCTGCGGCTCCGTTGCTCGCAGCGAAGGCGGGTTTGTGGCCGACCATAAGGGTGAGGCCAAGGACGACAGTCGCGGCGATGCCGGCGGGGAGGCCGAGCCGTTTTGCCTTTGCGACTAATGAATTAGTTGATGTGGACATAACTCCCTCTCGATGGTTGAAGTTAACGTTAAAGTTGGAGCACGAGCCAGCCGCCGCGGATTTGAGGTGCGTCCGGCTGGTCAGACATGGAACGGATGGGAATCACCCTGAAGATCAGGCGCGTGACCGTGATCTGACGGGACGCTTTGTTGCCTGAAGGGTCTTTCTGGTCGCCGGCTTCTTTCGCGGCGGTTGAAGTTGCGGTGTCGCCGGAGTCAGCCTGCGAAGCGGGGGCACTTGTCTGAACCTGCTCCCATGTGGTGAGGACGATCCACTCCTGAGGCTGGTTCCGGGGCTGGGCCGGCTTTTTCGAGGCAGGCATGGCTGCCTGGAGGTTTACCTGCCTGGGAGATTGCGAGCTGCGTCCCGACGAAGGCTCTTTCATCTCAGCCACAACGGGCAATGCATGCAGGCCGGAGTTCGGAATTGAAGCCTGAAGTGGGGCGGAATCTTCACGCGGCGTTGCGGGCAGATGAGGGATCGCATTCCGGGCATGGAGACGTGGTGCGCGGTGCGATGAAGCGGCCGTGTGGGTTTCCTCGTACAGAGCGTTGAGCGCGTGCGGTGAGTTGGTTTGAGCGTTCTCCCGCGCGATGGTCTGAGCCGACTGGGTATGCCGCGGAATGAAGGCGATGAATTGCGGGCAGCGCGCGAGTTCGATCGAACCGGCGATAAGACCGCAGCCGAGGGTTCCCAACAGGGCGCGAGTGGCCAACGGGCTCAAAGCGCGAGGGTGCGAAAGGATGCTGTGCACGCGGCTGACGAGCTCGGCACGGCGCTGCCAGGCACCAAGTGATAACGCTTCGGCGCGGCGGCGGAGTCCGCGCTCCGCGAGGCTGGTGAGGCATGCCGCATAAGCGCGGGGAGCACGTGTGGCGCGGATTACGGCTTCGTCGCAGGCCATTTCGCGCTCGCGGCAGAGCCGGTGCTCGATCCACAAGAGCGCCGGGTTCAAGGGGAAAAGAATGAGGCCAAATTTTTGGACGAGGTTCGTCCAGTCATCACGGCGATGCAAGTGCTCGGCTTCATGGAGCACGATCTGCTGAAGTTCGGAAGGTGTGAGGCGGTCGAGGAGCCAGGCGGGGATGAGGATGCGCGGCGCAAAGAAACCGATGACGCTGGGGCGGTCCAAATGGGCGGTGGTGCAGATTTCGACCGGACGGCGGCCGCCGATGCGGGAGAGGGACGCGGGCGCGGGAATCGAGCAGGCGCTCCAGTCAATCGGGGTGGCGCTTTTCCAAAGGCCGAACAAACGGATGGAGTGAACGAAGAGGTCGGCGGCCCGAAGGATCGTCCCAGCTGCCCACAGAGCGGTGA
>Ga0335072_10008765_pt1 | contig 14631 bp, 15 predicted proteins | sample Lox_Sample_21_FD_206725 | JGI IMG/M metagenome (GOLD analysis project Ga0335072, IMG submission 206725) | Soil microbial communities from Loxahatchee National Wildlife Refuge, Florida, United States - Lox_Sample_2.1 | ecosystem: Environmental > Terrestrial > Soil > Wetlands | place: USA... | reverse complement strand
ACGTTCGCCGCACTGGTGACGAAACGCCGAGCGTCACCACGACGTCACCATTCTGTCACCGGATCGGTGCGGCTCTTGCGGCCTTGCGCACGTTCTGGTTTGATAACTGTGCATTTCGTCCATCCTCCGCGTCGGGCTCGGTTACGGTGCGGTATGCGTCGCATTAATAGGATCTAAGGGGCCGGATGACTAACGGGCGCGGTGTCATGACGGTGAACCTACTTCAGCGGTTCGAGCTACGGCGGAACGGCATCATCCTGCGCGTTCCACCGGCTTCCCAACGGCTCCTCGCCTTCCTGGCTCTCCAGTCGGGAGCCGTCGGGCGCGTTTACGTCGCCGGCGTCCTGTGGATCGACTTCACTCAGGACAAGGCGAACGCCAACCTCCGCACGGCGCTCTGGCGGCTGAGCCGTCTTCCCTGGCGCCTGGTCGACGCCAGCCCAACCCAACTGGCGCTGGCCGACGGCGTCGACGTCGATGTGCGCGACATCATGGCGGTCGCACAGCGGATCAACACCAACGGGTGCGACTTTGCGGACGGGGATCTAGAGCTAATGGTCGGCGCCGGAGAGCTACTTCCCGACTGGTATGACGACTGGATGAGCATCGAGCGCGAGCGCTTTCGCCAAGCGCGGCTCCATGCCCTGGAAGCGCTCTGCTCGGCGCTCTCGCTGCGGGGCCGCCACCAGCAGGCGATCGAAGCCGGCCTCGCAGCTGTGGCCGGGGAGCCGCTGCGGGAGAGCGCCCACCGTGCAGTCATGCGTGCGCACCTAGCCGAGGGCAACCTCGGCGAAGCCCTACGGCAATACGCCCTGTATCGCCGCGTCATCGTCGACCAGCTGGGGGTCGGGCCCTCGGTCGAAATGGAACTACTGCGGGACCGGTGCGTCAGCGGTGACGGCAGGGTGATGGCCGTGGCGTAACGGTGAGGCGGCGATGGCCGCCGCACCAGATCGCGTAGGCGTCATGGTCCTACGCGCATGGACAGAGAGTCCCCCTAACGGGCTGCGCGTGCGCGTGGCCAGCACCCTCGACATCTCGGGTGACGAGGAAACCAACACCGTCGTGTTGACGGTCTCCGAGGCAGTCGAGCTCGTGCGGACGTGGCTCGAGACGTTCGTGCGCGAGAACGGAACCGAGGTCGCCTTGGTGTGGCCCTCCTCCCCTCGGTGACGGCCGCGTGACGCCTCGGTGACGTCGCACCGGGGATCTTTATCAGCCGATGTCACTCATCGCCGGAGAGGAGACCTAGTTGTCGGTCACACCCACGTATCCAGGGATTTACATCCAGGAGCTCCCGAGTACGAGCCATTCGGTCACCGCGGCCCCAACCGCCGTGACCGTGTTTGTGGGGTACACCAACCCATTCTGGCTGGCTGCGCCCGAGGCGACACCTCCACCCTTCGGGCAGGCGACCGAGGTCCAAAGCTTCGCCGAATACGCGGCGCTGTTCGGCGGCTTCTTTTCATGCCCATGGCTTACCGACTATGTCGGCCACGCCGTCTATCAGTTCTTCCTCAACGGCGGGTCCGATGCCTACATCGTCGGGATCGAAACGAAAGCCGTTGAGGCGCCCACGGCCTCACTGATGGCCAGCGGTACGACCGGCGCCGGCGGCACCGGCGGCTCGACCGGCACCGGGTTCACGTTCACCGCGCTGCAGCCCACGGGAACGCCCGCATCGGGGAGCACGCCCGCCCAGGGGATGCCGATGACCGTTGCCCTCTCCAACGTCATCACCACAGCGGCTTCGGACGACACGGCAGACGTGACGATCGTCTACGGAACCACGGTTGAGACCTATCGCCGGCTGCCCATCACATCGCTTGTCTCGACGATCAACAGCCAGTCTCAGCTGGCCAACGTGGCGGCGCCCGGAAGTCCGACGAGCTACTCCGGGCTGCCGACGCAGCAAACCCCCTTCACCTATGCGACGGCGCCGACATCGGGCACGACGGTGTTCAAGGAGTCCGATTTCACGGCCGTGTTCGCCGCCAACGGGTCGCTGGATAAGGTCGCCATCTTCAACCTGATGGTCCTGCCCGGGGTGTCGGATGCCACGGTCCTTGCCGCGGCGCTCTCGTTCTCCGAGGGTAAGAAGGCCTTTCTTATCATGGACCCCCCCGTCAACGGGGTCGCGGACACGCTCGCCGCCGAACTGCCCGGCGTGCCGTCCGGAGCGGCGCCGATCGCCACTATCTGGAACGGAGGCGACACGAGCACGCCCGCGCCGCCGGTCAGTCCCAACGGCGCCATCTACTTCCCCTATCTCCAGTTCAGCGATCCGGTCACCGGCGACGCGACGACGTCGCCGCCGAGCGGATTTGTGGCGGGGATCTTCGCGGCGGAGGACAGCAACCGGGGCGTCTGGAAGTCTCCCGCCGGGCTGGAAACGACGATCACGGGCACGACCGGGGTCGTCCCCTGGGGGGTGATGACCGACCAGCAGCAAGGGGTGCTCAATCCACTGGGGATCAACGCGATACGCACGTTTCCCGGTATCGGGAGCGTCGTGTTCGGGGCGCGGACACTCGTCGCCGACAATCCCGCGTTCCAGCAGTGGGAGTACGTCGCGGTACGGCGCATGGCGCTGTTCATCGAACAGTCGCTCCAGACCAGTCTGCGCTGGGCCGTTTTCGAGCCCAACGCAACGCCCCTGTGGAACGCCCTGACCCAGGAGATCTCCGCGTTCCTGCTCGGCCTGTTCCGTCAGGGCGCGTTCGCGGGGACGACCGCGGACCAGGCCTTCCAAGTCCAATGTGACGCCACAACCACAAGCCCGACCGACATCGCCAATGGGATCGTCAACGTACTCGTCAGCTTCGCGCCTCTGAGCCCCGCGGAGTTCGTCGTTATCAAGATCTCCCAGCTTGCCGGCCAGAGCCAGAGCTAACGGAGACAGCATGGGTAAGCCCTTCACCGTCAACATCAACCGCTTTGACCCGTACAAGACGTACCGCTTCCTCGTCTTCTTCGCGTCGACGGCCGGGTCTGCGAGTAGCGCCGTCGCCGCCGTCAGCAAGGTCAGCGCGATTAAGCGCTCCTCGGACGTGATCGAGTACAAGGAAGGAGGTAACCCGATCATCCTCAAGGGTCTGGGGAGAACAAAGTACGAGCCGATCACGCTCGAACGCGGCGTCACCTTCGACAGCGCATTCGAGGAGTGGGCGAACGCCGCCCAGATCCTCAAGAGCGGCGCGGCCAGCACATCGCTGGCCAATCTGCGCAAGGAGGTCACCATCGTCCTGCTCAACGAAGAGGGCCAGTACGTTCACGAGTACTACATCCATCGCTGCTGGGTGTCGGAGTTCCAGGCCCTTCCGGATCTCGATGCCGGGGCCAACGCGATCGCGATCGAGCACATCAAGCTCGAGAACGAAGGCTGGGAGCGCGATCTCGGGCTGACCGAGACCAAGGAGCTGTAGTGGTTGCAGACACGCTGCCGGTGAGTGGGATCCGCATCCACGTCCGGGAGTTGACGGGCGAGGACCAACTGCTCCTGCTCAACCCACCAGCGGGCCCATTCGAGACGCTCGTGTCGCTGCTGCGCGGCGCGGCGGTGGACGTCGGCGGCCGGGCGATCACGTGGGGCAAGCTGCCGGCGGTCGACCTGGCGGCCGGCGCGCTCCTGGTTCGCCGCGCCTGGCTCGGCGAGCTGATCCGCACCGAGACGGTGTGCCCCTCGGAGGCGTGCGGCGAGCTCGTCGACGTGTCCTTTCGGATCACCGAGTATCTCGCTCATCACGCCCCCCGGCGCCACCGCGGCGTCGCGGTGAGAGAAGACGGCTGGCTCGGCCTAACCGGAAGCGACATACGCTTTCGGGTCCCGACGATCGACGACGTCTTGACCGTCGCTCGCGAGGACCGCGGTGGAGACTCGCTGGCATCTCGCTGTGTACGGCCCACTGACTTGTCCGCGTCCGCCCGGGCCCGCGTCGACCGAGCGCTGGCGGCGATCGCACCGCGGCTGGATGACCACGTCGCTGGCCAGTGCCCTCATTGCGGGTCGAGCTTGGAGCTCCTGTTCGACCCGATCCATTACGTGCTCACGGAGTTGCGGCAGGCATCGTCGGACCTATATGCCGACATTCACGAAGTGGCCCTCGCGTACCACTGGCCGGAGGCGTCGATCATGGCGCTGGACCGCCGCCGCCGGCAGGCGTACGTCGAGATGCTGCGCGGTGAGACCGTCCTGGGATGAGACGAAGCGGATACTTCGCGGGGCTGGCGGGAGGACCCCGCGCCGCCGCGGGTGCGCTCGGCCCACCTCGCCGGCCCGGCATCGACCGCGGGCGTAATCCGTCCGAGCCCCCGCGCCGCGCTGGATCGCCTCCGCGCCCGTCGTTTCTGAGCACGGCCGGTCGTGCGAGCGCCGATGTTCCGACGCTCACCTCGCATCCATCCCCAATCGATTCTCCGGGCAGCCCGGCAACCGCTGGCGCAAGGACCCTCGCGTTCCATCCACCCGAGGCTGATCTCGCGGCGTCGGACCCGGCGCCCGCGGGAGGGGAGGCATCTCGCCGAGCGATCGTCGCCGGCCTGCCTCCGACCCCCGCCCCGCCCGTAAACCCGAGCGATCGCGTGCGACCGGAGACCATCGACGTATCGCTGCCCCAACCGGTCGGGCTTTGGCCACCGCCGCCCCCAGCTCCAAGCCGAGCTGCCCCGGGCGCACCGGCGCCCGCGCCGGCCGCCGTCCCCGGCCCGCCGGCGGCAGAGACCCGCGGGGGCGGAGTCACCGACGGCGAACCGCTTCCGGTCGCGTCGGTCGGGCCCCCGCCGGGATCGCCGAAGCGAGAGCCGGCCGCCAGGTGGGCCCCCGTCCAAGCCGCCACAGAGCGTCCCGGCGCGAGAGCTGCAACGCCACCGGCGCCTGCACCGACCTCGGTCGCGGGCGAGGTGTCGGTTGCGGTGCCGGCCCCCCCAGCCGCTCCCCCCTCCGGTTCGGGCCGGGGGCTCGATCCGGCCACGGCAGCAGCAGTCCGCGCGCCAGTATCGCCCGCGATCGTGCCCGAGGTCGATCCGACAGCCTCCGCGCGCACCACCGCTCAGCGCACGCTCCAGCCGCAGGCCGTTGCACCGGCACGATCAGTGCACCCCACCGCGACCGCTCCCCCCCGCCCCCCGGAGGCGGAAAGGATCCAACCAGCTCCGGCGATCCGAGCCGATCCCGCCGACCGGCACGGTGAGCTCCGCCCAGGGCCCCCGTCGCCGGCCCCGCGTTCCCCCCGGGCAGAGCCCCCGCCGCGCGAGACCGCTCCGCGCCCAGCCGAAACGCAGTCGGCGGGCAGCGCCGGGGCTCAAGTCCGCATCGGCACGATCGACGTCACCGTCATACCGCCCTCGCCGCCGCCACTGCCAGCGACGCCGGCGCCCGTCGCCGGCGCCGGCTTCACCGCCGACACGGCGCGTACGTCGCTCAGCCTTCCCGTCGCCGGCTGGTACGGGATGGCACAGAGGTAGTCGCCGTGCTGTTCGACCTGTCCGCAGTCACCGACGGCCTGCTGGCGCAGGTCAGCGGCGCCTGGTCGACCGCCCCGATCTGGGAGGAGCTCGGACTAGCAGGTCCGGCCTTCACCCCGATCTTCAGCGGGCTCCCGCCCGCGGCAATTGCCGGCGGCCAGGGTCCTCAGCTCAGCCTGTTCCTGTACCACGTCGAGCTGAACACCGCGCAGGAGTCGTTGTTCTGGGACCCCACGATGCAGGGACAGGCCGGACCGCCCAGCGAGTACATCCCGCTCGCCCTCAACCTGTACTACCTGCTGACGGCGTACTCCGAAGGAGCCTACGCCCAGGAGCAGCAGGCGATGAGCGTGGCGATGCGCGTCTTCCACGCCCACCCGATCATCGTCAGTGACACGACGGCGACGCCCGCCTGGACGGTGAACCTGACGATGGAGCGCCGATCGTATGACGAAATCAGCCTGCTCTGGCAGGCCAGCACGGCCGCGCTCCGTCTCAGCGTCGTCTACCGTGCCGCCGTCGTTTTCCTGTCCCCGGACACGCCACCGGCAAGCGCGCAGGAGGTGGAGACCGTGAGTGTCACGGTCAACGGGGACGCGGTGGCCATCACCAGTGCCGACGTGCCGGCACCCGGATCGTCATGACGAGCGCCTCGCCCCAGGTCCCCGGCGCCGCGACCGAGCCGGTGTGGCTGTCGACGGTCCGCCTGCGGGCGCAGCGACGGATGCTGTGGTGCCGGGCGGTGTGGGCCCGCTCGCGCTACGTCGGCGAGGACGGACTGGCGATCACCCACAGCGAGGCCGAGCGCGCGGTCGCCTGCGACGACGAGGTCCGGTCCGCCGAGCGTCTGTTCTACGCCCAGGACCCCGACGCCACGGCCCTCAGCCGCGACCTGGACGCGCTCGAGCGGGAGCCCGACGACCGTCGGTGGACGCGCCTCGTCGAGCTGTGCGGGCTGCGAGCCGGGGAATCGGCCTTGCTGGCCTGCGCTCTCGCCGCGGAGCACGTCCCCGCCTTGCGCCGCGCTTTCGGCTATATCCAGGACGACGTGGCGCCGGTGGATACGACACCGGCGCTCGTCGCCGCCCTCTGGGGTTTGCCCAGCGCACCCCGCGTCGGCGCCGGGTCCGCGCTCGTGCGCTGGCGCTTGGCCCGGCCGCTGATCGACGGGCATGAGCCCGAGTCGAGCGCCACCGGCTGGCTGGCCGACCCCCGGCTCCTGACCTATCTCCTCGGCCAGGACCGGGGACGCTCGCCGGACACGGCGCTCGCCGCCACGCTCGTGGCGCCATCCGACCTCGTCCTGTTCGCGCGTGAATTCGAGGAGATCACTCAATTTGTCACCGCCACCGCCCCGAACGCCGACCGACCGATCGAGGTCGAGCTTTCGGCACCTGAAGGGACGGGGAAGACGGTGCTCGCGGCGCAAGTGGCGCAGGCACTCGGCTACAAGCTGGTGGCGGTCGACTGCCAGGCGATCGCCGTGCTCGACGATCCCGCCACCGCACTCGTGAGGGAGTTGCGCCACGCGCAGCTCGACGACGCGCTGGTGCTCTGGCGCCGCGCCGATCAGCTGCCGCGGCCCGCATGGGCGGCGATCTCCGGACGAGCGCCGATCACTCTGCTGACGAGCACCTCCCCGCTGCCGCCGGAGTCGGCCGGCTCGTCGCCGCGGCTCGTGCGTCGGCTCACACCGCTGGATCGTCGGCGTCGACTGGCCCTCTGGGCGGTGTTGAGCGACGAGCGGCCCCCCGTCCCGGTCGCCGAGTGGCGGCTGCGACCCGCCGAGGTCGTGGCGTGCTCGCGCGCGGCCACGGCCGGGGAGGAGGTGGTGGGAACGATCTGTCGCCACTTGCTCACCCGGGCTCCCGCGGACCTGGTGACCCGGCTTGAGCTGCATTACTCATGGGACGACCTCGTGGTCGGCCCGGAATTACTCGGTCACCTGCGCGAGCTCGCCGCCCAGTGTCGGCGCCGCCACGAGGTCCTCGACGATTGGGGACTGTCGCGGCTGACGCCCCTCGGGCATGGGGTCACGGCGCTGTTCGCTGGCCCGAGCGGAACCGGCAAGACGATGGCGGCCCAGGTCCTGGCCCAGGACCTCGGTCTCGACCTGCTCCGCGTCGACCTCGCCGGGGTGGTCAACAAGTATGTCGGCGAGACCGAGAAGCACCTGCGTGCAGTGTTCGCGGCGTGTGAGCGGGCTCCGGTGCTGCTGTTCTTCGACGAGGCCGACGCGCTGTTCGGGCGGCGCACGCAGGTCAGCGACGCTCACGATCGGTTCGCCAACATCGAGGTCGACTACCTGCTTCAGCGCATGGAGGAGTTCGACGGGGTAGCAGTCCTGGCAACCAACCGCAAGGGCGATCTCGACACCGCTTTCATGCGCCGGCTGCGGTTCGTGATCGATTTCGTTTCGCCGAGCGTCCAGGAGCGCGAGCGCCTGTGGCGAGCGGCGCTGGAGCCGGCGCGCGACCACGACGGCCGGCCCCTGGCCGAGGGTCTCGACTACCCAGGGCTGGCTCGCGACCTCGAGTTGACCGGGGCCGGGATCAAGGCATCGGCGCTCGCCGCGGCGTTCCTGGCCCGCGACGAGCGCGCCCCGATCGGCACTCGCCACGTGATCGCGGCCGCGCGCCGCGAGCTCCAGAAACAGGGCGTGGTCCTGCGCGCGGGTCGGCACGAGCTCGCACCGCCCGTGGCCCGGATCAACGGAGGCGGAGCGTGACCCAGGGCGAACGTCTCGACGTCGATCGCATCAGCGTGCGCGTGAACGGAATGGAGCCCGTGGATGCCGAGGCCTTGGCGCGGGCGATCGCCGAAGGACTCGCCCGGCCTCTGAGCTTGGCCCCGGGTGAATCCTCGCTGGGGCGGCTGAGCGTCCAGATTGAGTCCGCCGAAGCCGACCAGACCGAGGACATCGCCGACCGCGCCGTTGCTCGGATCCTTTCCCTGCTACACCGCGCCGCCGCCATGGAGGCAGCCGGATGACTCTCGTCAAGGGCGCCCTGGTGGCGTTCACGCCGACGTTCCTGCCGATCCCGTTGCCGGACGTCACGGTGTTCCAGTTCAACCCGGAGAGCATCACCCACACCTGGAGCCAGCCTGCGCCGTCCGGGGGCGGGACTGGCGCAGGCGCGGGCGCCTGCGGCCGCGCAGGCACCCAGACTGGCAATCCGTTGGCTGTGCCGGGTATGCCCGGCGAGACGTTCTCCATGTCGGTCATGCTCGACGCCTTCGAGGACATCGACTCCGGGGGCGCGAGCGCCGCTCTGGCCGAGGCTTCGGGCGTCTACACCCGACTGGCAGCGATGGAGATGCTGCTGTATCCGACCGGCGGCGGGGCCACCTCGGCGCTCCTCGGGCAGGTCTCGGCGGCGCTGGGGATCGGTGGCGGCGCGCAGCCAGTCGTACGGACAGTGCCCGAGTCGACCGTACCGGTGACCCTGTTCGTCTGGGGCCCGTTCCGGATCGTGCCCGTGCGGGTCACGGCGCTGACCATCACCGAAACCCTGTACGACAGCACGCTGAACCCGGTCCATGCCGAAGCGAAGCTCGAGCTGCGGGTGATGACCCCGATGGAGCTCCAGGCGGCCACGAATGACAGCGACGTACTCGCCAGGCTCGCCACCGTCGCCTACACGTACACATTCGGCGTCCGCCAGGCGGCAGCCCTGGCCAACCTCGCCAACGCGGCGCAGTCGATCGGGATCCTCCCAACGTGAGAAGCGCCGTGATGCCCGCTCCCAACCAGGACGACACATGTCGCTGAGCGCTCCCGGAAGTCGCTACGACCAGGCGGTCATCTACCAGGCCACGACCGCCGCAGGCGCCACCGTCTCGGCGCTGCTGATCCCAGCCGGGCGCAGCCCCGCGCCGATCGGGTACCACCCCCGCATCGTCGGCGACCGGCTCGACCTTCTCGCCGTCCGCTATCTCGACGATCCGACCGGGTTCTGGCGGCTATGCGATGCCAATAACGCTCTTGTCGCCGGCGCGCTCGAGCAGCAGGCGCTGATCGGCATCCCGGCGGTGGGCACGTGAGGGATCGGTGAGGCGTTGACCAGCACCTACCAGATGACGCTCGGGAGCAAGCCGGTAGCGGACAGCTTCTATGACACGGTCGAGGTCCTCGAAGTCGAGGAGAACGCCGATCGGCCGGACGCCCTGCGCCTACGCGTGCCGGTAAACCGTACGTCGAGCGGGGATCTCCTCGGCGTTGGGGATGGCACATTCGAGCCCTACACCAACGTGACCGTGACAGTGACGCCCCCCAAGGGCGGAGCGCAGTGCATTTTCGACGGCTACATCCTGTCCTGGAAGCTTCACCTCGACCGCACGTCGGGGTGCTCCACGCTCGAGATGTGGGCCCAGGATGCCTCGTGGCTGATGAACGTCAGCGATGCGGTGAAAGAGTGGCCGGGGATGACCGACGCCCAGGTCGCCAACGCGATCTTCCAGACCTACGGCTTCCAGGTCGCGCCCGCGAACACCCAGAACGACTCGCCATCCCATAACCCCGACGCACACACGCTGTTCCAGCGCGCCACGGACCTTCAGTTCCTCCGCAGCCTGGCGCGCCGCAACGGCAAGTTGTGCCGGGTCGCGTGCGCCGACACGCCGGGCGTCCGCACCGGGTACTTCGTCACTCCGAACATCAGCGGGCAGCCGGTGGCGACGATCTCACTGGTGGATCCCAACGCGTGGACCGCCGACTGTCTGGAGTTCGACTGGGACGTGATGCGCCCGACCGAGGCCGACGCCAGCCAACTACCGCTCGATAGCTCGTCGAACGGAGTGCCCGGCAATGCCACCTCGAGCGGGCTCGCCCCACTGGATGCGCGCGACCTGCCGACCTACGCCAACATCCTGATGACGCCGTCGGCGCCGCCGAGCAAGCTGCTGCTCACGGCCGCGGCAGATGTCGCCGAGCTCCCGATGCGCACCGCGGCCGCCCTCCGGGAGGCGGGATGGTTCGTCCACTGCGACGGCGAGACCGACCTTGACAGGCTCGGGATGACGTTGCGCGTCGGCACCGTCGTGGCGGTCGCCGGGGCCGGGAGCATCCAGTCGGGCAACTGGTTCGTGTGGAGCGTCCGGCACATGATCACGATCGATGCCGTGAAGCTCCACTTCTCGCTCGTCCGCAACGCGATGGGACCGGCCCCCAGCGCGGGTGGCGCGGGCTCGCTGCCCGGAGGCCTGTGAGATGGCGGTGGCGATCGATCGAGCCCTCGAGGAGTTGCTCGAACACCTGCGCAGCCGCTTCTACGGCAAGTACCGCGGGGTCGTGACCGACGTGGATCCGGCGACCTGCCGGATCAAGGCCAACGTCCCGGCGGTGTATGGCGCGGCCAAGAGCGGCTGGTGCCTGCCGTGCGTCCCCTACGCCGGCCCTCAGGTGGGCATCGCCTTCTTACCCGAAGTCGGCAGCGCGGTGTGGATCGAATTCGAAGGGGGGGACGTGTCGTATCCAATCTGGACGGGCTGCTTCTGGCGCCAAGGGGAGGTGCCCAGCGACGTCGACGCCAAGGTGAAAGTCATCGTCACGAAGTCCAAGCTCGAGCTCAAGTTCGACGACAACGCCCCGAGGCTCACGGTCACCGACTCCAACGGCAACACGGTGACGCTCGACAGCTCGGGTATCACCATCGCCAACGGCGGCAAGCAGGTCGTGGTCTCGTCCTCGAGCGTCAACGTCAACCAGGGGGCGCTCCAGGTCTCATGATCGGGATCGAACGCATCGACTATGCGTTCCCGTTTCGCCTGGACGCGACGTCCCAACGGGCGGCGCAGACCTCCTACGCCGAGCACGTCGAGCAGATGATCGCTCAGATCCTGCTCACGACCCCGGGGGAGCGCGTGGACCTGCCGCAGTTCGGGTGCGGGCTTCGCCAGCTGATCTTCGCGCCGCTCGGCGACTCGCTCAGCGCGACTCTCACGCTCCAGATCAATCAGGCCCTCGGGCAATGGCTCGCGGGTGTCGTCAACGTCACCGCCGTCGCCGTCAGCGCCGCCGACGACAGCGCCGTGCTCATGCCCGGAAACGTGAACATCACCGTCTCATACACACTGGTCGAGAGCCAGGCCAATCTGCAGACGACGGTGGCGCTATGAGCGTCGACCCAGCCCATGATCGGCTGGGGAACCTGCTGTCGGGCGAAGCCGCGCCGGCCTACAACGGCATCGACTTCGTCGAGGTGAACGACCTCGAGCCGAGCCAGCTGCGGGTGCACTTCCTCAACACCGCCACGGTGCGCGGGACCTTCTCCGCGAGCCCGCCCGTCACCATCTGCGCCGGTGGAACGTCGGGGCCGCTAACGGTCCTACCCATTGACGAGTCCGAGGCCTGGTCCGCGGACGATGCCGGACGCCCGGTGCTGAACGTGGCCGTGGCGCAGACCGGCGAGGCGGCCTCTTACTCCCTGACCCTGTACAGCTCGGCGCTGGATCCGTATTTCGACGCCGCTACCTTCAGCTTTCCGTCGGCTCTGACGGGCTCGCAGGACTGTCAGGCGTCGACGCCGTCGAGCCCGCCGGCTACCGCCGCGCCGGTACCGATCACATACCTGGCGAAGGATTTCCAGGCCTTCCGGCAGGCTCTGCTCGACTACTCCGCGCTGGCCTATCCGCTGTGGGTCGAACGCTCCGAAGCCGATCTCGGCATGGCTCTGCTCGAGGCGCTCAGCGCGATCGCCGACGAGCTGAGCTACCTCCAGGATCGCGTCGCCGCAGAGGCGATGATCGGCACAGCCACCCAGCGGCTCTCGCTCGTCCACCATGCCCACCTCGTCGACTACGACCCCACTCCGGCAATCGCGGCCACGACGACGCTCCAGTTGGACGTCGCCTCCGGCGTGACATCGCTGAGCGGGGGGTTGCGCTGCAGCGCCGCGGGCCCGGATGGGCAGCGGGTCGGCTTCGAGGTCGGAGCCGCGCTCGCCGACCCGAACACCGGCGAGCTGCTGTCCCCAGCGTACGTGGTCGACTCCCGCTGGAACGCGGGATCGTCCCAGAATCCAAATCTGCGCCCGTACTGGTGGGACCTCAGCCAGCAGATCCTCCAGGCCGGATCTGAGCGGCTCTGGGTCATCGGCCACGGGCATGCGTTCGCCCCGGGGCAGCAACTCCTGCTCGACACCGCCGCCGAGCTGAGCGCTGACCCGCCAATCCGCGAGATCGTCACCGTGGCCGCCGTCCAGGAGACGAGCGACCCGGTGTTCGGCGCCGATCTCACCCGCATCGACCTTCAGCAGCAGACGACTGTCGACCACGACCTGCTCCAAACCCACCTGGCCGGCAACCTGCTGCCGGCCATGCAGGGGGTCCGCGCCACGGAGACGTTCGCAGTCCCCGGCGGCGTGGTCGTCCGCACCGGAGCCAACTGGACTCCGACCGACCCACGTCCCGACTATCGCTACACGCTCGGAGCGCAGCAGATCTCCTGGTTGCCTGAGGGCTCCACCGCGTATCAGCCCGCGCTAGCCCCGCCGGCCGGCGTTACGCCCGTGGCCGCAGCGACCGGCGGCGCGCTGGCGTCGGGGACGTACGCGTACCAGGTCACCGCGGTGAACGCCAACGGCGAAACGACCGCCGGCGCCCCTGAGACGATCCAGGTGACGGGGCCCGACGGGAGCGTGACGGTGACCTGGAAGCCGGTGCTGGCAGCGGTGACCTACAACGTCTACGGACGCGCCGCCGGGTCACCGACCAAGCTGGCCCAGGCCGGCCCGTTCGGGCCCGGGGTGCAGCCGACCTACGTCGACACGGGGGCGGTCGCGCCCGGACCGGAGTCACCCCCTGCCGTCAACACGACAGCCGGGCCCGCGCCGGTGAGCGCGGACGGCGACCTGTCAGCGGAGGTGGCCGCGGTGCCCCAAATCGCGCTCGCCACCGTAGCGGGTCAGCCGTGGCGCTGGGAGCGCTGGCTACTCGGCTCGGCCCCCGCCGACGCCGTTTTCACGCTCACGCCGGAGCACTATTCGCCGGTCGGAGGCACCGGATCGACCACGTGGTTCGACTACGACGGCGAGGGCACGACGATTCGCTTCGGCGACGGCACGTTCGGGCTGACGCCGACGGAGGGATCCGAGTTCGCGGTCACGTACCTGGCCGGAGGCGGAGTGACCGGCAACGTGCCCGCGGACACCATCGTCCAGGTGGATCCGGGCGATCCGCAGGAGGGGATGGTGTTGACCGTCACCAATCCGTTCGCCGCGACAGGCGGCGCCGACGAGGAGACCGCCGACCAGATCCGGGACCGCGCTCCCCAGGCCTTTCAGGCCAAACCGCTCCGGGTCGTCCTCGCCGACGACTACGTGCAGGCCGCCCAGGGCCTGCCCTGGGTGATGCAGGCCGGCACGTCGTTTCGCTGGACTGGAAGCTGGCTGACGGTGCTCACCACCGCCAACCCCAGCGCCAGCGAGACGCTCACAGCAAGCCAGATCGAAGAGATCTCCGATGTTCTGAACCGCCGGCGGCTGGCCGGCTACGAGAGCTACGTCCTCGCGCCGAGCTACGTATCTCTCGACCTCGAAATCACCGTCGCGGCTCAGCCGACCGCATTCGCCGCCGACGTGCAGACGGCCGTGATCGCCAACCTGCGCCCAGGCCTGCTGCCGGACGGGAGCGTCGGCTTCTTCGATCACAGCAACTGGTCGTTCGGGCAGCCGCTGGAGTCAAGTGCGCTGCTGGCGGCGATCCAGCGCGCGAGGGGCGTGCTCGGCGTGACGTCGGTGCTCTACCGCCGGCGTGGGATCGACTCGGGCTTCAACTACCTGACCGAGTCGGTGCCGATTCCGGCTGATCAGATCCTGCGCGTCGACGATGATGCGAGCGCGCCCGACGCGGGCTCGCTCAATGTGACCGTGCAGGGGGCGTCGTGAGCGCGAACTCCACGCCGCTCGACCCGCAGGTGGTCACTAACCCACCTGGGCTTGCCACGATCGCCGACCGGGTCAACGACTTCGCCGGTTTCCGTGAGGCCCTGCTGGAGCCCCTGAACGGCGAGCAGGCGCTGCTTGGATGGCACCCGGCGGCCGGCGATCTGGCGGTACAGATCCTCGAATGGTGGGCCTATCTCGGCGACATCCTCACCTTCTACAACGAGCGGATCGCCAACGAGAGCTACCTGCGCACCGCCAAGTTCCCGGCCAGCGCAGCCGCGCT
>Ga0335072_10008764_pt1 | contig 14631 bp, 13 predicted proteins | sample Lox_Sample_21_FD_206725 | JGI IMG/M metagenome (GOLD analysis project Ga0335072, IMG submission 206725) | Soil microbial communities from Loxahatchee National Wildlife Refuge, Florida, United States - Lox_Sample_2.1 | ecosystem: Environmental > Terrestrial > Soil > Wetlands | place: USA... | reverse complement strand
CCCATCTCACGATGTAGCTGTGAAATGGATGGGGCATCCGAGTGTCGGGGATGAGGCCGAAGATGCTGGGGACGTGGTTCGGCGATTCCGGTTGCAGTCGGTCGATCAGCTATCACCGGAGATGGCGAACTGGTTGCGGGAGAGGTTGGTTGCGCTCTATTGAGGGACTGATTGATTTCGGTCCCGGCCGACTCTATGTGAAAAACAGCTGCAGGTTCTTCCGCACCCTACGCCCGGTCGGAATGAGAGTTATTTTTCTGTTGAGAAGGGTTCGGTTTTAAGGGTGCCGTCGCGCTGTTTGATGAGGATTTGCACTTTACCTTCGGCGGCATCGAGTTCTTTCTTGCAGGCGGCAGAGAGCCCGACGCCTTCTTCGAAGAGCTTGAGGGAGTCTTCGAGGCTCAGGTCGCCCTTTTCGAGCTGTTCGACGATGGTTTCGAGTTTCTTGAGCGATTCTTCGAAGGATGGCATGGTGAGGTGCGCTGATCGTCCTTGCATATTGTATGACCGCAGACAGCGATTGCTCTGGTTCGTTGCTTTTCCCATCCAAGCCGCAAGGGCGGCGCTTGGATGGGGCACCCTGCACGCAGAGTGCTATTGCGTGACTGAGGTGCCTTGCGGCAGCACGCTGGCGATGACTTCGGCGGCGGCGATATAGCGGCCGAAGGGCGCGCTGACCTGAACGCCCTGCACCAGTGGGCGCACGGCCTCGAGCATCTCCTGTGCGATGCGGATACCCTCCTTGCGGGCGGCATCGGGCGTATCGGTCTGGGCCATGCGCAACATGATCTCCTCGGGCATGGAGACGCGAAGGTCGTTTTTCATAAATTCGGCATTGCGCAGGCTGGTGAGCGGCCAGATTCCGGCAATCACCGGGATTCGAAAAGACTCGATGCGGTTGAGGAATTCTTCGAGCAGGCGGAGATCGAAGACGGGTTGGGTGATGGCATATTCGGCGCCGGCTTCGACTTTGAATGCGAAACGGCGAAGTTCGTGCTCGATGTCGGGCACGCCCGGGTTGGCGGCGACGCCGATGGTGAAGTTGGTCGACGCATTGATGGAGTTGGAGCCGATGTCGAGGCCGTGATTGAGGCGGCGGACGATGTTCACCAGCCCGATGGCGTCGACGTCGAAGACGGCAGTTGCGTCGGGGTAATTGCCGAGCTTGGGCGGATCGCCAGTGAGGCAGAGGATGTTCTTGAGCCCGATCGACGATGCGCCGAGCAGGTCGGACTGGATCGAGAGCACATTGCGGTCGCGACAGGTGTAATGCAGGATGGTCTCGATACCGGTGTGCTGCTGAATCTGGATACAGAGGCTCTGCGCGCTCATGCGGGCAGAGGCGCGGGGCGAGTCCGGCACGTTGATGGCGTGGACGCCGAGTTGGGCGAGCAGGCGGGCGCCTTCGATCTCCTTGGAGCAGTCGATGCCCTTGGGCGGAACGATTTCAACCAGCGTGACAAATTGTCCCTGTTCGACAAGCGCACCGATACGCGAGCGCTGGGCCAATGGCGCGGGCGGAGTTTCCGTGGAGATTTCGGCGTGCTTGCCGCCATCCGTTACGCGAGCCTGGGCGTCGATGGCGCGCATGGCAGAACGCATGGCACGGGTGTGATTGGGTGTGGTGCCGCAGCAGCCGCCGACGATCTGTGCGCCGGCCGCGATGGCTTTGCGGGCGAAGCTGGCCATGTACTCGGGCGAGCAGAGATAGATGTTGCGGCCTTCGATGGCGCGCGGCATGCCGGCGTTGGGCATGGCGGCAAGCGGCAAATCGGTAGCGGCGCGCATGGCTTCAATGGCCGTAAGGACCGTGGATGGGCCGGTGGAGCAGTTGACCCCGATGGCCCCTGCGCCCCACTCGGTGAGGAGTGCGGCGGCTTGCGCGGGCGAGGAACCGTCGAGGCAGTTGCTCTCGTCGTCGACGGTGACCATGACCAGGACCGGAATGTGGGGCGCGGTTTCCTCGGCGGCCAGTAAGGCTTCGCGGGCCTCGTTGAGGGCCGGCATGGTCTCGATGATGAGGATGTCGACGCCTGCTTCCGCAAGCGCTGCGATCTGTTCGGCGAAGGCGGCGCGGGCTTCATCGAGGCCGGTTTTGCCCAGCGGTTCGAGGCGGACGCCGAGAGGGCCGATGGAGCCGGCGACGTAAGCGGTTCCGGCCTGCTTTTCCTTGAGGTGGTCGACCGCCTGTTTGGCGAGGCGGACGCCGGCGGTGTTGATCTCGGCGACTTTTGGGGCAAGCCCGTGACGCGTGAGTCGAAAACGATTCGCGCCGAAGGTGTTGGTTTCGATGATCTCGGCGCCGGCCTGGAGGTAGTCCTCGTGGATGGAAAGGATCAGATTGGGATCTGACAGGTTGAGCTCGTCATAGCAGCGGTTGATAAACACACCGCGGGCATACAGGACTGTGCCCATAGCGCCGTCGGCGAGCACGGGGCGGTTGGAGAAGAGATCAGCAAACTGGCCCATTCATCTTTCATGCTATCCCATGGTTCTCTGGAATTTATCGGTTTGTCCCCGGCATGGAGTATGAACGTTCGGCATGTCATCCTTGTGACAGAAAATCACATACCGGGGCCGGGATGCGCAAAGCCGGACAAACGATCGAACGAGCGGGTTGCTTTGTTATACTTCGAGAGTCAAACAGCTCAGCGGAACCGGTCCAGGATGAGGCAGATGTGTTGGGCCGGATCTGCGGCAATCGCCATTCATTTTGTCCATGCTGCGGCGGCCGCTATGCAGGATTGTGCGGCAAATGCCGCGCTGGTATTCGAGGGAAGCGATTTTGAAGAAGAGAAGTCTTTGGCTTAGCGCCGCTGGGGCACTTGTGATGGCAATTGTGCTGGCGGGATGTGGTTCCACGACCTATTTTGCAGGCAGAACGCTTCCGCCCAGTGGCTTGACCACGCGTGTTTTAATCGCTGTCCAGAATCCCAGTATCGCTGCGGCAGGTTCGCTGGTTATCGTGGACGCGTACTACGATGTCCGCTTCAGCTACAACAGCAAGAAGGGAAGCTTTAGCATCTCCGGCTACTCGGGGCAGCTGCCGCTGACGATCCAGAACATGCCAGAGGAGCAGATCGGAGCGGTTTACGGCTCCGGCGATGGTTCTCTGCACGTGGAGAACTATCAGAAGGAAAGCGATGGGGGCGCGCAGAAGGGGTTGAACGGGCTTTCTTCGAGCATCTTTATCACCCGCAACCAGAGCTACATCTTTGCTGCGAATCAGCAGGCGACCGTGCTGACGGTGGTCGACAATACCAATGGCGCAACCTACGCTCTGAGCCTGCCCGGCGTCTATCGCGTCAGCGTGGATCCGGGTGGTTCGACGGCACTGGCGTTTGTGCAGAACTCAGATTATGCGTACTACGCGCGCAAGCTGACGGCAAACGAGTCAATCGCGTATTCCGGCGGTTCGAGCACCTGGCCGAAGGCCGCGATGGATTGCGAGCCTCAGAATGCGCCGGGCTGGTGCCTGTTCCAGATGCAGAGTCCGGACAATGTGGACGCCACCGGTAACCCCTATGGCGCGCCGCTTGTGCTTGATCGGCCGGTGAAAGCGGTGTTCTCGGCCGACGGCAGCACAGCATATGTGCTGAACTGCGGCCCCGAGTGCGGCGGGACGACATCCTCTGTGACGGCGGTCCCGGTATCGCCGATGATCTTCCTGGCCGGCCAGCACTCCGGCAATTTGCCAACCAACAGCGCGCTCAGTGCCGATTGCGCGACGACGCCCAACGTGAGCACTTGCACGCTGGCCGTTCCGGGCGGATCGAGCAATGCGCTGGTTTCGAGCTCGACCCTGTACGTTGTGGGCCAGCAGTTAGAACCGGATGGATTGTTTACGGGCAATCTGACGGTGGTGAATCTGGCTCCGGGCACGAGCGGTACGATTTCTGCCGGATCGCCGATTTCGATCAGCGATGGGGCTCCGGGCGCGCGTACCCGAATGTTGCTGGCCGACGACAACACGCTGTGGATTGGGACAACCAAATGCAACAACGGAGAGCGCGCCAAGCTGGGGTTGCCGTATGGCTGCCTGACGATGTTCAACACCAGCAACAACAGCGTGACGATGCTCGAGCCCTATCTCGGCGATCTTGATGGTATTGCCGCCGTGACCGGCTTGCATAAGATCTATGTGGCGCAGGGCGGGCAGGTGTACATCTATCACACCAGCGACGGTTCATCGATCGATAATCAGTACGTGACCGTGACGGGAACAGCTTCGGACGTTGCCTTCATGGATGCCCACACCGACGGCGATAACACGGTGTATTAGGTCCGGCAAGTTAAGGAGTGAATGAGCAAAGATGTGAAAGAGCGCATCGGAGGCAACACTCACTCATTCACGACTTCACTTCCACGTTTCCTCACTCATTCACTGCTTAGCTCTTTCACTCGCCGACTATGACTTCTGCGACTCCCACCGGTCCCATCACGGCGGATGTTCTGGCAATCGCGGCGCATCGCGATGACGTGGAGCAAACCTGCGGCGGGACGCTTCTGCGCATGGCGGCGCGCGGGTTGCATACTGCCATCCTGGACCTCACGCGCGGTGAAGCGGGAACGCGCGGCACTGCGGCTGATCGGGCACGCGAAGCAGCCGACGCAGCGAAGCTGCTGGGCGTGGGCTGGCGCAAGGCGCTGGATATGCCCGACGGTGCAATCGAGAACTCGCTGGAGAACCGGAAAAAGATTGTGCGTGTACTACGCGAGGTGCGTCCGAGTGTGGTAATTCTGCCGTACTGGCAGGCGCGTCATCCGGATCATGCGATTGTGGCGACGCTCGGGTACGAAGCCTGCTTTCTGTCAGGTCTGGCGAAGATCGAGACAGGAACGGCGCCGTACCGGCCGTTCAAGATCGTGTATGCGAGTCTGTATGCGGACGTGCGGCCAAGCTTCGTGGTCGATATCACGCCCTTTATCGAACAGCGGCACGCGGCGCTGATGGCGTACACGTCGCAATATGCGAACCAGCAGGCAGGCAGCGCGTTGTTTGTTCCGGAAGAGGAAATTCGCGAGCGGACGTTTGCGGAGGCCCGTCATTATGGTTTGTTGGCCGGAGTGAAGTATGGCGAGCCATTTGTGCAGAGGGAAGTCGGACTAGTGGATGACCTTACGCTGCTGCCCGTCCAGTCGATCTGAAAATCGGGTTGATGTGGCATGACAGTTATTTATCGAAAACCAAAATAGAATAACTTTGCGTTATGGTCCGTCATGCGTCAAAACTGGAGGTTGGAGGTTGGTGATGACGCAGACGTGGGATCCCCTGACCTACGAGCGAAACGGCGCATTTGTGCACGGTCTTGCCGGCGGCGTGCTGGAGAGGCTGGATGCGCAGCCGGGCGAGTACATCCTCGATCTGGGATGCGGCGACGGACAACTAACGCAACGCATCGCCGATACGGGCGCGCAGGTGCTGGGCGTGGATGCATCGTTAGAAATGATCGCAGCCGCGCGTGAACGAGGCATTGAGGCAGAGCAGGCGAGGGCAGAGATGCTTCCGTTTGGCGATAGGACGTTCGATGCAGTTTTCTCGAATGCCGCGCTGCACTGGGTGCGAGGCCAAGATGCCATGCTCGACCAGGTATATCGGATCCTTAAGCCAGGCGGCCGATTCGTGGCGGAGATGGGCGGTCACGGAAACATTGCTGCGATCCAGGTTGCATTGACTGCCGTTTTGGAGAGGCATGGCTTCGGCGATCGCGAGGAAGGCACGAACTACTTTCCGACCGTCGAGGCCTATACGGCGCGTATGAAAAAGCATGGATTTCATGTGGAAGAGATGGCGCTCATTCCACGACCGACGAAACTGGCCAAAAGCGGCATGGAGGGATGGCTGCGGACATTTCGCCGTGGCGTGCTGGAGGGGCTACCGCAAGATATACGAGAGATCGTCGTGAAGGAGACTGCAACACTACTGGCTCCGGTATTGCGCGATGAGGCAGGGAACTGGACGGCGGATTATGTGAGGCTGCGCTTTGTGGCGAGGAAGTGACGTGTACCGCGCGGTCCAAAATGGGGGAGCGCTCTCGGACTCATAACACGACGAAACCATGTCCTGGATGGGCAGGGACACAACAAAGAGGAAGATCCGATTGGGGATCTTCCTCTTTTGTGAACTATTTCGACTGGCTAAACGGCGAGTTCGTTTTCGACCCCGCGGCGATCCTTCATGGCAGGGAGTGGTTCTTCGGCTTCGAGGGCCTTGAATCGGAAGAGCAGGCCTGCGACCAATCCGGCGAGGCTGGGGATGACCAGGAAGAGCCAGACCTGTGACATTGCTTGTCCATGGGCAAAGAGAGCGGGTCCGAAGCTGCGGGCCGGATTCACGCTGACGCCGGTGATGCGAATCCCAAAGATGTGGATGGCCACCAGCGTGATGCCGATCGGCAGGCCTGCGAAGCCCGCGGGTGCAGTTTTCTGTGTGGACCCGAGAATCACAATAATGAAGATGAGCGTTGCGATGAATTCAAAGGCGATCGCAGAGACGATGTTGTATTCGCCCTGGTATCCGGGACCCCAGCCGTTCTGTCCCAGGCCGTTGGCGGCGATGTTGTAGCCTCCGGGGATGCCGCCGACGATGTAGAACGACAGCACCCAGGCGGCGAGGATGGCGCCGCAGAACTGTCCGATCCAGTAGCCAATCATGTCTTTCAGCGACATTCTGCCAGCAATAAATACGCCGATGCTCACTGCAGGATTGATGTGACAGCCGGAGATGGTGCCGATGCCGTAGGCTGCGCCGATTAATGCAAAGCCGAATGCAAAGGCGATCCCGACGACTCCGACCTTGTCGCCTGCGACTACGGCGGTGCCGCAGCCGAAGAGCACAAGAATGAACGTACCTACGAGTTCAGCAAAGTACTTTTTCATGAATTCCTCCGAAAGCGGGTTTTAGCTCCAGCCATTCGCTGTTGGCACCAGCTTCCGGCCGTGAACAAATCTGAAACATCAACAACCGGTGGGGGAGGATAGGAGGGTCCGAACGTGCCGGTATCTGGCGCTGCGAGTGTTGCAGAGGGGGCCGAAGCGAGTCAAGCCGGCAAGGGGCGACCGAATGTTTCAAATTCATCAAACGTTTGCAATTTGTTTGCCTTGCTGAATTACTCTGTTAACGATTCTGGGCGGCCGATGCATCCCGAATTCCACTGGCCGCCGGTGAAAGGCATTCCGGTTTTGAGCCAAACCGTATTTGTACTGGAAGACGATATCGATATCGCGCGGCTGGTACAGCATCATCTTGAAGCCGCAGGTTTTACAGTCCGCATCTTTCATACCCCTACCAATGTGATTTCGGATGCCGAACGGCACGCTCCGGCGCTGTTTTTACTCGACATCATGGTTCCTGGCGGCGATGGCTTGGATGTATGCCGCCGGTTGAGGGCGCATCCGGGCCTTTCGAGCATTCCCATCATTTTTCTCACCGCGCGGGCAGGCGAAAATGACCGGGTCCTCGGACTCGAACTGGGTGCCGACGACTACATCACCAAGCCTTTTGCTACGCGGGAGCTGGTGGCGCGGGTCAAGGCGGTTTTGCGGCGGTTCGAGCGGCCAACCACTCCTTCGGTGATCAGCTTCGAGGAGGTGGTGATCGATGCCAATGCCATGCAGTTGAAGGTACGTGGAGATTTAACAACAACGACCGCAACCGAGTTCCGTTTGCTGGATTACCTGGCGCGCCACCCCGGACGGGTATTTAGCCGCGATCATTTATTGGACTCAGTGTGGGGCGATGCGCGGTTTGTCACCCCACGGTCCGTCGACGTTTATGTGCGCCGCATCCGTGAGAAAATCGAGATCGACCCGGAGAATCCGCGGTATTTGAAGACCGTGCGGGGCGCGGGTTACCGGTTTGAAATCCCCAAGGGTGAGTGATTTCCGCCATTCCAGGACGGCGTGAGCAGGCCCCGATTTGACGCGAAAAGTATTTACCAAGCTGATGGCGCTGTTTGTCCTGCTGCTGGTTTTCGAAACCGGGGCGATGGAACTGATTTTGCGCCGCTTGATGGAACACACGGCTGGTGAAACTCTTCACCGGTTGGGACGCGAGGCATTGTGGTCGGGGCTAATCGCATTGCTGGTAGCGATGCCGATCGCGGTTTGGGCCGCCAATCGCATATCGACGAGGCTCCATCGCGTGGTGGAATTTGCACGCCGGATCGCACAGGGAGACCTTAGCGCTCGTCTCGAGCATGGGCGAGGCGATGAGCTGGCGGCCATGGAAATTGCGCTTAATCAGACGGCGGAGCGGTTGGGGCAAAGTTTTGCGGAGATCGAGAGCAGCCGCCAAGAGCTGGCAGCCATGCTCGACTCGATGCAGGAGGCCGTGGTTGCAGTTACGGCTGAGGGACAGGTGCGCTGGTCGAACGCTGTCATGAAGCGTATCGCTGGCACCGAGATTCGCGCGGGCCGGTCGCTAGTGCATTCTGTGAGAGATCCCGAATTGCTGACGTGTGTGCGGGGCGCTCTGGAAGCGCGCGAGGTGCGCTATGGGCGCGCGAGTTCCCTGGCTCCAGGGCGCATCTTCGAAATCAGCGCGGCGCCTCTGCCATCAGGCGGCGCAATCGCCGTGCTGCATGATGTGACGAGAGTCGAGGCGGCTGAGCGATCGCGGCGCGACTTCATTGCCAACGTCAGCCATGAACTGCGAACACCTTTGACATCAATTCAAGGGTATGTTGAGACGCTGGTGGAAGATCCAAATGCCAACGCTGCGACGGTGAACGAGTTCCTGCAGGTGATTCTGAAGAACGCCACGCGCATGAATCGGCTGACTGAGGATTTACTGGCACTGGCCAGCATCGAGAGCCCCGACTACAGACTCGCCCGGCAGCCGATACGCGCCAGTGCGTTGATTCAGGATGCGATTGATTCGCTGGGAGGGTTGGTGGTGGATTCCGGGGTGGATCTGCAATACGCGGGCGCGCCCGCCGCGATGGTGATGGTGGATCCCGATGCAATGAACCAGGTTTTCGGAAACCTGATCGAGAACGCTATGAAATACGGCAAGTCGGGTAAACGAATCTGCGTGGGGGCGAAGGAACTTGAGCATCAAATCGAGTTCTTCGTGCAGGATTTTGGCCCGGGGATCGCGTCGGAGCACCTGGAGCGGATCTTCGAGCGATTCTACAGGGTGGACAAGGCACGTTCCCGCGAGGCAGGAGGAACAGGATTGGGCCTGGCCATCGTGAAGCACATTGTGCAGGCGCATGGTGGGCAAGTTCGTGCCGAGAGCGAACTGGGGTCGGGAACCACGTTTCTATTTACGTTTCCCGTCGTGCCGGAGAAACGTCACGAAGAGCAGCCGGACGCATCGGCGACCGTCCAGTCCTGACATAAGGCAAAGAAGGTCTGAAGTTTGGCAACTTTTCAAATCCCCGTAACATTGACGGTTGAAAATACGATGTGGCAGTGATCCTGCAATGGAGCTATCCGTGAAAAAGACTTTGCTTGCGACTTTGCTTGCAGTGGGTTTGTTGGTTTTGGCCTTGGGCACGGCCCATGCGCAGAAGTTAACCGCAGCCGGTGCAACTTTTCCTGATCCGATCTACGAAAAGTGGTTCAGCGAGTACAGCAATGCCCATCCCGGCGTACAAGTCAACTACGCCTCGATTGGATCTGGTGGCGGCATTGCGCAGGTCACAAAGGGGTTGGTGGATTTTGGTGCATCTGACATGCCGATGACCGACGAGATGCTTTCGTCATCTCCGGTAAAGCTGATTCACCTTCCAACGGTGCTTGGAGCTGTTGTTCCCGTCTATAACGTCCCTGGGATGACCAATCTGCGATTCAGTGGTGAGGTCTTGGCGGATATTTATCTGGGCAAGATCACAAACTGGAACGATGCCCGGATCGCAGCCGACAATCCCGGGGTGAAATTGCCCGATCAAAAGATCATCGTGGTTCATCGCTCGGATGGATCCGGCACCAGCTTCATCTGGACGGACTATCTCAGCAAAGTGAGCAAGGACTGGGCGAATGGACCGGGCAAAGGCACCTCGCCGAGCTGGCCGGTGGGCGTAGGCGGGAAAGGCAATCCTGGAGTCGCTGGACTCGTTCGCCAACTTCCCGGCTCGATTGGCTATGTCGAACTGATCTACGCGCTGCAGAACCATATCACCTCGGGCGCTGTGAAAAACGCCGCAGGCAATTGGGTCGAGGCTTCCATTCAGAGCGTGACGGATGCGGCAGCAAGCGTCAAGCAGATGCCCGCAGACTATCGCGTTTCGATCACCAATGCACCCGGCGCGAACGCCTATCCGATTTCGAGCTTCACCTATCTTCTGATTCCGCTCAAGGGCACAAACTCGCAGAATCGTGCCGTGATGAAGGATCTGTTCAGCTGGATCCTCAAGTCGGGTGAAAGTCAGGTTTCCGCGCTGTCGTATGCGCCTCTGCCGCAGAACCTGGTGGACAAGGAACTGAAGACGGTTTATTCGCTGCAATAGAATTCATCAGCATACTTAGCGGAGGGCCGCGCTGCAAAACGCGGTCCTTTGTTTTTGGGCGCTTCGCTGGTGAGAGGGTTGCAGACGCATGCCCGGAAGGAGACAGAGTAGAATTCGAGCCGGACAGCAATCTCGATTGCAAGGGATTCTATTGATGCGCAGACTTTGGGCTGGTTGTGTTTCGACGTTTCTTGCAGTGCTTTTGGGCACCTCTCTCTTTGGGCAATCTGCAATGTCTCCCTATGACTCGGTCGATCCGAGGATTGGAACGGCAGGCGGAGGAAACACGTTTCCTGGCGCGACCTTGCCATTTGGAATGATCCAGTGGAGTCCCGACACCAACCGGGAAGCGTGGTACTTCTACAACGAAAAGCATATCTATGGATTCAGCCTGACACACATCAGCGGTGCGGGCTGTCCGCTCTATGGAGACTTCGGGGTGTTGCCCCTCACAGCGGAACTGAGCTCGAGCCCGTCGGGTCCTGACACAGCAGCTTTCGATCACAGTCAGGAGGAGGCGCATCCGGGCTACTACACGGTGACGCTGGGGAATGGCGTGAGCGTTGAGCTGACGGTGGCCGAGCGCGCCGGGATCGCGCGGTTCACTTTTCCGGCCGGTACTCCGGCGCGCCTGCTGGTGAATGCTGGATCGAGCGCGAGCGTGGATGAGAGCGGAATTGTGCTGAGCGGCGCAGACGGCTTTGCGGGATGGGCACGCGCCGGGCACTTCTGCGGTTCAGACTCGCACTACAAGATCTATGCGGCAGGACGATTCAACAAGCCATTCGTGAAGACAGTTGCCTGGCAGGATGGCACGACCGTCAGCGGCGCGAAATCCGCTCGTGGGAAGAGAAGCGGCATCTGGCTCGATTTTGGCAATGTGCAACAGGTGCTGCTGAGAGTTGGCGTATCGTTTGTCAGCGAGGACGGGGCAAGGACGAACCTGGAGAAGGAGATTCCGGGGTGGGACTTTGACCACATTCATCAGAATGCGCGAGATACATGGAGCGGTTTGCTGGACCATGTGACGGTCGAGGGTGGAACGCCGGAGCAGCGGAAGGTTTTCTATACCGGGGTCTACCATTCCTTCTTGTCTCCGAATCTCTTCAGCGATGAGGATGGGCAATATATAGGCTTCGACGACAAGCTCCATTCGCTGGCGGGTACGAAACAAAAGGCACAGTTCGCGAACTTTTCCGATTGGGATATTTATCGCAATACGGTGCAGTGGCAAGCATTATTCGATCCAGAGCGAGAAGGCGACATGATGCAGTCGCTGGTGAACGATGCGGAGCAGAGCGGATGGCTTCCGCGATGGCCGGCGGCAAACGACGTGACATACGTGATGGGCGGAGACTCGCCGGTTGTGCTGCTTTCGTCCACGTATGCTTTTGGCGCTAAAAACTTCGATACCCAGAAGGCGCTCGATTATATGGTGAAAGGAGGAACGCAGCCGGGCAAGGCGCCGCACAATGGCGAGGAGCGGCCGTTCCTGGAAGATTACCTGAAGCTCGGATATGCGCCGATTGACAAAGATGAGATCGCGGCGTCGCGCACCCTGGAGTATGCGAGCGATGACTTTGCAATCGCACAATTCGCGAAGGCGCTGGGGCATCCGGAAATGGCCGCGCGTTTCTTGAGGCAATCGCAGAACTGGAAGAATCTCGTGGATCCCGAGACGAAATGGATACGGCCGCGCAACAGCGACGGAAGCTGGCTGCAGGGGTTCGATGCGGACAAGTCGCTGCCCAAGAGAAATAATGCGCCGGTTGCTACCGATCAGAAGGGATTCGAGGAAGGCAATACCTGGCAGTACTCGTTCATGATTCCGTTCGATTATCCGGCGCTGTTCGCAGCGATGGGCGGGGAAAGCGCAGTGATACCGCGGCTGGATAGATTCTTCTTGAAGCTGCGCTGCTGGGGCCAGCCCTGCTACAACATCGAGAACGAGCCGGATTTCGTAGTGCCCTACGCATATGTCTTCGCGGGTCAACCATGGAAGACACAGGACGTGGTGACGCGGATTGCGAAGGACACCTTCAAGGCTTCGCCCGATGGAATACCGGGCAACGACGACCTCGGCGCGACTTCAGGTGTGTATATCTGGGATGCGCTGGCAATGTACCCGGCGGTGCCGGGCGTGGCCGGGTTAGCGCTGGGCACTCCGATGTTCGATAAAGCGACGTTGAAACTGGCGGGGAATCGAACGGTGGTGATTTCGCGGGAAGGGCAGGGAATTTACGTGCAGAAGCTGATCTTGAATGGATTGCCATACTCAAGCACATGGCTGCCGTTAAACAAACTTCAATCGGGTACAACAGATCTGCACTTCACGATGGGTTCCGAACCGAACATGCAACGCGGAACCGCGATTTCGGATCGGCCGCCGGCGTTTCGCTAGACGCGGCTTCGATCCTGTTTATTCTCGTCGATGAGCCGGTCAACCAGCGGAATCAGCTTCTCGCCCGTGCGAGGGAGCACAAATGCGTTCGATGGGGCATCCCAGTCGAGCTTGAAGCTGGTGGCAAGCGCCGAAATCCAGATCTGACGGACAGGCGTGTTGGGCGTAATGACGAATTTGCCGGGCGGCTCCTCGAAGACGACATTCAGAACGCCGCCCTGTTCTTCCACTTCAAAGCCGGCCTCATCCTCTTCCTCGCGGACGATCAGATACTTCTTCAAGGCGTCGATTGCGCCCTCGGCCGCGCGGCGAAACTCTATCTCATCGAGCATGAAGCAAGTGTAGCAATCGCGGTGGTATGCCTGTTTGCAGGGATGGTTCGGCGAACGAGGAGAGCCGCTTTTTTCTCCTTGTTTTTATTGCCTGATTGCGGGTTTTTCACCATTTTTGGTGCATCCTTCAGGCGGCTCTTCAGCATGTGCACCAACGCCCGAGACGGAGGAACTGCGTGTGCCAGCCACTGCCTTAGGGACCTTTGCGCTCACCGCCGCACTTTCTATCTCTCAGATTCCTCCTCCGGAGACTGCGCCCGGCCAGCTCGTGCGGGAAGTTGTCTATAACGAGTTTCATGTTCACGCGCGCCACGGATATTGGCGATATTTGGCGGAACGCCATCTGCCACAGCAGGTGATTGTTGAAGATGAAATCGAGACGGCCGATGGAACGGTCAAGGAAGTGGTGTTGAGCGATGGACGTCCGCTCGGAGCGGCTGCAAGGCACAACGAGCAAGAGCGCTTAGGCCGTCTATTGGCATCGGAATCCGACAAGGCGCGGCTGCGACAGGAGCACTTTGAGGATGAGAAGCGCATCGGACGCATTCTGGCTCGGTTGCCCTTGGCAGCCGAGCCGGTTGCGCTGGCAACCTCCCGCAAGTAATCCCAGATTCTTAGCTCCAAATTTGAGAAGACGTTTGGGGCCCCGTGCGCTCAGATGACATCGTTTGAGTTGATGAAGCCGGTTCCCAGGCGACGTCTCGCCTCAGATTATCAAGTATTTTGCGCATAGGGCCAGATGCCGCGGGCATGGGCAAGGGCAATTGCCCACCAGTGCAGGCGGCGAAGCAGTGCATCCATGGAGCGCTCGGCGCGCTCTGGATTTCGTAATGCGCCGCCGGCGTCGAACTGCTCCCATGCGCCGGCGAAGCTCACGGTGTCGCGGATGGTGACGGCATGAAGCTCGGCAAAGACCAGGCGTAATTGTTCCACTGCGCGCAAGCCGCCGGAGATGCCGCCGTAGGAAACGAAAGCGACGGGCTTGGCGTGCCATTCGGGCCCGATGGAGTCAATAAGGGCCTTCAGCGGCGCCGGATAACCGTGATTGTATTCAGGCGTCACTACAATAAAGGCGTCGCAGGCTGCGAATTGCGGTTTGAGTGAATGGCTATCGGCCGATCCAGCCGGATCGATAATCTCCAAGGCAAAATTGCCGCGGGCTGCGATCTGAGCCGTGGCCCACCGGGCGACGGTGTCGCAGAAACGACCCGGGCGTGTCGATCCATACACGATACCAACCTTAACGAGTGAATCCATCCAATATCTCCCTGGGAATAGGCTAGAACCTCAAGTAAACTTGAGGTCAAGAGGTTTCAACACCATGGCGGAGCGTCAGCCGAAAAGCGATCAGGAACACGAGATACATCGCGCCCTCACCGTCGGCGAAGTCGCAGCACGGAGTGGGGCTGCCGTGTCAACTTTGCACTTTTATGAGGCGGAGGGG
>Ga0335072_10008763_pt1 | contig 14632 bp, 12 predicted proteins | sample Lox_Sample_21_FD_206725 | JGI IMG/M metagenome (GOLD analysis project Ga0335072, IMG submission 206725) | Soil microbial communities from Loxahatchee National Wildlife Refuge, Florida, United States - Lox_Sample_2.1 | ecosystem: Environmental > Terrestrial > Soil > Wetlands | place: USA... | reverse complement strand
GCGGACCGGTGACGCCGGTGCTGGAGCAGCTAATCGAGGAGCGTGGTCAGCCGGAGAGCGCCAGGTCTCACTACAATCCCGCACTCCCCTCGATGATGCTTGACGAGTCGAGCAGCAAAAGGTCGCGCGCGCGCGCAGGTCCAGCGATCGGGCCTGATGCAGAATGTGCGATTGGAGAATTGCACTGAATATACTTTACGACCATCAGGCTTTTTCTCTGCAGAGCGCGGGGGGGATCACTCGATATTTCCGCGAGCTCATGAGCCGCCTCAGCCGTATGGAGGGAATAACGCCCGTTGCGCTGCTGGGTTTCTCCAGCGCTCATTCTTCCGTGCCTGAATTTACAGGGACAGCGCACACTCTTCTCTGGAATAATTCTCCATTTTTACCTGGACTGGCGACCTACGCGCTCAACGAAAGCGTTCTGAATCTAGTTGCGCTGGCATCGGGAAAGTTTGATATCTACCACAACACCCTCTACAGGTTTATGCCGTTAGCTCGTTCCCGACGGCTCGTAGCGACTCATCATGACTGTATTCAGGAGCGATTTCCTGAGTTCTTCACGGATCGAGACCGAATTTTCCGCGCCAAGCGGCGAATGTTTCAGCAAGCTGACTTGGTGTTTTGCGTCTCCGAATCGAGTCGGGCTGACCTTGAGGAGTTTTATGGGATAGGACAGCACAAGACCAGGGTTGTTTACAACGGTGTATCGGACATGAAGCGCTCTCTGAAGGGTCAGGACGAACTCAGGAAGATTGTGGATCGGGATTTCATTTTATACGTCGGGAAACGGGATGCGTATAAAAACTTTGCTGGGCTTGTTAAAGCGATGCAGCTGTCAGGGGTCTATCACACCCACAGGCTCGTCGCACTCGGCGGCGGCACCCTGACAGTAGAGGAGAGGAAACTAATCATGGATGCGGGGTTGGAGGAGGTTATCACGATCGTTCCGCACGCGTCGTTCGACCTGCTCGCCGAGGGTTATGCAACTGCATCTCTTTTGGTCTATCCATCGCTGTATGAAGGGTTTGGTCTTCCGCCTCTTGAGGCAATGCAAATGAGGTGTCCCGCGCTAGTCGCCAGGAGCACCGCTACGTCTGAAGTTTGCATAGACGGGGCATTTTTCTTCGATCCAAAGTTTACGGAGGAATTCAGCGAGATGCTCAAGTTCTCACTTTACAACTCGAGTGCTCGCGAGGCTGTGATCAAGCGTGGTCTGAACGTAGTGCGGCGGTACTCCTGGGACCGAACGGCAGAGGCGGTACTGGCCGGCTACCAAGGGGTTCTTTAGTCTTCCGGTTGTGGATCGAGGATAGAAGGTTGAAAGCTAGTGTAGTGCGTCGCAAATAGTAGATAACTACGCCACCCTAACTCTCTCCGCCCAAACATCGGAGCAGTCCGCTTCTGCGATATTCGGCCCAACACGCACAAAACGCCTACTTAATTGATTAAAAGATTAAAAAGGCTCAACATCATAAGTCTCTCCAGCGCGACTGGAGAGACGCCGGTGCCTGATCTCCGGACTCGCCTCCTCATCGACTACTAACCGATCGGGGTCCAGATAGGAAGCTAGGGCCGCCGAATACCTCGCAAGAATCAAAGGCTCAGCATACTTATATTCGGCCGCCCGACGGGCCAGCCTGCCCATCTCATTGAGCACCTTGCGGTCCGCCCTTAGCGCCAGAATCGCGTCGGCCAATCCCTGAGGGTCTTCGGGTCTGACCGTGGTGCCGGCACCTTCTTCCTTGATAAGCATTGCAAGCTCAGATGATTCATCAGTCGCGCCAAGTAGAGGTTTGCCAGCAGACATGATGTTGTACATCCGGCTCGGGACAGATATCCCTGCCATGGAGGACACGAAAGAGATGATCGCCGCATCGCACGCGTTAAGCGAAATGGGAATTTCGTCTCTGGGACGAGGCGGGATAACCAGGACGTTATCTAATTGTTCCCGTACAAGAGTATTCTTGAGCCATTCTTCCTTTGCACCCCAGCCGATAAACAAAAAGAAGATATCTGAATATCTTCTTAACCTCCGGGCCACCTCTACGATGGTCTCGATGCTATGAGTCCGACCCATGTTTCCGGAATACTGAATTACAAAGTTATCCGTCAATCCCAAATCGCGCAAGAGAGGATTAGTCATACGAGGGAGCGGGACAATGGACTCGGTGTCCGCCCAATTCGTTATGATTTGCACTGGCACGTTTGACCCGCCAAGATGTCCCATTACCAAGTCCTTCATATCGCGACCAAGGACGAAAATCATATCCATACTTCGATATGTCCTGGACCCAACAGAATTCAATGCGCGATATGCGAATGACTCTTTGGACAGCACTCCGATACTTGCCAGGACATCCGGATAAACATCGTGAGTCAACATGATACATCGGGCACGGCGCAGCTTCGCCGCGAACAATATAAAAACGGGAAGGAGAGGTGGATTCGTCGTTACCAGAAAGACATCTCCGGCGCGACTCCTTCGAAGGGCAGCCATGAATAGTGACACACATATGGTAACGACGTTTGCTAACCTTAGTAGTAGCTTGTCCTTCGCAAATGTTGTAGACCAGCAGCGCCGTACATCCACTCCATTTCGATCTTCACGCCAAGGAGCTTTAACGCCTCGTGAGGAATAGGTTGGCTGACTGCAAAGAACCGATACGGGAAAAGAAGTGGCTAGCCCTTCAGCAATGTGCGTCACATAGTATCCTGTTGCGCTCTCCTCCGGGTAGTACAACTCGGACACGATCCATAGTCGTTTCATGTTAGCCTTTGTAACGCCGGAACTCAGTATCTCCAATTCAGGTAAGAGCACAACAGATGTGTATGCAACAGTGGAGAGACCTCATTGATGAATCGGAAGGAAGGCCAGAGAGCCAAGAGGGCCTGACGTGAGCTGATCGACTTAATCGGGACAAAATCCATCGAATTCGAAGACCTACCTTGTAGAAAACTCGAACGCGATCGTCTGCGCCAGTGCTTCCTTTAAGGAATATTCAGGATGGAAGCCTGATTGCAAGAGTCGATCAGCTCTAAATTGGGTGTTTTCGCAAAATTTGCGGATGCGGACCGCACTGATCGGGAAGGTCCGTCCGGCTATGCGCGCAACGCCATCTACCGTATGACCGCCCACTAAGGCCAAAGGCCTGGGAATCCTCAGATACCGAGGTCCAGATTTACCTAGGCAGCGCATTACGTGATCCACCAGGGTGTTCATATCCAAATCTGGGCCGTCGACATAATTGAAGATGTGGACACCCGATCCAAGTGAGAGGGTGTGGATGAAAAAATCAACCAGATTGCCAACATAGGCCATGGATTTCACGTTTTTCCCCGAGCCCACCATCATGAATCTGCCGGTAACTATTTGGTGCAAGAGGTTGTAGACGTTCCCTCTGTTTCCCTCCCCGAATACGACAGTGGGTCGCACGATCACCAGCGATCGCGCTGGATCTTCATTAGCCCACGCCTGATAAATGGCTTCAGCGCTGAGCTTGGTTTCTCCATACGAGTTAAATGGGTGGAAGGGTCCCTCTTCTCCTACCGGATGTGGATGGAAGCCATATACAGCTACGCTGCTCGTGAAGATGATCTTGGGGATGGCTGCTTCCCGCGCAGCCTGACAAACCTGTGACGCGCCCTCTACGTTTGTTTCATGATAGCGGGAGACTGGCCGCACATCATCACGGTGCTCTGCAGCGAGGTTGACGATCCCTTTAACTCTGTGGCACTGCGCTCGAAGTGACTCCCGATCTCGGACATCGCAAGCATTCCACAAATCAGGGAACAGGTCACTCGGTCTCCGATCGCCAATGCGAAACGGAATACCCTTCTCGCTCAACCGCCCGGCTAAACGGGAGCCAATAAACCCGGATCCACCAAGAAGCAAAAAGGGCTCATCCGTGGCTGGGCGAGAAGCCCCAGAATTCTCTTGCTGCATATCTCATTTTACCAAGATAAAATTGGAGCGAGCAACGGATACGGACACTGCCGTTTGGCGAAGAGATGAGGGCCAACCCCTGGTGCTGCCGCAAAGAACGGGCTATACGTCTGAATAAGTAGCGATCTGAAGGTAACCATGATCCTCTGGCTTTTGGTCTTGGCTTCGCTCCCGGCAATTGTCACTCTTCTGCGTGCGCGTCGAGTAGACCACATCACGCTTTTCAGTGCCGGTTACCTATACTACTGGGTGTTTCCCGTGCTAGTAGGGCATTTTCCTGTTGCCGCCAACTCCGACATCGCATTTGAAAAGTGGCTTCAGATTTTTGAGCGCGTGCCGCGTAGCCAGTTCGCTCTTTATTCTGTCTCGATTCTGATCTATTACGCGTGCTTCAGACTGGGAGATGCGTTGGCTCGGAGAATGCAATTTAGATCGCGACCAGCGAAGACTCCTGCTTTGAATTTCGTGCCCTTGTTGTACGCTTTTGTATTTGTCGTGGCTGTTGGATACACTTATCAGATACGCTCAGCAATTGGAATGAATTACAACGACTTAGGTGATATCTTCATATCCAAGGGGACTCTAACGGCCATTAGTCTTGTTCTCCTGGCATTGGCACTACTCATTGCGACAGGAAATGAGAAAATAACTTTCATTGCCACGGTGTCTAACCGCTGGATGCTTGGCTACTTTCTGATCGCGCTTCTGCTTCTCACAATGGGGGAACGGCTTTATGTAATGACGTCGTTCCTCTTACTGGCCGCGTACCGGTCGGTTTTCTTCAAGGAATACAAGCTGACCCAGCTTCTTGCCTGCGTGTTCGGGATGGCAACATTGTCCGCGTTGGCAGGACTGATTCGATTGAGGTCTAATCTCGATATAAGCGCGCTTATGTGGAATCTCGCCTATGAACCGGTTTTTACCGCATACTCCCTGGTCAGTTTTCTTGGCTTCAATCACATCCCGTGGGTCGCGTTCCCGCGGTTCCTCGCTGGAGATTTTATCAATCTCGTTCCCACCTGGCTGATGCGCAGCAAACTGGACATGATGCCAGACCCAACCAAGGCCGGATTTTACTTTATAAGTCCACTTGGAGCACTCAACTCCTGGGTTTCCTTCATGGTAAATTTCGGATTGGCCGGAACTGCATTCGCGATGTTATTCGCAGGGTATTTGCTTCGGTGGCTGCTTAAAACGGCGAACTCCCCGGTTATCAAGACTCAATATCTGATGTGCTCAGCTTTCATGGCTTTCACTTTTTTTCGAGATCCATTTTCTGTGTCCCTCGTGAAGAATATCTTTGAGTTCGCTCTGGTCACGCCGCTGCTTGGTGCATTCGTCAGTGAAGTGCTCGTCTGGAGCGCAAGTGCGGCTCGAAGCGAAGGTCCCTCTCGGATACAGGTAAATCCTCGCCTCTGACCGAATCACACCGTTGGGCGTTGCGACAAAAGAGAATGGTTAAACACATCGGTATCTACCCGAGCGAACATCATTCCACGAGCGAGAAGAGATTGACGAGCACGGCTAGAGCAATGTCACTGCTCCAGCGAGCTGCTGCCAGCAGGACACGGGCTGATAGACCCATCGAGGTCAGCCGGAGGTCCGGCCGAAGAACAGCCGGAGAAATTGCAACCGACTTCAGGAGAGCTCAACATGTCTGTCGCGCCAGGAGCAGCGCGTCCATTGTTGGATACAGCGCATTCTGTGGCATTGTTCTTCGTATAAATGCCCGTAAAGATCCGATTGTCGGCGACGCGCGTCGCGGTGCAATCGTGAACGTTCATGATCAAGATGTAGGCATCGCTAGAAGCATCCGGGATAGTATTGTTTTGAATGGTGTTAGTATTAGGACCGTTAACTGAAACTCCGTTGATGAGCACATTCGCGTATTGATTGTTCCAAAGCACATTCTGCTCAACTTCGAAACCGCTACTGCCATTATCGACGTAGAAGCCAGCTAGAGACCCCGAATCACCAGCCCCGTCAATCAGCGATTTCGTGTCGTGAATCCAATTATGATGAATGTTGGTTCCGGAGGCGGCCTGTTCGCAACAAGCATAGATCTCACCGCCGTCCCGGGTAAGCATCATCGCGTTGTGTAGATCGTTATAGCCCGCATCTTCATTGATAACGCCCTTATTAAAGTAGATAGCCTGGCGGCCCGTATTATAGATCGAGTTGTGTTGGACTGTGTTGCCATTACCATCGACGACGATACCGGACGCGTAGTCCCCGATATAGTCAACATCGTAAATCAGGTTATTTACGACGGAGTTGTTATTGCCTTCGAGAGCAACGCCGTCGCCGGCGCTGAACGAAATTGTGCTGTTTTGCAGCGTATTTCCCGTGCCATTAATAACAATGCCGGAATCCCCCACATGAACCTGAAGAATGCTAAAGTTGCTGCCGCCAGGATCATTTGACGCTGTTGGAAGGCTGGTAAAGTGGGAAACATACTGGGCATTAATGCGATCCAGCGTATTGTTCGCGCTGGAGCCGTCGGTCACAATTGTGCTGGCGAAGATTGAGATATTGCGAAGAGTGACGCCCACTTTGCCGCGCAGGTCAAAGGCATACTGGCGCTGCTTGGCGCGAACGTCGATTGTATTGGGATCGACCTCGCCAGGGGCCATAAAATACAGTGTCTTCGCGGGCGTCGTAGAACCATTCCCGTTCGGCGTCGAGTGCGGCGAGAGTGCCAAAATAGATAGTAATAACCTCCGGCGGTCGGGCAGATAGCCGGGCATGTGCCCGTCTGGCTGACGTCGATGGAAATTCGACCAGAGCCTGAGGCCGTGACAGTACCGGTTTGATTTCCAAATGGATCAACACCGCTCCAAAGATGGATTTTCGCGCCTGTCCAATTGAGCGCAGGCAAATTTAGATCGACGATTTGACCAGGATTTGTTCCGCCTTGCGCTTTGGCCCAATTGACTTGGAACAGGTCGTCGCCGTTGGGCCACCGCGCTTCTGTCATCATGTCGCTGCCGACGAAGACTTGGTTCGTGTCGTCCGCACTAAGGGACACGCTGGCTTTGTAAATGGAACCTTGATAGAGGCTCCAGCCGGTGACTGGATCAGAGCCGTCAACGATAACTGTCTCGAAATTGTAGGCGGTGATGGTTATGCCGGAATTGGGAGTGACGGTTTCTCGATAGGTTCCAGCGCGGACTTCGCAAGTCGATCCCGCGGTAGCGGTCGTGGCACAGTGTTGAATCGTTTGATATGGCTGATCGATCGTGCCTGGGTTGGAATCATCGCCGTTCGGAGCGACAAACCAAAGACTGCCGGTAACTGAGGGGTTAACGGTCAGAGATGCAGGGCTGCTGGAAAGGCTTCCGATGGGGTTGGAGAGAGCGACGCTAAATGAGGAGCCTGAATCGGCGGCGGCCACCACCGGAGTGATGTAGGACGCCTGGTTCGCGCCAGCAATCGCGGTGCCATTCTTAAGCCATTGATAGGATATGGGGCCGGAACCTGTGGCTGCGACGGTGAAGATGGCACGTTCGCCAACCGCAACAGTTTGATTGGACGGTTGGCCGGTTATGTAGGGGGCAAGTCGGCAATCCACTGTCACTCCGCAACCGGTAGTTTGCAATAGAGTGACGATCAAGAGCATTTGCAGCAACGACGATCGGCACACAAGTAAACCTCATGCTTAGCCCCCTCAAATCGGCCTCGAGGAGGACGTAAATAAGCATCAACGGGGAATTGATAATCCTTTGTAGCGGGATTATATACGCTATTCTGGCACCCGGACAGACAGTCTGGAAGCGGTCGTTGGCTTCTCGTCCTCGATGCGTCATCGCGATAAGGATGAGGCTCGGTCACATGAAGTCCGGGCTTCCAGTTCCTTCGCCAGCTTCTCCACCATCCGCAGATCGATTGTAATATTGTCGAATTTGTGGGACCTGCCGTCCAGCGAGCCTATGATGTAGGCGTAGTCGATATGAAGTTCGCGGGCCATCACAGCGAAATACGGCCGCGCTTGCATCGGGTTATGAAATTCTAGAAGCGCCTTCGCATTCGTAAACAGAATGTTCGTTAACCCGGCTCCATGCAATCCTGCAATTAATTTTGCCCCCGCTATCAGTCGGACTTGCGCAGGCCAGGTAAGGTCCTCAAGGTACACCGTTTCAAAACCCGCGGCGGCTAACACGGCGGCGACGGACGCCTCGGTCTCCGCTGTGAATTTTCTCCTGCTTGCCCGAGCCCGGCTGATATAAATGCTGCCTGTTGCTCTGGCGGCCGACGTCGTCGACAAAGCGAGACGATCCATTAGGCGTTCACGGAGGCGCAACAGCACCGCTCGACTTGGCTGACCGGATGGATCCTCGAGTTCCGGCGTCCCGAAAGGAAAATGGGCGGTCGGGAAAATACACTCATCAACATGGCACCAGTCGCCCATATCGACTGTGAGCACCTGACGATCGGGGTCAATGTCGAGCACCTCGAGAAGCTGTCGCTGGTAAGGTTCAAGGGGAGGCAAAATGAGAGGATATTGGTCGAAATCGAATCCGTCATCGATCACATCAAGGATTCTTGAGACGCCCTCTACCAACCAATGGTAATAGGTACTAGTGTAGGCCAACAGATTGATTCCTCGCTCAGCCGTTTTGATTTCCCCGCGAGTCGACACGGGATAGCTGTAGCGGGACCGACCCCTGTTGAGCAGATAGGGGTAGTCCAGAAGTCTCCCGTTCTTGAATAGAGAAGATACTTCAAAGCCATCTATTTTCTCCACGTGTAGGGTCACGTCGCGGAGACAATGCCTTGTAGTTTCTACGCTATAACGTTGTCGCCGATTCGAAAATGCTGGCAGGTACCAGCCGCGAGTGTTCTTACCATAGAGAGAGTCGCCATCTTCCTCAAGAGTCACTTGATCCAGCGGGAGAGAAAAGGATCGCGCGCTTGTATAGAGACCAAATAGATGACCTTCTCTTGTTGAACGCTCAGGAAGGTCACGCACACGGTAATTGAAGCGAATGGACTTAAGCCATAAACCCAGACCACCCATAAGACACCGTGCCGGACCAGCCAGGGCTGCTCTCGAAAGCTTTTTCCAGGCTTTACCTATCCGGCGGCTACTCAATCCATCGAAAATGATGACATCTCGACTTAGAATCAAAGCGTACATTGTGTTGAGCAGCAACTGTTCGGAGCGGGCTCCTCGCGCCGCGATTACAATGCAGCTTTCGCCGCCGGCTCTAGTCCAAGCGGCCCGTAGCAATCGAAGATTTTTCACTATGGATGCGAAGCCTGTTACCCGATCCAATTGAAGACAACTGTGACCCGGCGGCGCCTCGACTCGTCGATTCGACACCACGACATGCGGCCTCTTGTCGTCTATCGGGAGGGCAACATCACTGCTTAGGTAAGATGAGTCAAAGATAAAGACTGCTTGATACGGCATGTCTTAGTCCCATCAAACAACCGATTTACACATATCAATATATCTTCTCGGCAGTTTCCTAAGTCGAAGCAGAGCCTGGCTAGGTAGCTGCCATCCCGGTGCACCGGTTTTACTACCATCTTGCGAGCATTCTACAAGCGCCCTGCAAGTGCCCACGGAAACAAATGCCGAGTGGCGCAGTGATTTCAGAGCTAAAGCCGCGTTCTCTTACGCCGCTCCTTCCCAAAATTTGTACGGGAGAAAAGAATTCATCTGCAGGTAGAAAAGTGGTCTCGTCTTTGAGTGGAACGCATTGGCAAATACTCCCGAGATTGCGTAAGAGATGACTGTAGCGATCGCCGCCCCCATGGCGGAATACCCGGGTATCAGGAATATGTTGATCAGCACATTAACGATTGCTCCGGCAATGGTTCGATAGAGAGACATCTTTAGGAGGTTTTCGCTAATGTCCCACGGAGCTTGAGCGACGCCAAGAAAAACAAACACTGAGGCCCAGATGTGGACCGCGAGTACCGGGCCTGCGCTGCTGTATGAAGTCGAGTAAAGAGTCCGAATAATGAGGTTCGATGCAAGCGCGACACCTGATCCGATTACGCATGCCAAAAAAGTCACGGCCGAAAAAAGGCTTCGCAGGCGACTGTAGTAAACGTCTGGACGGTCTTTTGCACGAATGATTGCGGGAGAAACCGAGGCCACGATTGCCATTGGGATGAAGTACCACACTTCGGAGACTCGGGTGGCTGCAGCATAAAGTCCCGCGGCCGCGTCGCCTCTCATCATCTTGAGCATGATCGTGTCGATGCGCATGTAGATCATGATTGCAAGGCCTGAAAACAAAATCGGCCAACTTTGCCCCAGCAGCTGAATCGCCCGTGACTTGCGGGCGCGCCAGGCAAGTATGTGGCCTCCAGTGAGCCGATAACCAATAACCAGTCCGACGGCGCCGAGCACAGTTTCACCCGCTGTCGCCACTGCAAACATCCAGAGAGGGGCGTGAATTTTAATCGCTACTATTTTGACGCCGGCGAATATCAGGAAAGCCACGCTCTTCGCCCAAACCGTGATCTTTGACTGGACTTGCGAGAGAAAAAATGAGTCGATTGTGTCAAAGGCTTGAAATATGATGCCGGCCGACAAGATGCTGACCAACAGAAAGGCTACGTGGTCAGTCGGCTGAAGCACTCGAATCGCGCCAACGGCAATCAGCGCAGCAGCCACGGCTCCCGCACTTCGCAAAGCCAGCGTCGTCCCCAGAACCTCGTGGGCATCCGAGGGATTGCGCACGATTTCCCGGACTACGATCATTTCCAGCCCGAGTGTCGTCAGGCTTCCGAAGATTGCAACGAAGGCAACGGCGAAGTTCAGGCTTCCGAACCGCAGCGGTCCAAGGTACCGGGCCACCCACACTCCGACGAAAAGCCCCAATGCTATTCGGGCTACCCGGTCAATCATCAGCCAGCCAGTGTTGCCGATGATCTTACGGAGACCAGGTCCGAGTCGATCCAGTTCTTGAGAAATACGGGTGCCGAGCGTGCGAGTCGTCAAAAGTCTGTCCTCAGCGGTTAGGCAGGGCACGCCTGAAAAGGGGTCCCAATAAAACCAGGAATCAGCATTGAATCAATTATTTAACATGGACGACCCATTTATGAAAACCTTCCAGGAGCATACGATACAGGAAATGAGAGATCACTGGGTCCGAGTTATATTCGAGCCAGTGGACAACTGCCCGTGTCGTAAACCGATCGCTCGGGCACAGCTCTGCCGGATAGGCTGCCTCCCCACAATCTTAACAGTTGGTCTTTTCCACGAGCGGGACAACGTGTGCCAACATACTGACAAAGCGCAGATGTACCGTTTACGCTGAAAGATGGGCTGGCTATCGTCACGGCAGCACGCGTAGCTAACGACAACGAGGAAAGGCACTTGTTGCAGACGGATACCTTTCAGACGCCAGTAGCGATGATCGTCTTCAATCGGCCGCGAACAACGCGCATCGTGTTCGATGCCGTTGCGAAGATTCGGCCCGCAAAGTTACTGCTCATAGCAGATGGACCGAGGGCCAACCAGAGTGGAGAAGAAGAACAGTGCGCTCAGGTACGCGAGATTGTCCGTGCGGTGGATTGGCCTTGCGAGTTGCTGACCAATTTCGCCAGCAGTAACCTGGGCTGCCAGGAGCGGGTCATCAGCGGCCTCGATTGGGTCTTTTCTCTAGTGGAGGAAGCGATCATCCTCGAGGATGACTGTCTGCCGGACCTGTCATTTTTTCCTTTCTGCCGTGAATTACTGGAAAGATATCGTGGCGACAGCCGGATCTCCTACATCTCAGGAACGAACCTCGTGCAGCATTACACCGTGACTAACGACAGCTATTTCTTCTCACAGATTGGAGGTATCTGGGGATGGGCGACCTGGAGATCAGAATGGAAGCGCTATGACCGTCATCTTATAGACTGGCCAGAACTTAGAAACGAGAACCGGCTCGCGGAAGTTTTTGATCAGCCGCAGGTGGTTGCATACTGGACACGGATTTTCAATCTAATGCACGAAAACAAGGGACCCAATACTTGGGACTATCAATGGCTATATGCAGGTTTGAAAAATAACTCACTTACAGTTGTCCCCAGCGTCAATCTGATTCGTAACATTGGCTTCGGAGAAGGTGCAACTCACACTACTGAACCGGATGCTCGATTCATACTTCCAGCGAATCCAATGATATTCCCGCTGAAACACCCTGCCAGTTTCATTCCGTCGCGTAGTCTAGACCAGCGTCGTGTTCAGGACATGATCTCGGCGCCGCTATTTCAGCGCGTGTCGACAAAACTCCGCCGTGCTGCTCGCCGGCTTCTTCGTCGACCGCCTTCACACGCTGGATAACGGTCATCTCAAGAATCATCGTGTCATCTGCTGAAAATCACTTTCGATAAAGCCCGGGCGCCGACAAACAGCGTTTACGATTCGAGCTACCCGCCCTCTGGTCGCCAAGCGATACAACAAGGCGCTCTGCGGTCTCGTAGTGAATAAGTGGTAGATGCCAAACGATAAGACACTTCTTTTGAAACGGGCAGCAAGGAGGCGGAGGGATTCTATCGTGTAAAAGGAGACATGTTGGCCCGTCGATGGCACATAATACCACCAGTCCGATAATGCCGGTGTCGGCTGCGGCACTGTGTAAGTCGAAACGAGCACGTTTTCCGATATACTCATCAACTTCCCTATGTCGGATATCGGATCGACCATATGCTCAATTACTTCAAATGCCGTGAGGAAATCATAGGTGCAGCCTTCGTGGCATTCAAATCCACGCGCGTAGTCGTTCGTGGCGTTAAGATCAGACCAGAAAAAATTGAAGCCCCTGTCCCTCATTAGACGGACAAATACTCCATGTCCCGCGCCGAAGTCGACGGCGGCCGACATCTTCGGAAAGAGCAGGTTGATAACTGCTGAGGCGACGTCGCGATTCTCCAGATTCCGCTGCATGATTCCGACATCCTGTTTGGCGATCGCTGACGAATAAGCCTCGTCGAGCCAATAAGGGGTTTCAGTCTGGATGAAGCCACATCTTTCGCAGCGAAAATATTGAACGCGGTACTTTGTTAGAACGTCGGCTTCGCCAAAGAAGGCCGAAGGCGCATCACAAACTTTGCAGCAGGGTTGCATTGGCTCCGTGCTTTGAAAGAGAGACTGCACTAGACTAAATCCGCCTGGAAGAATTGCTCACCCGAGACGGCAGCATATGTTGACAACTAATTGTTGCCACATGATCCTTCGACTCTCGGTTCGTCGCGGCCTCTGATGTGTCGATTTGCTGCCAAGGATTAATTGAGTACATTAGACGATCTTTCAGCGTGACGTGCCCCTGCCGCTTCTTGATGTGAGGGCCATACTACCGACCTTTCGTAGAGATCTTGAAAACTGGCGACCGTATTACTAAATGAATACCGAGACAGCACTCGAGTTCCCTTTTCGATCAGCCCCTGACGCAATTCATGATTGTCCAGGATGGATCCCATAAGAACCGCAAGCTCGACAGGGGAATTAGGATCGAAATAAAGAGCGCCCTCCTGAGCAATTTCTGGCAGCACGGATGCACTTGAGGATAGAACAGGAAGACCCGCCTGAAATGCCTCTAGAATGGGCAGTCCAAAACCCTCGAACTTGCTCGCATAGACCATTGCTGTCGCCGCACGATAAATTACCTGCAACTCAGCCGGAGTCACAAAGCCGAGATAGCGCAGCTGCTCCATTACCCCTAACTTCCGGGCGATCCCGTCCAAGGTGGAACGGAAATCCGTCGAGGTGCCTGTAAAGAGAACATTTGGAGTTCGGCCATGATTCGCTTTCAGGATGTTGAGGGCGCGAATGATGTTCTCATGATTCTTGTGTGGCCAGGTCACGGCGGGATAGAAGAAAAAACGCTCTGGGAGACTATACTTTTTCGCAATGACTAAAGCTTCTTCCGGCGAAGGATGCTTGTAGGCGTCGAATACCGAACCCCACGGGACTACCACTACCTTCTTGGCCGGGATCCCATATTGGCGAATGACATCCTGCTTGGTCCACTCTGCATGGACACATACAAACGAGGCTTGATCACAGAAAGCCCGATATTCCCTCTCGCGTAGATCAAAGTCTACTTTGGAGAAGAATTGGGGATAGTGGAGGTGCTGTAGGTCATGTGGCTGATAAATTGATGGCAGATCAGTTAAGTAAGCAATCTGGGTCGGAAAGTGCACAACATCGAACTGCTGAGATTCGACATAACCATCGGAAACCGGCACATACGCCATGCTGCCTCGCGCCCTGTGCCAAATGAACCGAAGCGGCGTAAGCCAACGAAGTTTCGCCTTAACCTTCGAAGTTGCCGATTCGGGAATAACCGCGAGCCTGCACGGCCCGCCAACATAGGGCGCAAGCCAGTCGTGCAACTCTCCGCGGACGACGAATGTGTATTCCTGATTGGAAATATTGGAATTGGAGAAGGCCTTGGCTAGCGCCAGCACCGCCGTGCCTACACCTTGTCGAGAATCCGTGATTCGACAGTCGATTGCAACACGGAGTTTGCGGCCCATTTTCATTGTCTATAGCGTGCCTTCTCTTAAAGTCAAATTCTCACAGTTCCTGTTCCATGGTTACCTCTTCCCCGTCCAAGTTGACGTAAATCATTGATTAAATGGTGGACGCGGTAGGAATCGAACCTACAACCTGTCGATTAAGAGTCGAATGCTCTGCCAGTTGAGCTACGCGTCCTGGAATCCGGCGGAATAGGCCAT
>Ga0335072_10008760_pt1 | contig 14635 bp, 14 predicted proteins | sample Lox_Sample_21_FD_206725 | JGI IMG/M metagenome (GOLD analysis project Ga0335072, IMG submission 206725) | Soil microbial communities from Loxahatchee National Wildlife Refuge, Florida, United States - Lox_Sample_2.1 | ecosystem: Environmental > Terrestrial > Soil > Wetlands | place: USA... | reverse complement strand
GCCGATGATCTCACCGGAAGTCGCCTCGACTGCGCCGTTCAAGCGCGGGCTCAAGTACATCTTCCAAGGTACGGCAACTTCGGACAAGTACGTTTCCGGCGCAATCGCGATTGCCAAGCAGTACGGCTACAAGCGCATCGCGCTGACCGGTGAAGACACGGCCTTCCCGCGTTCGATCGCGGCCGCCGTTCCGGACCTCGCGAAGAATGCGGGGCTGGATCTCGTCTTCAACGAGCTGTATCCGCACAACGCATCTGACTACACCGCGATCGTTCAAAAGATCAAACAAGCGAACCCCGACGTCGTGCTCGCCATATCGTACTTTCCGGATTCGGTCGGGATCATTCGCGCGCTCAAACAAGCCAACGTGACGCCGAAGGAGCTCTTCTTCACGATCGGTCCGGCCGAGCCGAACTTCGCCAAGGAAGTCGGCAGCGACGCGACGGGCGTACTCTTCGCATCCAACTGGAATCCGGTGCTGAAGACCGAAGGCAACGCAGCGTTCGCGAACGCGTTCAAGGCCAAGTTCGGCATGCCGGCAGACTATCACTCGGCGCAGAACTTCGCTGCGATGCAGGTTCTCGGGGCTGCGATCGCGAGCGCCAAGGGAATCGACAACGACAAGATCCGCGACTTCATGGCGACCCATGAAGTCGAAACGGTTTGCGGTACGTACAAGGTCGATTCGAACGGAATACAAGTCGGATACGACTCGCTGACCGAGCAATGGCAAGGCGGAAAGCAGCTCGTCGTCTATCCCGCGAAGTATGCGCAGGCGAAAATGCTCAATCCGTATCAATGGGCTAGCAAATAGTGCAACTCGGGCTGGTCGTCCAGCTCGTCATCAACGGTCTGCTCCTGGGCGGCGTGTTCGCACTCGCCGCCTTGGGGCTGAACGTTATTTTCGGCGTTACCCGCATCGTCAATCTCGCGCACGGGCAGATCATCATTCTCACCGCGCTGACGTGCGCGACCGTCTTTCAGCGATTCAACATAACGCCGATCGAGGCGCTGCCCGTCGCGCTCTTGGGCGGCGCGATCTTGGGGATCGTCATCGAACGCACGCTGCTGCAGAGGCTTCCCGAACACGCGCAGTCGCGTGAGTGGACGTCGCTGCTGATCACGTTCGGCGTATCGTATTTTCTGATCGGGCTCAGCCTGGCGATTTTCAGCGGCGATTTCCGCTCCGTTGCGTATCTGACCGATTCGTGGCGGCTTGCATCCGTCGACTTTCCGAAAGCGCAAGTCCTGGCGTTCACCCTTGCGATCCTGATCGCCGGGGTTTTGGGACTCTTTCTGCGCTCGACCAAGGTCGGGCGCGCGTTGCGCGCCGCAAGCCAGAATCTCGACGGCGCGCGCGTCTGCGGCATCGACATCAGCCGCATGCGCACGCTCAGCTTTGCGCTCGGATGCAGCATCGCGGCCGCATCCGGGGCGCTGCTCAGCATGATCTACGCGTACAATCCCGACACGGGCTCGCAGTTCACGCTGATTGCATTCAGCGTCGTGGTACTGGGCGGCCTCGGAAGCTACGCGGGTGCGATCGTCGGCGCGCTCCTGCTCGGCCTGGCCGTTTCGTTCGTCGGGTTCTACGGCAACACGCATCTCGGCTCGATGATGCCGTACGTCGTATTCATTCTCGTGCTGCTCTTCCGGCCATCCGGAATCTTGGGTAAACCCGCAACCACGTGACGCTCCGCAACCTAGGATTCGCAGCCCTGGCGGTGCTGTTTCTCGCCACGGCGCTTGTGCCGTTGTCCGGGAACGGCTACATTCTTTCGCTGTTTTATATCAGCTTGCTCTTCACGGGGCTGGCCTACGGCTGGAACATCATCTCCGGTTACGCGGGCTACCTTTCATTCGGACAAATCACGTTCTTCGGCATCGGCGCCTACTTCGTTGCGATCGGCACGACGCAGTTTCACGCGCAATGGTGGCTGTGTGCGCTTGCCGGCGGCGTGTTCTGCGCGTTGCTCGCGGTACCGATGGGTTACCTCATGTTGCGCCTGCAGGGTGCCTTCTTCGCGCTCGGGATGCTGGGGCTCGGGCAAAGTTTGCGCATTGCAACCGACGTGATACCCTACACCGGCGGCGCGGAAGGAATTTATCTTCCGCCGGGTGCGAATGCCGTCGTCGTCTACTACTGGACGTTCGCAATCTTGGTGCTGGCGATTTTGCTGACGGCATGGATCGATCGCAGCGCCTTTGGACTGCGCTTGCGCGCGTTGCGCGAAGACGAGCGTGCGGCCGGAACGCTAGGCGTCGACACGACGTCGACCAAAGTGCGGGCGTTCATCCTGAGCGCAATCGTGCCGGCGCTCCTCGGCGGCGGCTACGCGTGGTATCTCACCTACGTCGAACCAAGCTCGATCTATTCGACCGAGATCGAGCTGCAGACGGTGGCGATGGCAATCCTGGGTGGAATGGGGACACTGTGGGGTCCGCTCGTCGGCGGCATTCTGATGTCGCAAATCTCGGAAGCGCTCAGCACCAAATTCCCGCAAACGCACTTGATGATCTTCGGCGCGTTGATCGTCGTGTTGCTGATCGCGCTGCCGCGCGGCATCGTCCCTGCCGTCAACGACTGGCTTGCGCGCCGGAAATCGAGCGCCAAGGCACGGCCGCAAGAGGCCGTGACGTGAGCGCATTGCTCGAGATCGACGGCGTCAGCCGTTCCTTCGGCGGGTTGCGCGCGCTCAACGACGTGAGCTTCTCCGTCGGCGAAGGCGAGATCGTCTGCGTCATCGGGCCGAACGGCGCCGGAAAGACGACGCTCTTCAACGTCATCAGCGGCGTCTTTCCGCCTTCGGCGGGCGACGTGCGCTTCAACGGCAAGTCGATCGTCGGCATGCCGACGCATCGCATCGCGCATGCCGGTATCGGGCGCACCTATCAAATCGTGCGGCCGTTCGTGCGCCTAACGGTGCTCGAGAACGTCACGGTCGGCGCTCTCGTGCACGAGAGCTCGTATTCTGCGGCGCGCCGGAAAGCCGCCGAAGTATTGGATCTCGTTCGGCTCTCGCATCTCGCGGATACGCAGGCCTCGAGCCTTACGCTCACGCAGCGCAAACGACTCGAGGTTGCGCGCGCACTCGCCATGCGTCCGAAGCTGCTGCTGCTCGACGAGGTGATGGCAGGACTGAATCCGACCGAAGTCGATGCCATGTGCGCGTTCATCTTGGATCTGCGCAAGATCGGCATCTCCGCGGTCGGCGGCATCGAACATCTGATGCGATTCGTCATGAACATCTCCGACCGGATCGTCGTCCTCGATTTCGGGCGCAAGATCGCCGAGGGCACGCCCAAAGAGATCGCGACGCATCCGGAAGTCATCGCAGCATACTTCGGGACGCCGATCGAAACGTGAGCGCGCTCCTCCAGATCGAGAACCTGCACGTCTCCTACGGCGATTTCGAGGCGTTACACGGCGTTTCGCTCGAGGTCGAGGAGGGCTCGATCCTCGCAATTCTCGGCGCAAACGGCGCAGGCAAGACGACGACGATGCGCGCGATTTCCGGTTTGACGCCGCCCCGCAGCGGCACGATCTCCTACGCGGGCGAGCGTGTCGACGGGCTTTCTCCGCGCGTGCTCGTGCAGCGCGGCATCGCGCTGACGCCCGAAGGGCGGCAGCTCTTCCCCACGATGTCGGTCGAGGACAACCTTCTGGCCGGAACGGAAGCGCGCGCGACCTCGCGCGCCCGTGCGAATCTCAAGAAAATGTACGATCGCCTCCCGATCCTTGCGCAACGCCGCACGCAGCTCGCCGGCACGCTTTCCGGCGGCGAGCAGCAAATGGCCGCAATCGCGCGCGCGCTGATGTCCGAACCGCGCTTGCTGTTGTTGGACGAGCCCTCCCTGGGACTCGCGCCGGTCATCGTTCAGCAGATTTTCGAATGGGTGCGCGAGATCAATCAAGGCGGAACGACAGTCGTTCTCGTCGAGCAAAACGTCGCGGCGTCTTTACGATTGGCGCGGCATGCATACGTTCTTGCGGAAGGTTTAGTTGCGCTGCACGGACCCGCCGAGGAGATCGCGCTGGATGCCGGAGTACGGCAAGCATATCTAGGTCACACTACCGTCGAAAATCGCTGAAAAATAACGGGAAGGGCTCGATTTTCCTTGAAAGAGGCGTATAATCGCCCTGGCAGCGTTTGCCGCCAGGCACTTTAAGAGTCGCGCCACCCACACCCCGGAAGGACTCGTTTCGATGCCGTACGCGGCAAATTGAAAGCAGGCTTCCGCGAAAGGACAGAATGACCAAACCTGAGCTTATCAGAGAGCTGGCCGAGGATTTCGAACTTCCGCGCAGACAACTCGCGGAAATCGTCGAGACGATCCTCGAGAAAATGACCGCCACCCTCAAAAAGGGCGAGAAGGTCCAGCTCACGCCATTTGGCCAGTTCAAAGTACGCAATCGTCCCGCCCGCATGGCGCGGAATCCGCAAACCGGCGAACCGGTGAAAGTACCGGCGAAGCGCGTGATGCGTTTTCTTCCGAGCCGTGCGCTCAAAGAAGCAGTCGGCGTAAAACGCGGCGCATCGAAAGCCAAAGGCGGCGCAAAGAAAGCTGCCAAGAAAGCTCCCGCGCGCAAAACCGCTAAGCGCCGCTGATCTTTTCTCGCGAAGAGCGCCTGCCGCGCGCGGAGCTGGAAGCACTTCAGCTCGAACGTCTGCAGGCGCTCTTTGCACGTCTGAAAACGAAGGTTCCGCTCTACCGGGAGCGCCTCGCAGGCCGGCAGCCGCCCCGCACGCTCGACGACATCGAGAAGCTGCCGTTCACGAAGAAGTCCGACTTCCGCGACACGTATCCGCTCGGATTGCTGGCAGTCGATCCCGCGCAGCTCCGCCGGATTCACGCATCCTCCGGCACGACCGGAAATCCGACAGTCGGGGCGTACACGCAGCTCGATCTCGAGATTTGGGGTGAGGTCGCGGCGCGCTGCCTGGCTGCGGCCGGCGTCGAGACCGGCGAGATGTTTCAAGTTGCATGGGGCTACGGTTTGTTCACGGGCGGCCTGGGCATGCACGCCGGCGCCGAACGGCTCGGCGCGTGCGTCGTCCCGGCTTCGAGTGGAAATACCGCGCGTCAGATGCAGCTGCTCGAGTCGCTCCCGGTCGCCGGCATCGGCTGCACGCCGAGCTACGCGCTGCTGCTGGCGGAACGCTTTCGCGCCGAGAAACGTAAGCCGAGAGCATTGCGCATCGCGGTCTGCGGCGCCGAAGCTTGGACGACCGAGATGCGCGGCGAGCTCGAGCGCTCGCTGAACGTCACCGCTACCAATATCTACGGCCTCACGGAAATCATCGGTCCCGGCGTTGCGCAAGAATGCGCCGAAGCAAAGGCCGGCCTGCACGTTTTCGAGGACCACTTCCTGGCGGAGATCATCGACTCGGCGACCGGGAAAACGGTCCCCGACGGTCAGCTCGGCGAGCTGGTCCTCACCACGCTGACCCGCGATGCGATGCCGGTCTTGCGCTATCGAACCGGCGACATCACGCGCATCAACCGCAAACCGTGCGCCTGCGGACGCACGCACGCTCGGATCGATTGGCTCCTGGGACGCGTCGACGACATGCTCACCGTGCGCGGGATCAACGTTTTCCCGACCGCCGTCGAGGAGGTCTTGCTCTCGTTCAAGGAGCTGGCGCCGCACTACCGTATCGTCCTCGAGCGCCCGCAAGGCGGGCTCGACAAACTCACCGTCGAGGTCGAGCACGCACACGAGGCGCACATCGATCACGGCAAGCTTCGGACTGCAATCGAACGCAAGCTCGAGGAAACTTTGATGATCTCACTCGACGTGCACATCCTAGCCCCCATGACGATCGAACGCGTCGAGGTCGGAAAGGTCAAGCGCGTCTTCGACAACCGCAGCATCGGACGATGAGCGACGTCCTTCGCGAGGCGCCTGCAAGCGGCATCGTCGTCCTTCGCCTCAACCGTCCCAAAAAGCTCAACGCGCTTTCCAACGACGTCGTCAGCGATCTCGGCGAGATGCTCGGCGTCGCGCAGGCGGACGGAACGCGCGCCGTGATCGTCGCCGGCGATGCGCGCGCGTTTGCGGCGGGCGCTGATCTCGATGAATTTCTCGAGGAAGGGCCGCTGCTCGCGGCGTGGGACGTGATCTGGAGCTGCGAGCTTCCGATGATCGCCGCCGTGCGCGGCATCGCGTTCGGCGGCGGCCTGGAACTTGCGATGAGCTGCGACATGATGGTCGTTGCGGAAGACGCCCGCCTCGGGCAGCCCGAGATCAAGCTCGGCCTGATCCCCGGTGCCGGCGGGACGCAGCGCTTGACCCGGGCGCTCGGCAAGACGCTTGCAAGCGAATTGGTGATGCTCGGCGGTGAGATCAGCGGACGCGTGGCGTACGAGCGCGGTCTTGCCAATCGTTGCGTTCCGTCCGAACGCGTCGAGGCGACCGCGCTCGAACTTGCACGGTTGATCGCGGCGGGACCGCCGCTTGCGATTCGTGATGCGAAACGCGCGATCGCGCACGCGTTCGAAGATGGATTGCGCACCTCGCTCGAGCGCGAGCGAGCCCTGTTCTTCGATTTACTGGAAACGGAAGACGGACAGGAGGGAGTGGCCGCATTTAGCGAGCGGAGGGCACCGATATGGACGGGACGATAACCGCAGAGCTGCGCGTCGGAATCGAGAACGGCGTCGCGACGATCACGTTCGACCGGCCGGCGCAATACAATGCGCTGACCGCGACGATGCTGGAAGCGCTGACCAAAGCGTTCGTCGACGTGGAACGCAACAAAGAGGTTCGCGCGATCCTTCTGACCGGCGAAGGCAAGGGCTTCTGTTCCGGTCAGTCGCTCGACGACCCGGCGCTGGCCGGCGACGGCGGCAAGCTCGACATCATGCGAACCGTCGAAGCGCGCTACAACCCGCTGCTGCGCAAGATGCTGAGCATCGAGAAGCCCGTCCTGGCTGCTATCAACGGCCCGGTTGCCGGAGCGGGCATGGGAATCGCGCTCGCGTGCGACCTGCGTCTCGCGGCGGAAACGGCATCGTTCTCGACCGCGTTCGTTCGCGTCGGTCTCGTCCCCGACAGCGGGCTTTCGTATCTCTTGCCGCGCCTCATCGGATACGGGCGCGCGATGGAAGCGATTTTGCTCTCCGAAAAGATCACCGCTCAGCGCGCGTACGAAATCGGGCTCGTCAATCGCGTGTGCGCTCCGGAGAATCTGCTTTCGGAAAGCACGGCGCTCGCGGAAACGCTCGCGCACGGCCCCCGCGCGCTCGGCTTGGCAAAACGCGAGCTTGCCTACAACACGTTCGTCGCACGCAGCGCCGATGAAGCCTTGAACTACGAGGCGCAGATGCAGGCGATAGCCGGCGACAGCGCCGATTTCGCGGAAGGTTTGGCGGCGTTCCGCGAAAAGCGTCCGCCGGCGTTTTCAGGCCAAGTGTGACGTTGCGCCGCATCTTCGTCGGCCCCGCGGGGATCCGCGCCGGCTGGGGCGTCGCGATCTTCATTGCGATCGCGGCGGTCGAGGGCGGCATTCTGTTCCTTATCGGTCGCGCGTTTCACCTCGGTTCCCTTCGCACCGTCCGCGAGATTGCGCCGCTTCAACTGCTGGTGCAAGAGATTGTCCTCGTCGTCATGGCCGCGATCCCGACGTTCGTCATGTCGCGAATCGAGAACCGGCCGTTTCTCAGCTATGGTTTTTTAGGCCCGCGGAGATTCACGCGCTTTCTCTGGGGCGCTCTGAGTGGATTCGTAGCGCTCACCGCGCTCGTCGGGATGCTTGCGCTCGCGCATTCGATCGTTTTCGAGAAAACCGTTCTGAGCGGCGGCGCGGCCCTCGCCTACGGCGCCGTATGGTTTCTCGTCTTTTTCTTGGTTGGAATCGCCGAAGAAGCGTTCACCCGCGGATATTTGCTCTTCACGCTCGCACGCGGTCTGAATTTCTTTTGGGCCGCGATCCTCGTCTCGGCTCTTTTCGGGGTCATGCACTCGGGGAATCTCGGCGAGTCACCGACCGGGCTCATCGGTGCGGCGATTATCGGCCTGGTCTTCTGCTTCAGTGTGTGGCTGACCGGATCGCTGTGGTGGGCGGTCGGCATTCATGCCGCTTGGGATTGGTCGCAAAGCTATCTCTTCGGCGTGGCCGATAGCGGGCTGCGCATAAAGGGGCATTTGTTGGAAACGCAATCGGCCGGCGCGCCTTGGCTCAGCGGCGGCGCAACCGGCCCGGAAGGCAGCGTCTTCGTCCTGCTCGTGATGGCCTTGCTTGCACTCGTGCTCTATCTAGTATGGGGACGCCGGGCTGCTTTCCGAGACAAACGCTCACTTTTCGCGCAATCCTCGTCCTAGGCGCGAGCATCGCGTACGAGCGGGTATAGAGTCTCAAGCGAAAGGAGACCAAAACCTGGTATGCGTTTGTTCCTAGCAACACTCATCTTCAGCGCGGGAGCGATGATCGCGGGACCTGTGGGTGCACAGACCATGACCACCACGACGGTCGACACCGTCGGTCCTCACAACCCGTACTGCGGAGCGTGGCAAAACGGCACGTTTGTTCCCAACGGTAATTGCGTCGAGGAAACAGCTCCGGCTACAACGACGACGGTCGTGGAACACCAAGGCCGCGTCATGCAGCGCGTTCGCGGAACGATCACGTCCGTGCAAGGTCACCTCGTGACGGTGCAAATGAGCACGAACACCCTCGTGATCAATGACGGACCCGCACTCGCAGCCGATCAAACCGGTCGCGTTGCAGTCGGCCGAATGATCACGGCGCACGGCTATTGGCAAGACGGAACGTTCTTCGCGACTCGCATCGAGTAGTGTAGACTCAAGCCTGTCATCCCGAGCGTAAGCCCACGCAGTGGGCCGTAGTCGAGGGACCGCCGTAAGCGGTCCCTCGTTTTTTTATGCGAGTGGGATGCAGAGCACGGGCGTGCGGCTCTTTGCCGGATTCCGCGGCGAGGACGCGCGGGTGCGCGAGCGCTTCTTCACTATTTCGAGATCGTTACCGATGCGATCTGGAAATCCGCGGGCAAGTGCAGATGCATCGGGATCGGAGGCGGTCCGTCTTGAACGCCGCCGATGGCGAGATCCATCACCAGCACCATCGGTACGGTCGGAATCCCGCTCGTTATCGTCCAGTACGGCTTGTTGTCGACATACCACGTCAAGTGGTCGGGACGCCAATCGATGCCGAACGTATGATAGCCGCGCGCGTAGTTGATCAGCTTGCGCTGCGGGTTCCCGATGCGCGTGCAGTTCGTAAACGCCTGATAGTTCTCGACGATGACGCACTTGCTCGAAGCGACCTGGCCGTTCACCCACTGCGCGACGGATGCGGTGAAGCCGTTGGTGTGGCTTCCGAAACCATCGTAGATATCGATCTGGCCTCCGAGCGGATAGCCATCCGGCGTGCGCATCCAGACGGAAGGCCACAGACTGTTGCCGATCGGCACTTTGAGCCGAACGTTGATGCGGCCATACAGGAACGCGTCGTTGCTCTCGACGCGGCCCGATTCGAACGGATAGTCGAAGCCGGTTGCCGGATCGAGGATGTCGTACGAGAGCGCGCTGATGTGCAGGACGCCGCGCCCGACCGTAACCGCATCCGGCGTGTAGTACTGCATTTCCGGATAGGGCGTATCTTGCCCGGCGCCGCGATGCTCGATCGTGTGCCAATGGCGCCGGTCGAGCTGGATGCCGTTGAACGCGTACACCGTCGTCCGCGCGATGATCGAGGGCTGCGGACCGGGCGTCTCGGGAAGGCCTTCGTGCGCACGGACCGCCATCATGGGCGCAAACGCGCACACGGCAAAACCCAAGACAGCCGCCAGCCGCACAAACCTCATCCCTCTCGGTTTCGGCTGTGCGGCCGGCTTGTCTTAGGTAGGCGCCTCTAGAAGCTCAGTTCGCCGAGAAGCAGACGCTCTGAGCGCACTTTGCGACCTGCGGTCCACCGGTCTGGGTTCCGCTCACGGTGGCGTAGAGAACGTCACCGCTCGCTGCGTCGACCACGTACACTTTCGAGCCGGACGACCACACCGTTCCGAAGTAGGTGTAATGGCTTGAAAATGTCGCCGTGATCTCGTAGACCATGCGATTCGGATCGACCGAGTACAGATTCATGCCGCGCGCGGCTTGATTCGTTTGACTGAAACGCACGAGATTCGCCTGCGCGAGCTGCATCATGCGCTCGGACGGAGCCGAGAGGATCGCTTGTGAGATCTGGACCGACGACTTGAACGAGGCCAGACTCGCCGCGTTGTCGTTTCGTGGATACTGGAGTGCGGCTCCGGTCGATTGAGCCACCGATTGCGCAGCGCGCGAGCCCGTGACGGATTGCGGCTGCACGCTCGTCGATTGCGAATTCGAACCTCCGCAACCGCTGAACCCCGCAACGATGACAATGGCGCCGAGAAGAATTCCGCGGTGAAAGAGTTGCCCAGCGTTCATTACTTTCGCCCTCATCACATTGGCCCCCATCCGCTCGACCGGCAAGAGTAACTCGTCGTAAGCCCCCACGAAACGGAGGGTGGCGCATAGACCTCCTGCACAAATTCGTTCGAAAACTCCGACGTGCACGAGCTCGTGCCGCCCGTCCAATACGTCCATGTCGAGCCGTTACTCGAGGTGGCTAAATTCTGGGCCGTAGCCGTGCCGTTGATGCCTCCGAAATAATTGGTGCCGTACGACGACGACGCCCATGAGGCCAGCTGGATCACCATCGCATAGGCTCCGCAGCCGCTCGCCGCAGAACTCGCGACTTGCTTGCCGTTGTAGGTGTAGAGGATCGAGCCGCAGCTCGACGAGGCCGCAAGGCCGGCCTGGGGCATCGACTCGCTCGGATTGACTTCGATGACGCCGCACGTTACCGAGCCGTTTGCCTCGTAACAGTACAGTGCAGCGCTCGACGCCGTCGTAACGCATAGCTGCGAGCTTCCCTGGCAGAGGATGATCGACTCCCAGGTGTTGCCGCTCGGATCCGAGGCGTCAAACCGGTATTGCGAAAGCGACATCTCCGCGCATTGATCGGTGGGATAATTCGGTGCGAGCTCGCCGACCGACATGTTCGCGCTCGTGTCGTCGAAGCTGCCGTCGTAGGTAACGTTCATGCTTTTGAGCAGAACGTTGGTGTTCGGCGTGCACACGACCGGCGTCGGCGTCGGAACCGGCGTCGGCAAATGCGTTGGTGGTATCGAAGGTTTGGGCAGACAGCCCGGACACGTGATGTCCGGCGTTGATGCGGAGGCTTTGACGTTGGGGTGAACGAGAAACAGCCCCAACAGCAATGCCGTTACCGTCACCGCCAGAAACGGACGAAACAGCGTCATTAGAGCACCCTATTGCGCGCAGCAAACGCGCGCCCACAAGGCAGCAATTGTTGCGCAAGACTTCGCAACCTGCTCGGGGAGGGGAATGTCGACAGTTTCTACCCGCGCGAGCGGTACCTAGTGGGGGTCGGACAATCCTAAAGCCACCGAAACGGCGCGATACGCGTTGAGCCGGCCGCAACCCTGATGGGACGCGCTTTGCGAATCCGTCAACTGGTCAGCCGTATTGCACAAGAGAGTCTTCATCGCAGACGAGGTGCAGTCCGACGGCTGGAGGCCGCAGATGAGCGCGGCAACGCCTGCGACGTGAGGTGTCGACATCGACGTGCCGTCGATCAAGGTGCGGCAGTCGACGGGCGCGATCGTGGCTCCGCTTGTACTATCGTCGGGATCGTCATCCGTGCAAAGGCCCAAGTACGTCGTGTCTTGCGAGTTCGCCATGAAGGGCGTCGAGGTCCAAATGTTGTTGATCCAGTGCAGATTGTCGTTGTCGCAGTCCGCCACCGAATTGCAATAGCCGTCGCCCCCGGGCGCGACGATGCCCCACGTCGTTCCGCTCGCGTAGTTGCTGTACGTCGTGACGTACTCTACGGGCGCGTTGGCGGTGCCTTCAGCCGTACGTCCGTCCCGGGTCGACAGCGTCGGCTGGCCGTCGTCGAGCGACGTCGCGCCGACGGCGATTACGCCGGTGTCGCATCCGGGAACATCAATGCTGTTACTGCTCTCGTTGCCGGATGCGGCGACGACAACGGCGCCGGCAGTGATCGCGTTCTCGACCGCGGTGCCTTCGACTGGGTCGTCATCGCCACCGGGGTACTGTTGGCTCGGCGGTACACATTTGTCCCCACCTAGACTCATCGAGATGACCTTGGCGCCGTTCTGGACGGCATCATCGATCGCATCGGCGATATCAGTTGCATTCGCGCCGCATTGAGGGTCGTTGCTGTTACTGTCGCAATTATCGTCGGGCGTTGGGAAGACACGATAGGCCATGATCCCCGAGTTGCCGCCGGCGCCGGCGAAGCCCTGAGCCGTCCCGGGGTTCGACGGATTGGTTACAGCTGCAGCGATGCCGCTGACGTCGGTGCCGTGCCCGAGGGGATCCGTCGAGTAGTTGGACGACGATTGCGACGAGCCGTCCTCGCTCGTAATGAAGCACTTTTGATAAACGACGTTCGCCGCAAGATCGGGATGCAGCGTGTCCTCGCCGGTGTCGATGATCGCGATTTTGACACCGGAACCGAGCGCAGCGGGGTACGTAGTGCCGGTCGAATTCCCGCTCTGCGAGTACCCGAACGCGTACTCCATCTGAATGAGGTGCATGTCCCACTGCCCGAGCGCCGTCGACGTCTCATAGTACGGCGGGTTCGAGGGGTACGTCCCGAGGAAGTAATAATTGTTGACCATGTAGGGATTCGCCGTCATCGCGTGGCGTCGCTCTACTGCGGAAACGCTGAGCACGCCGGACTGCGAACGCAATGCCGTCATCGCGGCAGCGGACTGCGATGCCGGAACGCTCAGGACGTGGATCGTCTTGCCGAGGTTGGGATAGTCGAACGTCTTGGCTAGTGCGCCGCCTGCGCTCGCTTCGCTGCGCGCAAACGAGGCGCTCGAGCGCTGGAACGCAGCGCGATCGTAGACGACGGCGATCTGGCCCGTCGAGCTCGTCGTCGGCGTGTGCGTGCGCGCGAACGTGTGACGCGTGATCGAGGCCGCCGAAACGCCCCGCGCGACCGAGCTGGTGCCGTCGCTCGTCGGGCAGATGAATGCATTTGCGGCTACGAGGCTCGAACCCGTGACCACCTCGATGTAAAACGTATCGGTCGGATTCGCGATCGTGGTGCCGGAGCACGTGAACGTGATCGTGTCGTTGCTCTGCGATTCGTTGCACGTCGCAATCGGATTGGCGATCGAAGTATTCGTTGCGTCGAATATCTCCAAGATGAGATTCGACGTCGCACCCGGATACGACAGCTCCAAACTTCCGTTGAACGTCACGCTTTGCGAGGACGATGCGCCGCTGAACGTCATCGAGTACGAGCCGACCGCGCTCGCCGAGGCGATCTTGCGGACGTTGCTGTAGGGGCTCGGGCCGCTACCCGATGCGGTGAACGTCACCTTGACGCTGCCGGTGATGTTGTTCGACGGATACGTGAACGTTGCGCCGGAGATACTACCCGACGAAGGTAACGTGATCGTTCCGCCGCTCGAGCTCAGCGTCGACGTAACGCTTTGCGTGTTCCCGCCGCCACCGTTCCCGCCACCGCCACCACCCGTGCTGGGTGTCGAACCGCCTCCTCCGCCGCCGCCACAACTCGAAAGCAGCGCCGAAGACACGACCAAAGCAAGCAACGCTCGATAATGCACCAGGCCAACTACCGTGCGCCCGCGTGCTCCTCCTATGTGATATATCAGACTTTAATTAGACGCGTTCGAACAGCGTTGCAATGCCCTGGCCCATGCCGATGCACATCGTCGCGATACCGTACCGGCCTTCACGTTTGTCAAGCTCGTGCAAAAGCGTCGTAGCGATCCGCGCGCCGCTGCACCCGAGCGGATGACCGAGCGCGATCGCCCCGCCGTTGACGTTCACTTTCTCAGGATCGATGTGCAAATCGCGAATGCAAGCAAGCGACTGCGCCGCGAAGGCTTCGTTGAGCTCGACCAGATCGATCTCGTCGATCGTGAGATCGGCATTGGAGAGCACGCGCTGCGTCGCGCCGATCGGCCCGATGCCCATGATGCTGGGATCGACGCCGTAGACACCCGTCGTGAGGACGCGCGCGAGCGGTTCGAGGCCGTGCTTGGCGGCAGCTTTCGCGCTCATCAGCAGCATGGCAGCCGCACCGTCGTTGAGGCCGGACGAGTTGCCCGCAGTCACCGTGCCGCCGGCACGAAACGCAGGCTTGAGCTTGCGGAGATCCTCGAGCGTCGTCTTTGGGCGCGGATGCTCGTCGACGTCGAAGATCGCATCGCTCTTGCCGTTCTTGATCGCGACCGGAATCAATTCGCTCTCGAAACGTCCGGTCTCCATCGCCGTTGCGCAGCGCTGCTGCGAACGCAGCGCGAATTCGTCCTGCGCTTCGCGCGAGATTCCGAACTTGTCGGCCACGTTCTCGGCTGTCTCACCCATTGCAATCGGTGGATAGAGTTCGGCCAGGCGTGGATTGGTGAGACGATTGCCGAGCGTTGAATCTGCGATCTCGGGCGCGCGGTCGAATGCCTTTTCGGCTTTGAGCAACACGAACGGGGCGCGCGACATCGACTCCGCGCCGCCGGCGATAACGATATCTTCAGCACCGACCATGATCGCGTGTGCAGCCGA
>Ga0335072_10008759_pt1 | contig 14636 bp, 8 predicted proteins | sample Lox_Sample_21_FD_206725 | JGI IMG/M metagenome (GOLD analysis project Ga0335072, IMG submission 206725) | Soil microbial communities from Loxahatchee National Wildlife Refuge, Florida, United States - Lox_Sample_2.1 | ecosystem: Environmental > Terrestrial > Soil > Wetlands | place: USA: Florida... | reverse complement strand
CGACGATCTTTGGGAGCAAGCCGCCGCACAGGGAATCACAGTGACTGTCTCGTCGGGTGACAGCGGTTCCGCGGGTTGCGACAATCCCAATACCGAAACGGCGGCGACTCATGGCATCGGAGTCAACGGGATCGCTTCAACACCCTATAACGTGGCTGTCGGCGGAACCGACTTTGATGCGCTGTACTCCAATTTTCCAACAAGCTTCACCAACTACGTGGATACGAGCAATACCTATGCAAACCATCGCAGCGCTCTGAAGTACATTCCTGAAGAACCCTGGAACGATTCGACCTTTCCGAACACATCCATCTCACAAAATGTTCCCATCTCTGTCGCATCGCACTATCAGTCGAGCGACAACATCATCGCAGGCGGGGGCGGTCCGAGCACCGTGTACACAGCTCCGAATTGGCAGTCTGCCCTCGCGACCGGATCGACACGAAGCGTGCCCGACGTCTCTTTCCTCGCCGGCAACGGGTTCTACGGGGCTCTCTGGGGACTCTGTACCGATCAGGACTATGATCCCTCTACCTCAAGCTACCTGACCGACTGCGCCGGCAATCCCACCACCGGCGCAAACTTCAACCTTACCGGCGTGGGTGGCACCTCCGCCGCGGCCCCGGCATTCGCCGGCATGTTGGCTTTGCTCAAGCAAAAGGCGGGCACTCGCTTGGGGCAGGTAGATTATGCGCTCTATGCAATCGCCAAATCGAAATATGCGACGGTGTTTCACGACGTCACCACGGGCGACAACTCAGTCGAGTGTGTGAATGGAACCGCGAACTGCGCCGCCGTCAATTTGGTGAATACCTACTACCTCAATGGGTTCAACGCAGCAACCGGCTACGACATGGCCAGCGGCCTTGGCAGCGTGGATGCCTCACAAATGATCGCGAATTGGGCTTCAGCCGCACTGACAACGACCACCACATCATTGCAACTGAATGGCGCCACCACTCCGCTGAGCATTACACACGGGCAAAGCGTCACAGTAAACGCAACGGTGGCGGGCAGCGGCGGTACACCCGGCGGTCAGGTCGCGCTTGTCGACAACCTGAGTCCGGCAAGCTTCCCCAATAACGAGGCCCTGGGAGACTTCACCCTGTCGGGTGGAGCAGTTAACGGCACGACCACAGACTTGCCAGGCGGAACCTATGCGGTATCGGCTCACTACGGCGGCAGTACCGCATTCGCTCAAAGCGACTCGAACGCGATTCAGGTCACTGTGGCTCCGGAAACAAGTTCGACCAGCCTGACCGTGCAGGGTTACTATGACCCCTCAACCGGCAAGAAGGCTACGACCCCCTACTACGGCTATATCTACCTCCTGGACGCGCAGCCATACGGCAACAGCGCCTCCGCAACCAACCCCAACGGAATCGCCACCGGCACTGTCACCTTCAAGAACGGAGCCGCGACTCTGGGCACCGCAACCCTGAGCAGCCAGGGGATTGCGGAGCTGCAGACCAGCACCCTTCCCGGTGGAAGCAACAGTCTCACTGCCAGCTTTCCTGGCGACGCCAGCTTCGCGGCCAGCACCAGCACGCCCGTCGCCCTCACGATCGTGCCGGCTACGACGACTCTGAATGGTCCTTCATTTCCGCAGGGATCAGCCGTCCCGGCGGGGAGTCAAGTGACCTTTAGCGTCACGCTTACAACTGATAGCGCCGGCGCCGCTCCCACCGGAACCGTCACCTTCACCAACGGTTCCACGACAATCGGCACAGCCACTTTAAGCGGCACGGCTGCGACCAGCACAGGGCCAGCCTCAGGGTCGGCAACCTACTCCACGTCCAGTCTGCTTCCGGGCGATTACAACGTCAGCGCCGCGTACAGCGGAGACAGCAACTACGCGCCGTCAACCGCCGGTCCGGCTTCACTCACCATCCTGAAAACCTCGACGAACGTGACGATGACCCCGTCAACAACATCGCTCGCCGAAAACCAGCCACTTCAGGTCACCGTGACCCCATCGACTGTCGGCACGCTGGCGCAGCCAACAGGATCCGTTACGCTAAGCTACCTCGGGATCTCCGGTTCAGGCTCCCAGACAGCCAACCTGGCAAATGGAACTGTGGTTTTCACCATACCTGCTAACACTCTGGCCCTCGGTAGCCAATTCCTCATTGCCAGCTACTCCGGCGATAGTCTCTATTTCTCAAGCTCAGCGACCGTTCAGATTTCGGTGAAGTCGTCAGGTACAATCGCCCCGACGATCACCATCGCAGCGCCAACGAGCACTGTGAATCTACCGGTATCCGTGACTGTGAATATCACCGGCCCCAGCGGAGACCCGACGCCGACCGGCAGTGTGACGCTGACCAGCAGCGCCTACTTCCAATCAACCGAACCTCTCGTCAATGGGGCTGCAACCTTCACGATGGCAGGCGGGCTGAACGGCGGCGCGAACACGCTGACGGCGAGTTATCTTGGCGATTCAAACTACACCAGCGGAACCGGCAGTGGAACCGTGACGCTCTTTCAGACTCCGCAGATCAGTTTTGCTCCCTGGTCTCCCACGGTCCCGGCGAATCAGCCGCTGACCACGGTTGTAACCGTCACCGGCAACGCCAATGGCGGGACGGCGACGGGCACCGTCACTCTTTCCAGCGGTTCATATCAATCGTCGGCTGTTGCTCTGACCGGCGGCTCGGCAAGCATCACGATCCCTGCCAGCACGCTGCCGACCGGCACGGACCTGATCACTGCTTCCTACAGTGGCGACAGCGCCTTCGATCCCGGCATCAACACCGAATATGCAACGGTAACCGCACCCGTACCCGCCTCCTTTAGCCTGTCAGGAAGCGCTGTCAGCATTGCTCCCGGCGCAACAACAGGCAATACCTCAACGATTACCGTAACCCCAGCCGGCGGCTTTACCGGCTCAGTGAGCCTGAGCGCGGCGCTTACCGGCAGCCCGGCTGGCGCCATCGATCCCCCAACGGTCAGCTTCGGGGCAACCAGTCCCGTCAGTCTCAATGGCAGTTCGGCGGCAACGGCAACAATGACTGTAACCACGACGCCGGCATCGACTGGCGCTCTCCGCCGCTCGGCACATCCCGGCGCACGCTGGCTCGATGGCGGCGCAGTACTCGCCTGCATCCTGCTCTTCGGTATCCCCTCAAAGCGCCGCCGGTGGCAAACCCTCCTCGGGCTCGTCGTCTTGCTCGCGTCTCTCACCACGGGCTTAATCAGCTGCGGAGGAGGCGGCAGCAGCGGTGGCGGCGGTGGCGGCGGCAATACGGGAACAACGGCCGGAACCTACACCTTCACGATCACGGGAACAAGCAACCCGGCGATTACGCCGGCGCCAACTGCCACGGTCACAGTGACGGTGCAGTGATCACGACGGACAAAAGTGCGCTCTCGTACTTCGTTTGCAGGGGGAGTTATCCACCCGGCTCCTCCAACAAACGCTCCGATAACACGGTGCGCTCCGGGGTGAAACGCCATGGAGACGGCAAGAGCTGCTGTTCCGCCGACGAAAAAGGCCTTATGGGCGCATCAAACCACGTGTTGCGGGGATAGAAACCCGCGAGGTTCGTTTCCCATCAAAATCTCCAGCAGACGCAGTGGACGACCGTAGCCTAAAAGGTGCTATAGTCTGCGAGTTTCCCTGGGGGTGTAATGCCTGAGGTCGCGTCACCTCAAAACCAGCTGCGCTCCACGCTCGACCCGGAATCGGCCCGGTTCCGGAACAACCGCACGGCACTGCTGCAACTTCTCACCGGCCTCCGCACCCAGGAAGACTTGCTGCGCCAGGGCGGCGGCGCCAAGGCAACTGAGGCCCAGCACACCAAGGGCCGGCTCACTGTCCGCGAACGGCTTGATCTGTTGTTGGACAAGGGTGAACCCTTCCTCGAGCTTGGTCTCTGGGCGGCCCACGGCATGTACGGCGACTATGGCGGGGCGCCGGCGGCTGGCGTCGTGACGGGCGTCGGTCGCGTCTGCGGCCGGCTGTGCATGATCATCGCCAACGACGCCACGGTCAAAGCAGGAGCCTTCTTTCCGATGACGGCAAAGAAGGTGCTCCGCGCGCAGACCATCGCCCTCGAGAACCGTATCCCCACGCTCTATCTGGTTGACTCCGCGGGCGTCTTTCTGCCGCTGCAGGAGGACGTATTCCCCGATACCGACGACTTCGGCCGCGTGTTTCGCAACAACGCCGTGATGAGTTCGCTCGGCATTCCCCAGATCACGGCCATTATGGGCATGTGCGTGGCCGGCGGCGCCTATCTGCCCGTGATGACCGATACGGTCCTCATGACCGAGGGCTCGGGACTCTTTCTTGCCGGCCCGTCGCTGGTGCAGGCCGCTATCGGGCAGAAGACCGATGCTGAAGATCTGGGCGGCGCCGCGATGCATGCGGAGATTTCAGGCACCGTCGATTTCAAGGAGGCAAACGATCACCTCTGCCTTGCCCGGATGCGGTCACTTGTCGAGAAAATGGGCCAACGGCCCGGCGGAACTTCCGATGCTTCGGCCTTTTCGCGCGTGGCCTGCGACGCGGCCGCAGACGCTCCGCGCTTTGCCGCTGAAGATCTCTACGGACTGATCAACCCCGAGCCCGGCGCCAGCAACGTCTACGACATGCACGAGGTGATCGCCCGCATCGCCGATCGCAGTGAATTTGATGAGTACAAGGCAGATTTCGGCCGCACTGTCCTCTGCGGCTATGCGCGCATCGGCGGTTACGCCGTCGGCATCGTCGCCAATCAGAAGACAAATCAGAATCAGATCGTGGCGATGGGTCCGGACTCCGGCGCGCGGCGCATCGAAGTCGGCGGCGTGATCTACACCGAGGGAGCGCAGAAGGCCGCCCGCTTCATCATGGACTGCAACCAGAACCTCGTACCGCTGGTTTTTCTGCACGATGTGAATGGCTTCATGGTGGGCAAGGATGCGGAGTGGTCCGGCATCATCCGTGCCGGCGCCAAGATGGTGTCTGCGGTGAGCACCAGCGTCGTGCCCAAGATCGCCGTCATCGTAGGCGGCAGCTTTGGCGCGGGCCACTATGCGATGTGCGGCAAAGCCTACGATCCGCGATTCCTGTTTGCGTGGCCTACGGCGCGCTACGCCGTGATGAGCGGAGCCTCCGCCGCTGGAACGCTGGCCGAGGTGCGGGCCCGGCAGCTCGAACGCGAAGGCAAGAAACTGACTGACGCGGAGAAGACGGCGCTGCATGACGAGATTCGCGCAACCTACGACGCGCAGGCCGATCCGCGCTATGGCGCAGCGCGTCTCTGGATCGATGCCATCATTGATCCGGCAAAGACGCGAGACGTGCTGATTGCTGCGTTGGAAGCCTGCGCCCTGAACCGGGAAGTTCCGCGATTCAACCCGGGGGTTCTGCAGACTTGAAGACATTCCTGCGTGGTGTGCGCGGTTCCGGCCCGGGAGTCTGAGCCGGAATCGACAACTCGGAAACCTGGTAACCCCTAAACCAAGGAGCGAGCCCATGAGTGTTGCTATGGAGAAGGTCGAAAGCCTCTACCCCTTTGTACTGACGGAGGAGCAGGAGCAACTGCGACGGGAGATCCGCGAGTTTGCAGCACGCGAGATTGCTCCGAACGTCATGAAGTGGGATGAGGCTTGCACTTTTCCGCTTGAGACCGTCAAGAAACTTGGAGCCATGGGCCTGCTCGGTGTGATCTTCCCGCCTGAATACGGCGGCGCGGGTCTTGGCTATGTCGACTATGTGCTGGCCATCGAAGAGCTCTCGGCTGTCGATGGCTCGCTGGGCATCACTGTCGCCGCTCACAACTCGCTTGGCACAAACCACATCTATCTCGCCGGCAACGAGGAGCAGAAGCGCAAATACGTACCCAGACTGGCGAGCGGCGAATGGCTCGCGGCCTGGGGCCTCACGGAGCCGGGCTCCGGTTCCGATGCCGGCAATGCGCGCACCACGGCCGTGAAGAGGGGCGACCGTTACGTGCTCAACGGCAACAAGACCTTCATCACCAATGGCCACCATGCCGATGTCGCCGTCGTCATCGCGGTTACCGATAAGGCCCAGGGAACGCACGGCCTCTCGGCCTTCATTGTCGAGAGCGGGACAAAAGGCTTTCGGCCCGGCAAGAAGGAGAACAAGCTCGGTCTGCGCGCCAGCGACACCAGCGAGCTGATCTTCGAAGACTGCGAAATCCCGGAAGAGAATCTGCTCGGCAAGGAGGGCGAGGGATTCGTCGACGCCATGCGGGTTCTCGATGGCGGCCGCATCTCGATTGCAGCTCTTGCTCTCGGTATCGCGCGCGGAGCCCTGGACGCGGCCCTGAAGTATGTAAAGGAGCGCCGCCAGTTTGGCAAAGCCATCGCCGAGTTCCAGGGGATCCAGTGGAAGCTGGCCGACATGGCCACCGAACTCGACGCCGCCCGCCTGCTCACCCAGCGTGCTGCCGTGCTGAAGGATGCGGGCCGCAAAGTGACACGCGAGTCATCGATGGCCAAGCTGTTTTCGAGCGAGGTTGCCGTGCGCATCTGCGACGAGGGCGTGCAGCTCTTCGGAGGCTACGGCTTCATCAAAGACTATCCCGCGGAGAAGTACTATCGCGATGTGAAGCTCTGCACCATCGGCGAAGGCACCAGCGAGATTCAGCGCATGGTCATCGCGCGCGAGATACTCAAGGTGCACCCGTCACGCGGTTAGGCGACGCCATCGCTGACTGCGAGCGACCGCGCCTGCTTTGTTTTTGGAATCCATGAAGGATCAGGTCAAAATCATCGAATGCCCCCGTGATGCCTGGCAGGGCCTGCACACGCAGATCCCCGCCGAGGCTAAGGCAAGCTACCTTCGCAAGTTGATAGCCGCCGGGTTCACGCATATCGATGCGGTCAGTTTTGTGTCTCCCAAGGCTGTTCCGCAGATGGCTGATTCAGAAGAAGTGCTGGAGATGCTGGCGCCACCCGGGCACGTCGAGATCATCGGCATCGTTGTCAATGCCCGGGGTGCGGAGCGAGCAGTTGTCACCGGCGCGGTGCAGACGCTGGGATTCCCCTATTCGATTTCAGCCGAGTTTCTGAAGCGCAATCAGCATCAGACTGCGGAGGAATCCCTCGACGCCCTGGATGCAGTGGTCGCGCTGGCGCAGGATGCCGGCCTGGGCATCGTCGCTTATCTCTCGATGGCCTTCGGCAATCCCTACGGCGACGCCTGGTCCATCAATGAAGTGGTGAATGCCTGCGAACTGCTGATCGATGCCGGCGTACAACAGATCTCCCTGGCCGACACCGTCGGTCTCGCGACGCCTGAGCAGATTGGCGAGACGTTCTCTGCAGTCATCGCCGCGCATCCTCAGATGGAGATCGGCGCACACCTGCATGCGCGGCCGCAGGAAGCCGGTTCGCGCATCGAAGCAGCCTTTCGCGCAGGCTGCCGGCGCTTCGACAGCGCCGTCGGCGGTCTGGGCGGATGCCCCTTTGCCCAGGACGTGCTGGTGGGTAACATTGCTACCGAAGAGCTGCTGCGCGTGCTGCAGGCGTGCGGCGCAACCATGCCGAAGCTCGGCCCGTTGCCGCCGCTTGTTGCAGCGAGTTTCTCGATTGCCCAGTCCGCGGGCGGACCCGTGCATTAGGCCATAGTCCCGCGACGAAAGTGAATATGCAGAATGTCCGGAGAAGAACGTGACCTACAGCGCGATTCTGGTGAATGACAACGCGTCGATTCGCACCATTACTCTGAGCCGGCCGGAGCATCGCAACGCCATGACGCCGGAGATGCAGACAGAACTCATCGCGGCCATGCGCGAAGCCGTTGAGAGCAATTGCCGCGTGCTGGTTCTCACCGGCGCCGGCAGCGCATTCTGCGCAGGTCTCGACCTGGCCGCCTTGCAGACCATGCAGACGATGGCTCCAGATGAATATGCCTCCGATGCTGAGCGCATCGCAGGGCTGTTTCGCACCCTCTACGAGCTGCCCATTCCCACGATTGCCGCCGTGCAGGGTCCTGCCGTCGCGGGAGGCGCGGGCCTCGCCACGCTGTGCGACTTTACCCTGGCCACGCCGGACTCGAAGTTTGGCTTCACTGAAGTGCGTATCGGATTCATCCCCGCTCTTGTTTCGATCTACCTGACTCTGCAGGTTGGCGAGAAGCGAAGCCGCGACCTGCTTCTCACCGGCCGTCTCATCGATGCGGCCGAGGGCCATCGCATCGGTATCGTGAACGAGGTTGTTGAACCGGCCCAGCTCTCGCAACGGGTACAGGCGCTTGCCGGGCAGCTCCTCGCGAACAGCCCGCATTCGCTGCGAGCGACAAAGCGCCTGCTGACGGCGCAAAACCGCGACTGGCTCGATGCCGCAGTCGCTCGCGCGATCGAAGCAAGCACGGAGGCGCGCAAGTCTGCAGACTTCCGCGAAGGCGTTGCGGCCTTCCTTGAGAAGCGCGGGCCGAACTGGTCAGCGTAGCGAGCCTCAGTTGGCGCCGCTTGACGCGAAGAGAAACTCCCAGGAGCTGTCCAGATAGAGCCAGCGCTGCGTGCTGAACCAGCTTGTCGGCATCCCCGGCACATGCAGTAGCGTATGTCCGCTCGTGCAGACCAGCTCGACCCCATTCCACGCGAGAAACATGCGCGAGGCTTGTCCCACCTGTGCCGGATGCGTGACACGGCGCAGGCACACGGGGCAACGCTGCCGCTGATCGAGCAAGACCCAGCGCATTCCAAAGAGGCAGATCAGAAACGACGCCAACAACTGCAGATTCTCGGCAGCAACGGAGTAGCTGGTCGCGCGCCAATAGGCAACATCGACCGACGCATAGTACGCAACCGCCAGCACCAGCAGAAACTTCGCCGCCAGAAAACCCCACCGCAGCAGCCGCTTCGACCACGTAGGCTTGTGCGCGCAAAAGCTGTACTCGCCCAGCGACACCGATGTGATGGCAGGCAACGAAAGCAGCGCGAGAAAGACGGTGAATAAGTAGAGACCGAGCGGGCCGCGGGTGCGTTCGCCAAACGAGACACCCCACAAGTCGTCGTCTCCGTCATCGGAGTCGGACGCGGCGATCTGGATCTGAGAGCCACGCATCTCAGCCTGGCCCAGCGGCGTGAGGTGCGCCACAACATAGCCTGTGCCCTTCACGGCAGTGTCTGGCTCGAGCATCCAGGCATCGGCTTCACCCGGCAATCTCCACGCGCCGACCGGGACAACCCCGGAGACTCTGGCAACCTGATCCCCAATGTGCACCACGGCGCCGAAGACGCGAGGATCCCCATGGAACACTCGCTGCCACGTCTTTTCGCTCAGAAGGACTCCCGGCGTCGGGGAATCCTCCGCCCGGCCCGGCGTTGCCAGGAGCAAGGGCAGCCCGAGCACCTCAAAGAGATTTGCCGTTGCGTGCGCCACGCGCAATTGGCCCGCCGCGCCGCCGCTCGCAGAGACCGTCTCGCGCGCCATGCGGTAGTAGGCCAGGTCGTCAAAATACCTCTGCGGGCGCGACTGCCACAGCCGGAATTTCCATGCGGTGATAGTGGCGATCGAGTCGGTACCCGACTCGGCGTTCTGAATCAGGATGAGTCCCGGGCGCATGGCATAGCGCGAAAGATGCGTCTCCGCATCGACTGCCGGAAGCAACCGCGCCAGCAAAACACATGCAGTCACCACCAATCCCAATAGAAGCAGGCACTGCGCCGCGGAGCCGCGAAATGTGAGAGGTGGCTGTTTTTTCTTCTCAGTGCACTGCCGCAGGCACAACGCGTCTTTGAAGGCCCCAAGACAGAATGCCGTCACCTTCCGCTCCGCATCCCACGAGTCCGCGGCATCGCACGCGGTTGCCTCGCGCACATGCCACAGCTCCGATCGCCACTCGCGTTGCCACTCTCTTCGCGCGCGTGCCGGCACAAGCCGCGCCGCGCACCGCAAAATCCCGATCTGCACAACATGTACCGGCGCAGCGATTGCAGGCCTCATACGCGTTTTGCCTCCTCGGTGGGAATCAGGCGTTCGAGCAGGGGATAGCGTTTGCGTGAAGCCTCAAGAGTTTCTCTGCCGGCGGCGGTAAGCCGATAGTATTTGCGCGCCGGGCGCTGCTCCGCATCTGCGATGGATGGCTTCTCCCACTGGGAATGGATCAGGTCGTCGCGCTCCAGCCGCCGCATCGCTGGATACACTGTGCCGCTCGGCAGACCGGTCATCTCCATGATGCCGAATCCGTAGACGAATCCGGCGTGGATCGCCTGCAGAATCATTGCCGCGGTGTGCGAGAGTTTTGGCTCATTGGCCATGCCGCATTTTAGCTATGTAGCATTCTACTTGACAAGACACTATGTTGATTGCTACATAGGGTGTGCGGCATTGTTGGAGACCGCCCGCATGCTCGAGCTCCAGAACCTCTTCCGCAGTTTTCGCGGCATACCCGCCGTACAGGATGTGAGCTTCCGTGTCGAGCCGGGAGAGATCGTCGGTTTTCTGGGCCCAAACGGCGCCGGCAAGTCAACTACCGTAAAGATCATCACGGGCATGCTGCGGCCCAATGACGGCCGCGTGCTCTTTGAGGGACGCAACGTGCGCAATGACATGGCCGGCTTTCGCCGCGTCGTCGGCTACGTGCCCGAAGAGGCTCACCTCTACAACTACCTTTCGGGACTCGAGTATCTGCAGCTTGTTGGGCGCCTCCGCGGTCTCGATGAAGCCATCATCGAAGCCAAAGGCACAGAGCTGCTGAAGCTGCTGGGGCTCGATTCGTGGCAGCACACACCGATCTCGTCTTACTCCAAAGGCATGCGCCAGCGCGTGCTGCTGGCGGCCGCTCTCTTGCACGATCCAAAGCTGCTCATCTTTGACGAGCCCCTTTCAGGTCTCGACGTAGTTTCAGCGCGGCTTTTCAAAGACCTGCTCGAGTTGCTCGCGGCTCAGGGCAAGGCGGTCCTTTACATCTCGCACGTGCTTGAGGTGGTCGAACAGATCTGCGATCGTGTCATCGTCATTGCCGGCGGCAAAGTCCTCGCCGATGCGCCGCCCGCACAACTGGCGCAACTGATGAGCCTGCCGAATCTGGAGAGCGTGTTTGCGCAACTGGTTCGCCAGGAGAGCACGCGCGATCGAGCGCAGCAGATTGTTGAGGTCATGCAGATCGCCCATGGCTGACACGTTTCAACGACTCTTTACTCACGCCGAGCCCCAGGTGCTCTCGGTCAACGTTCAGGCTGCCCTGGGTCCCGCGCGCGCGCCGCGGCGCAGCCAGTTCTCCTGGCTGATGCGCCATTTTGTGGAGCGCTTCTTCAACCACGAAACCGCCTCGCCCGACGGCGATGCCAAAACGCGCATGGTGCAGATCGCCTGCGCCGCCGGTCTTCCGCCCTTTGCGGTCGCCGTGTATCTCTGGCCCGTCTACCATCCCATCAAGGGCTGGCCGCCCGGAGCGCCATCCGACGGCGGCCCGCCGGCCTATTGGCTCCAGGTCAACCACCACCTCTTCTTCATTCTCTATTCGTTCATTGCCCTGGGTATCGCCACGGTTTTCGAGTGGGACCTTTTCTTTCCTGACCTGCTTGACCTTTTCGTGCTCGGAACACTTCCCATCGTTCCACGCAAGGTCTTTCTTGCGCGGGTTGCCGCCATTGGCCTCTTCACGGCCGGCCTGCTCATCGATGTAAATCTTCTCGCCACCTTTGTTCTGCCCATGTCGATGGATCCGTCAAACCTTCCACGCTTCCTGCTTGGCCACCTGCTGGCCACAGTGATGGCCGGAATCTTCTCGGCGGCATCCATCCTTGCGCTGCAGGGCGTTTTGCTTTCGCTCTTCGGCGAAAACCTGTTTCGCCGTGTTGCTCTCGTGTTGCAGGGCTCGATCATCACGCTGCTGGTCATGATGATGCTTCTCTTTCCCGTGCTGTCCGGCATCGTTCCGTCGCTGCTTGAATCGCAGAATCTTCTCGTTCGTTGTCTGCCGCCTTTCTGGTTTCTCGGAATCGATCAGCGGCTGCTCGAGGGACCCGGCGCATTGCCCATCTACTCCTCGCTCGCGCAGACGGCATGCCTCGCGACACTGCTAGCCGTGGCTCTGACTATGCTCACCTACCCTCTCGCCTATGCGCGAAGAGTCCGCGAACTCGTTGAGGGCTCGCCGTCGCAGGCGAAAGAGCATGTGGCAACCACGCCGCTGCGCTGGCTTCTCCATGCGACTGTCCTCCGCCCTCCGGTGCGCCGGGCCGTTTTTCACTTCATCAGCCGTACGATCCTGCGCGTTCCGCGCTACCGAATCTATCTCGTTCTTTATTGCGGCGTCGGACTCTCCGTCGTGACTGCAACCATCCTGCGATTCACTGCGGCGCATGGCCAGGTTCGCGTCAACGTCTCCGCCGATGGCATCCGCGTGGCCATCGGGATCGTCATCTTCTGGATGATTGCCGGTCTTCGCCTCGCCTTTGTCTCATCAGGCAATCAGCGCGGCCGCTGGCTCTTCCGCATTATCCATGGGAATCCCCCGGAGTTCGGGACCATGACGCAACAATTGCTCGCAGCGCAGATCTGGGCACTTGCGTGCTGTGGCGCCGTGACTTCCGCCGCCTGGCTCATCTTCCGCGCAATTTCTCCGCCAGAACTGCTCACCTGGCCCGCAACGGCCTCCCAGGCGCTGATCGCTGTCGTCATGTGCGTCCTGCTGACCGATGCGTTCTTCGTCAACGTCACCACAATCGCCTTCACCGGCGACACTGCCCGCACGCAGGCGAACCTCGCCTTCACCGTGCTCAAATACTTCGCCTTCTTCCCTCTCGTCACGACGGTTCCCCTGCGCCTCGAGCCGCTGATGGAGCGCGGCATCAACGGCTTTCTCGGCGTCGCACTCTTCGCGACAGGCGCGCATCTCTATCTGCGCTATCGCCATCGGCGCATCGTCCACGACTATTGCAACCGGCTCGCCCTCGAAGACGATGAAGACGACTTCCCCATGAAACTCGGCCTGCGCTATTAGCTACAGCCTGCGCGACCGCGCACGCCACGTTCGCTATCTCGCAGCTAACAACGGCATGCGTACCGCAGAGCCCGGAGTTCCGGGTCTTCAGATCACGCATGATTCCGCCATCCGCAGCTCACCCGTAATACTGAAACGTCTTCCAGAAATCCGGCCATGGCTCGCGAATTTCGCGGCAAACAAAAACTGAAGTCCTGTCTCCTATAGCCAAATTGACGATCCCGTACGGATTGGAAAGCCGCGCGGCGACCTCGCACCGGGTAAAGATTCCATCCAGCTCGCGCTGCTTGAATCCAATCGCGATCACCGTCCCCGGCACAGGATTGCCATACCCGCGCAGCCAGTTGGAATTCATACCGCTGATTGCGTCTCCGAGGCCGTAGCGTCGCCCATACATGTTCACCGCTCCCGCCATGCCCTCGTCGCCGGCGAGCACTCTGGCTCCGGCGCGTTCTCCTGCGGGTAATGCGTCGCGCACATGAGCCACCGTGGCGACCAGCTCGGGCCAACCGATCTCGCTGTTGAAGCATTGGTTTGCTCCATCAGCGAATCGCCACCATGCGCTCCCGATCGGCGCAATCGGAAGCGTCAGCGCGAAGACAATGGCGCAGCCGATCGCCAGTGATATGCACACACCTCTCACGACCGATCTCTGCGTACTCGTGCTCATGGTGCTGATCCAGCGGTCACCCCACATCGCACCTGCAGCCATCAGCATCGGGTACGCGCCGGCCATGTAGTAGTCGCGCCCCTTGGCCAGCGCAAACAGGATCAGCGGCGCCATATACATCCAGCCAATCACACGAAACGGCTTGCCGGCCTTCTTCGCGAGAAGGAACCACAATCCCGCGCACCACAGCGGGGCCGTCACCGGACTCGTCACATTCCAGAACTGATTGGGAATGAAGTGGTCAGCTCTTCCCCAGGACACGTCGCGTTTGTGAATGCTCTGCATCCAAGATATTGCCACAAAGTGATTCTGGAATTGCCAAATGATCACGGGCAGAACCATCACAACCGCTACGCCAACTCCACACCAGAACCAGCCCGAGCGCAAATCGCGCCGCAGCGGCGTCAGCATCATTCCGATCAGCAGACCTGCCACCAAAAAGAGGATCGGGTACTTCGTCAACAGACCCAGGCCGATGCCTGCGCCAATCACGATCCACCACCGCCGATCACCTGTGCGCAGAAGGCAGGTCGTTGCCCACGCCACCACGACCCACCACAGAATGTCGAAAGACATATAGGAAAAAAACGTGCCGCCAAAGCAAACCGGCCCCTCGATTCCAGCAGCTACGGCAGCCACGAGCATGGCGCGCCGGCCACCGCCGAATTCCCGCGCCATTAGACCGGCCAACACGCTCACCATGCACACTGCAACCGCTGGCAAAAAGCGGTAGCCCATCAGATTGGTTCCAAAGGCAACGAGCTCCGCGCGCGCCAGCCATGCAGTCAGGGGCGGGTATACCACATAGCACCAGTCCAAGTGCATGGCGTTGCTGTAACTCAACAGCTCATCCCGATGGAAGCCGTACCTTCCGCTCGCCGTAATGTGAATCGCGGCAAAAGCCATCCCTGTGATCCAAAGGGCAGCCGCGTCGCTGCGGAGAGATCTGCGCAACTCGCTTGCTTCACTCATTTCATCCTCCATCGCCGGCATCGCTTCGTGTGCATCATACAGTGGGTCCGAATTTGGCCACAGTGACGCATTCGCCCCGCCCCT
>Ga0335072_10008758_pt1 | contig 14637 bp, 22 predicted proteins | sample Lox_Sample_21_FD_206725 | JGI IMG/M metagenome (GOLD analysis project Ga0335072, IMG submission 206725) | Soil microbial communities from Loxahatchee National Wildlife Refuge, Florida, United States - Lox_Sample_2.1 | ecosystem: Environmental > Terrestrial > Soil > Wetlands | place: USA... | reverse complement strand
ACAGGTCTGGCGGTGCCGCAGACGGTGATAGAGGAAGGAGTGAGGATCACGAGAGAGTGTTTAGAGCAAGTGTGTGAAGTTGATGAGTGAAACCTTGTTTGCGGTGCTAGTCACGTTCTCGGACTTTGCCTTGCCGCTGGCACATTGTGTGGAGTTTAGGGCAGTGGATAAAAACGGGGCATTGGGAACTCATGTAATGGCGCTGGATGTTAGAATTCTAGGATTTGTAGTCGGGCACAACCTCACGTACGCATAGGACGGATGAGTGCAAAATGGTCTAAAGGAAAATGCTATTGAACAATCTATAGTGACGAAAGATGAGATGTCCAGACTCTATTCAGTTTTTGAGACGAGGCGATGAGCTGAGCCCAATGCGACCTGAAGTGACTGAGATCTGCGATTAGTGTAGAGTTTTTCTGACTCCTCTCAGCATAAAGTTCCTATGGCCTTCTCTACCTTCATATGCCCTCTCGTGCTTGCGAGCAGGAAATAAGATTACAAAGCGAGGAATCGCTTAGTCATAAAGGCTATCATCATTGCCAGCATCACCAAAGCCTCCACCACCGCCATTCGCAGAGCCTGCTATCCCGTCCTCGGGGAACTTGAAGAATGCACCGCCTCCAGACTGCTTCATGCTCTGAGCAAAAGCCTCATATCGGCGGATTTCGACATCAGTGACGGATCTTCTGGCTGATTGCATGGCTTCCTCAAAATGAGCTTTTGTGAGTTCTGGAACTGGATCCTCAACATCTTCCTCCTCTTCCATGTTGACGTCCTCACCAGCAGCCTCACGAGCCTTACGTCGCTCAATGTCTGAGGCAATGGCTTCCTTGATAGCAAGCTTGACTGCTCGCTGGGTGATGAAACCTAAATCGGCGCCAGAGAAACCATGGGTTTTGGAGGCAATGTACTCAAGGTCGACATCAGCAGCGACAGGGGTCTTGCGGAGCTGTGCTTTTAGGATGCCATAACGGGCCTTCTCATCCGGAAGAGGGACATATACTAGGGTATCCAGACGGCCAGGTCTGCAAAGAGCGTTGTCGAGCTGCTCGGGTCTGTTGGTCGCTCCGATGACGAAGACATTCTTCTTCGACGTCATTCCATCCATTTCTTGCAAAAGTTAGCTATGCTCGAGTGATAATAGATCGATTCTGTGCTTACCAGTAAGAAGTTGGTTGACAACACGATCAGAAGCGCCACCAGCATCACCAACGGATCCACCACGTGACTTAGCAATGGAGTCCAATTCATCTAAGAAGACAACACAAGGAGCAGCGGCTCTTGCCTTGTCGAAAATATCCCGAATGTTGCTTTCGGATTCTCCGAACCACATGCTTAACAGCTCAGGTCCTTTAACGGATATGAAATTTGCAGAGCATTCATTGGCCACAGCCTTTGCAAGCATAGTCTTACCAGTACCGGGAGGACCGTAAAATAGGACACCACGAGATGGCGAAAGACCAAACTTGAGGAATTTCTCTGGGTGATCAACTGGGTATTGGACGCTCTCGATGAGCTCACGCTTGACTTCCTCAAGACCTCCAATGTCGTCCCAGCGTGTGGTTGGCACCTCAACAACAGCAACCTCGCGAAGAGCAGATGGGTTGGAGACACCAAGGGCAAAGCGGAAGTTCTCCATGGTGACTCCTAGTGAGTCGAGAACCTCAGCATCGATGGTATCCTCGTCGAGATCGATGAGATCCATCTTCTCCCGAATCTGCTGCATTGCAGCCTCTGAGCACAAAGAAGCAATATCAGATCCGACGTAGCCATGGGTCTCCGATGCGATTTGCTCAAGGTCGACGTCTTCGGCCAACTTCATGTTTTTAGTGTGAATTTGTAGAATCTCGAGACGACCGGTTGGATCGGGAATGGTGATATCGACTTCGCGATCGAAGCGGCCGAAACGACGCAGGGCAGGATCAATGGAGTTAGGTCGATTGGTGGCGGCCATTACTACCACGTTGGATCGAGATTTCATGCCGTCCATGAGGGTAAGAAGCTGTGACACAACCCGGCGCTCAACTTCTCCATTGGTCTTGTCTCGCTTGGGGGCAATGGAGTCGATCTCATCGATGAAGATGATTGCTGGAGAGTTCTTCTCAGCTTCCTCGAATGCTTTTCGCAGATTCGATTCAGACTCGCCAGCCATCTTTGACATGATCTCAGGACCATTAATGAGGAAAAAGAAGGCGCCAGTCTCATTGGCGACAGCTCTTGCCATGAGAGTTTTACCTGTGCCTGGAGGGCCAAACATTAGAACACCTCGAGGAGGTTTGATACCGATCGACTTAAAGAGTTGTGGATGTCTTAAAGGTAGTTCGACCATTTCCCGGATTTGGGCCATTTGTTTTCTACAACCACCAATGTCATCGTATCCGACCTCGTTCAGATTACCCTCTTCATCCTCACGCTGGATAGGCTCGCCTTCACAGTGGATAACTGTATCTTGTGCTACAATACCATATTCGGGGGGATCAACCTCGACCACCTTGAATTCGACCTGTCGCATGCCTCCACGAACTGTGAATAGATCACCTTGTCTGACAGGTCTGTATGCCTCACGAAAGTATGGGGCAAGGAAGACATCGAATAATGATCCAGTAAGGCCTTCTACGGTATCTGCGATGGGTAGAACAGCGATGCGTTTTGCCTAAATGACAAGTCAACTACAGAACGACTTAATCATTGAAGTGAAACTTACATATTTGATATCTGGACATGGATGAACAGTGACAATATCACCATGTTTGACCCTAAGGTTGTGCCTAACAACGCGGTTCATCCGCGCACTTCCATCGTCCAAGTCATCATCAGCCAAGACGATCAGAACTGTATCCTTCCGCTTCTTGCCCTTAACAAGCACAGTGTCGCCGCGGAACAGTTGTAACGTCTCCATGGTGTTATTGGAGAGGGCAATAATGGAGTTGTCATCGTTGACAGCGTCAGTGACCCTGTTGCCACGGGTGTTAGCACGAAGGCGAAGGCGCTCAGAACTTGAGGTCGAGGATAAACTCACATTAAAGAGTTAGGTTTCTTCTTTTTCTTCAGGATAGCTGTTGCCGTATCATCGACCTGAAAGCCGTTAGTATGCCGTTGGAAATTCCATGACATGCCATGCAAGGCTAACTCACGGGTTTATGTTCTGAGCCTGAAGCATCACTACAAACAGTTAGCAAGAGGTGCCAGCAGGAGCAAAGAGTGGAGGAGAGCTCACTTCAAGTTGACCTTCCTCTTACTTTGAACATGATCTGGATCGGCCGACATGTTGACGGTTGAGATCTCACAAGGTGGCAGGTATGCGAATGAAATAAACTAGGATCAGGATGCTCGATATGGGAAGAAAAGGTGTACGTTAAAGCTCTCTGAGTGATTCGTGACCTAGAATACCACGTCGAGGGAACGTAAATGATCAAAATGTTGAAGTGGAAGTTTGAGAAAGATTATAACTGTACGTTGTTATGAATGATCGCAAGTTCGCTTCGCCGTAAGCTATCGTACCTAGTTCGGTTTGCGGCGTTAAGCGAGACTCTCAAAAAGTTTCCATAGATCTCCAGGTCCTTCGAACTATCCTGATTACCTATGCACGCCAGGCGGCAACGCTCTTACGTGTCTGCCGCCAGAGCTATTACTGAGCGAATCAGCAAGCATTTACATGTGTGACACGGTGTCGACTCGGATCCTGTCCAGAATTGTGGATGCAGAAGCGAAAATATGTAGGCGTATCACGTTCACAAACACCTTCTCAGTGCTGCAACTATCACTTTCCGTTCCGGGACTTGCAGACTTGAGTTCAATGATATGCAATCAAATCACGAGGTATGCGAACACATTTTATATTTAGTCAAGGAGCGCGGATCTATTGAAAGAATTCTCGTGAAAATTCCACTGATCCAACAAAACTGCAAAATCTCCCAGCAAGCACACGTCGTATTCCAGATGTCCTTGTTACACCTCCGCAGCGTGCCAACCCACAAAAAATAAGCCTTGCGTTTGCAATATCCTGAAAGCAAAGTGTTGCTATACATATCCTACTGCGGGAAAGTGAAAGACTGCTGCATATGACGGCCCTTCTCCATGGGCCAGGTATCCGCTTTCTCCCTCCATCCGATAAATGAAGCATTATCTGCCGAAATCACAGGAAGATGCTCAGCAGCAGAACGGAAGCTGGGAATGTGAAGGCGGTGTCGAGTTGTGGCTCTTGGCCAATGTGCTACTCCTCTGGTTGAAAGAATATGGGACATGAATTCGCGGTCATGTCCCAGGAACGTTCTTGGCTGTGGCTCGAACGGACGGGCGCCGCTGACGAGAACCGGTAGATTTGGAGCAGATTGTGAAGCCAGATGGTGTGATAGATAGTGGTTTGAACCGTCGGAAGTGTTGAAATGATTCGAATTTGCGGGAATTTCAGGGAATGCAGACTCGACACGACGCCTCTTCGAGCTCCGTCCTTCGGGACTCGGACTGCGAGGATGGGACACGGACGCATCTTGTGAAGACTCTGAGGATGCATGGAAGCTGTGACAGGTAGGTTAGCAGTGGTTCGTCCTGGAACTTGGTCCGCATACCTAGTATTTGGAGAGACGGGTGTTGCCCGAGTTGCAGCCGTTGAATTGATTTCAGACATACCGTTGATTTACGACGCGTGAAGCAGTTAAGCCCAGCGGGAGTAAGATGGATGCTAGGTAAGGTGAAAATATAGAGATACGGGCACGAGGCTGAAGCGCCGGCGATGTATCTTCATCATTAACGCTGGGCGATGAGGCCGTTTTTATACGTTACTGTAACTTAGTTATCTGGTATCATGAGATGAATAGCAATCTTCTAGATCAAGAGAGTATCCCTACAATCTCCGCAATGCAGCGTAAGAGTGTGGCCATGACTGGCGGTTTCTGCCCCGCGACTACATCGTTTGCCGCTTTGCATCTGTGTCGCTAAGCCACGCAAACCATGGAAAAGTGACTGCGATTAGGATTTGTGCTGCAATAACTTCCATAACCATTGTAATTCTCCATGCGTTAACCTGTCAGAGGACCTTCTCATAACTTCTATGAAAATTTTCCCTGCAGATGTTTGTTCCTGCTGCTGCTCCTCCACAATCACAAGCAAGCGTCGATGGAAAGGAATGTGTACCACAGGTAAGGGGCTTGGCCCGGGGAATACGGATCGCGCAGTCTGAGCCCCCTGGCCCTCTAAAGAGCCACAGCCTGTATCCCCGACCAAGCTGAATAGATCCCTACCAACGCCAATCGCTTTTGCTGCACTTCGCAGTAAGGAGCCTAACAGTGTGAGTGATCGATTACGCTTGTCGCACAAGTCGCCGACATGACTCTTTATTGCCCCGTTGAGCCTTAACTACCCGTTGCTACCGTATGCCTTCTGCCTCCCTGAAGGATTCGGCAGGCTCTGCCATCGTATCGCGGCCGTACAGACCGGTTCCATCTCATTCAGCTTGAAGGGCCTCTATCCAAGTCCCCTGTTGGGAATGATGATTACATTGTTCGGTATACGCGCCGAGTGGCTTCACCTACATTCTAGTAGATTTGTTTTCATTCTCTAGCTGGTGCGCAAGGGATGACCTTCAACGCTTTTCGTGCAGGAGACCTGCACGGCTGGCAGTCCAACGAAGCTCACGTTTTTCCCTTTCCTTTCCCTGTTTGAGTACTCTCAAAGTATAGGGAAACGTTGCGTTCAGGGTTACTTAAATCTCTTTGCTTGTCCATCCCTAGAATCGGTTTCAGAAGGTTGAGTACCATTACTCGCCACGTTTCTACTCTATTATGCTGTGGCACGCGTATTCTCCCAGGGATATTTCCTCCTGGCATGAAGCATGCCTTGCAGAGTGGTCCTAGATCGGGAAATGGGACTTATCATGAATGCTGTCTGCAGGACCTCACTGTTCAAACCATCCTCTCTACCATTGCGTATGTAGAAATTCTGTCTTTACAAATTATACCGACTCTTTTAAGTCATTCTATACGGTGTGATATAATCAAAACCCTAGGCTTTCATTTATTTCCTGTCATTACAGAGCCTCTCCGTGTGTCTTTGGTTTGGACTGAGCCCTTCAACATGCTTGCCTTGCGCGGCATCATTTGCATTTGGACCTCTGCAGTTCTCGCAAGAGCTCAGGGTATGCTAGGAGGACAGCAATATCCGCCATGCAACAGCAGTATATTACAGGGTTCACAGTATATCGGATGTTATGATCTCACCAACGAGGTTTTAGAATTGCAAATCACCGGCACCGATCCTACGTTATATTCGTATTACCCTGGGTGGATCGAAACCAGCGACCCTACGATTCCTGCCTATTATGACAACTCCGTCGATCCTGCCAACTGTACCGTTGCGTGTCGTGGACATGGCTACAAATATGCGGCATTATACGGCGGTAGTGTGTGCCGGTGTATGGGAAACATGCCCTCCACACCCGCACCCCATTCATCCACAAATCCCTTAGATCCTGTAACTTTGAACTCATGCCACGCTCCAGGACAATATCTTCCTGGGAACTGCCCTGGAGATTCCTCACAATTTTGCGGTACCGGTACTTACGCCGATGTTTATGTGGACAATTCTTTCCCTCTCTTGTCGACTATTAATTCAACTGTGGAAGAAAACCACTATAGCTATATTGGTTGTTTCCACCCGGGAGGTGGTGGTAATGTCAACGTTGGACAACTTAGTTACCGGGTTCCAGCTGCAAATCTCACTGGCGCCACGTCCTTGACCCCATGCTTCGAGTTTTGTGCAACTTTGGGATTCCCATTCGTTGAATTCGATGGGGGAAACAGCTATACATCGTTAGTAATTGAGGCCCTCTATTATACTAACCGTGCTAACTTTTTCTCGATAGATGCCTTTGTGGAACCGAAATCTCACATGGTTATCAACAACCAGACTCAAGTTGCAAGGGTGACTGTATAGGCGGATCGTGAGTTCCGGCTCTTATTCTGAGTGTTGGTTCCAAGTCTGTGCTGACATTCCGAAGAACTTGCCCGGGAGGTAATGGCTGCTGCGGCCAAAGGAGATCAAATACTATATACTTGAACCCAGACCTCGTCGGTTGTTATGAGGCACCAATTCCTAGTGCATCTTTTGTCGCTGGCGCACCAGAACAGACATATTCAGAGCCTACAAGTGGTCCAACTTTGGTAGGTCACACACTAACAACGGCCTCATACACTGGACCCCTTGTCGTCGCAACAAATCCTCCTAGTGTCCCAGCATTTATGATAAAATATTACAATCTTGGCTGTTGGCAGCGGACGTCGGCGACTGCGCCAATTATTACGGGACCCTTTGGGCCAACTGTCGATAACATTGGTATGACTGTCGAGAGCTGTCTAAACATATGCTTCATTGTGGGGTATTCATACGCCTCCTTAACCAACGAAACAACTAATGGTTTGTAAGTCTAGAATGCCTTATATAAGGTAGTTTATCTGCTTTTAAAAGTTACTGCTAAGAAAAATAGTACATGCCGATGTGGTGATTCGTTTGGTGCGAATCTGGGTCAACAACCGGCGGCTTCTTGTCACCAGCTTTGTCCCGGTAATACACCGCCGCAAACATATGAGTATTGTGGAGGTGTCGCCGTAAATGAGCAAATCTTTGGTCCACAATTAATGACAATGACAACTACCTCTACAACTACCACCACCAGTTCTAGGTCATCAATGTCCGCAGCCCAAAGCCAGACTCCAACTACAAGTTCGTTTTCTACGAGTCAAACATCAACAGTAAGTTTTCTCGGCTCTATTTATGTCGCATTGGCCAATTTGATCTTTGAAACCGGCTATTGGTAGTCTTCACTAGCCAAAAATCTAGTTGATGGACTAGTGTGGTCAATCACTTCATCTAGTCGCGTTCAGAGCATGAAGCCAGGGCGTGTTCAGGAGTGTGACAAGCCTGCTTCCTTTTAACTCCTTGAGCACTTCTAGTGAGACTTTAGGCTCACAATCTCAGATTTCATCATCAGCGCCAACATCTACGTCTCCTGATGCACTTGACTGCCAGCCTGACAACTGCCTTCGTCAATTCAGCCAATCCCCTTCTGTCACGGCTTTCTGTGCCACGTACACTACAGCAGTGCAAATTGGCACAACAGGACTGCCTACCTACGTTTCACAATGTTCTAGTGCTCCATCACGGATATCATCTGCTTGCTCTTGTATTGTGACGAATATTTTGTCGACAACGCCGCTAACGACGCCAACTACGAGCACTATAGCCACAGCCACGACCACAAATAGTTCTACAGTAAGCTCTTCTGTTCAGGCCTCCACGATCTCAACTACCTCGGTGACAACGACGTTTATTTCTACGGAGACTTCTTCAACTTCAACAACAACCCCGCCTGTTGTCCAAAATTGCTCCCCCGATAATTGCTACCGTCAATTCCTTGCGTCTCCAGAAGTCATAGTCTTCTGTGAAAACTATACTACAGCTGTGCAGACTGCAACAACTGGACTACCTCCTTATGTATCTCAGTGTCAAGGAATACCGTCGCGTGTTTCATCTGCTTGCTCCTGTGTTGTGACAGGGTCCACATCTTCTCCGCCCTCGTCCACCCTAACCCCGAGCAGCTCGCCGACTAATACTGAGACTACGAGCTCTACAACTTCAATTACAAATACGACCACGACTACAACTTCTCTTAATTCTGCTCCCACAACTGCTGTCCTCGATTGTCAACCGGATAATTGTCTTCGTCAATTCAGCCGGTCTCCACCCGTAACAGCATTTTGTGCAACATATACTACAGCTCTTCAGACTGCCACAACAGGATTACCTACTTTCGTATCACAGTGTTCGGGGATACCGTCACACGTGTCTTCAGCGTGTTCATGCGTTGTCACAGGCAGCAACACGCCTTCTACCACCCCAAGCTCACCTCCTACAGCTTCTGAGACATCCACGATATCAAAAACATCTACGAGTCCAACAAGCTCGGCTGCGACAAATACTCCTACACCTCCAACCCAGAACTGCTCGCCTGACAACTGTTATCGTCAATTTCTGGCGTCTCCAGCTGTTACTCTATTCTGCGAGATTTATACTACCGCTATACAGACTGCTACTATTGGATTACCTCCCTACGTATCACAATGCCAGAATATACCATCACGCATCTCATCAGCATGCTCATGTGTAGTCACAAGTGGCTCGTCACCAAGTACTACAGAGACTACCGGCACCACAGCAGAGACGACAGGCACAACAGCAGGGACAACAGGCACTACAGAAACGACCAGTCCTATTGAAACAAGTACTCTTACTTCTACTGTCACGCCCCTAGCCCAAAATTGCTCACCAGATAATTGTTACCGCCAGTTTCTGCAATCACCTGCTGTTACTCCATTCTGCGAAACTTATACTACAGCTTTGGAAACTGCCACCACTGGTTTCCCTCCATTCGTCTCGCAATGTCAAGGAGTTCCCTTGCGAGTTTCGTCGGCATGTTCCTGCGTGGTTACAGCCAACTCATCATCAAGCACTACAGGAACGACTAGTAATACGGAAATGAACAGTTCTATGAAAACGACTAGCCCCGTAGAGACGACAAGCTCTGCTGAAACAAGCACTCCAACATCAAGTCCTTCCTCTCCAGCTCAGAAGTGTTCACCCGACAACTGCCTTCGTCAATTTTCTCAATTGACTGCAGAGGTCACTCCGTTCTGTGCAACATACACTACAGCATTGCAAACTGCTTCAATGGGACTACCGCCTTTCGTCTCGCAGTGCTCTAGTGAAGCATCACGGATCTCGTCTGCTTGCTCCTGCATTGTACCGTCAGGAAGCATGACCACCTCAGGATCGTCTCCTAGTTCGACTCCTTCTCTAACGTCGGCTCCTACAACCCCTCCTGCGCCTCCTACTCAGGATTGTTCACCAGATAATTGCCTTCGCCAATTCTCTCAATCTCTTGCGGAGGTCTCAACTTTCTGTGCGACATATACAACAAGAGTAGAAACCGCGACAACAGGACTACCTCCTTTCGTCTCGCAGTGCTCAAGCGAAACTTCTCGGATTTCTTCTGCTTGTTCTTGTATTGTTCTGTCACCGACATCTCAGTTCTCTACATCAGGTTCGACTCCTACCTCCAGTTCGGCTCAAACATCTCCTACCCCCCTGGGACAGATTTGTTCACCTGATAATTGTCTTCGCCAATTCTCTCAATCGCTTGCGGAGGTCTCAACATTCTGTGCAACTTACACCACGGCTATAGAGACAGAAACTACAGGACTGCCTCCATTCGTATCACAATGCTCCAGTATTGTGTCACGCGTGTCTTCTGCTTGCTCTTGTATCGTTCCGCCACTGACCCCTCCGCCGTATACATCAGGTTCACCGCTCAGTTCTACGACTCCAATGATAATCACGGCCACACCTACACCGCTTATTCTTGACTGCCAGCCTGACAATTGCCTCCGACAGTTCTCGCAGTCCTTTGCAGAGGTCTCGACTTTCTGTGCAACTTACACCACTACCATAGAGACCGCATCGACAGGATTGCCCCCATTTGTTTCGCAATGCTCGAGTAGCGCATCACGTGTGTCTTCCGCTTGCTCTTGTATCGTTCCACCACCAACATCTCCTCCAATAAGCACTGAGACAGGTCAGACTACAATTCCCACAAGCAGTCACTCTAGTGCGACCCTGTGCGTACCCGGCAATGGCATGGACTGCTTCAGTCCAACTGGTACGAGCACCTCTTCACCATATACCTCAGCTGCACTTACTTCTAGCCCTCTCAACACAGCAACAGGTACAGGAACATCTTTGCCAACAGCCGCATCCTCGTCAACTTCTGCCCCTACCAACACCGGGAGTATTCCGACCATTTTCGGCGTTCAGTCAGACAACTTGGGTTATTACAAGAAACGGCAGACATATCAGTCATATGTTGGTCCGGGAGGAATTTCGACATCAGATTGTAGCATGGCTGCTGTTTATATTGTCTATCAGCAGCAGTTGTTCATAGACGGACAACTTATATCAACCAACCCTGGAACCCCGTATCAGCCATTCGCTGTGTCCAGCGGAGGCGTTGGGACTATTATTACCACATTCGCCATTGACATGAACAACTTCCTGACCTGGCGAAACCTCAACTTTACTAATGGGGAAGCTTATTTCTGTGAACAAGCCCTTCAGATAAATGCACTCTTTGATGGATTATATTATCAGGGCTACCCACCTAATTGTGAAATCGTGTCATTGGTTGCTATACCTGGTAAATAAGCCAATATTCGCTGGAGAGGTTTATGCTAATTTCTAAAGCTTCGAATTGTCGGAACGGTGTCGTCACCACTACTCCGACCCAGTCGACCCAAAGCTCAACAGTACCAACATCAAACGGGCAAACTACTCCAATAACAGGCAGTAAAACGGGTTCAACTAGCCTGGCTATCACAACACCAGACAGTCAAACCGGAACAACATCAAACAGCCTAGCTACGACATCATCGGAAGGCCCAGGAAACAAAACTCCCAGCTTGCCTCCAAACGTCTACCCAACTTCGCCCTCAGGACTTGTGTGTATCGCAACTCCATTTGTATGGTGTGATGGCGCTATGACCTTTGAGCCCATGCCTACCTATAAGCGGCGCGAAGTTGACTAAACGAGTTGAGTTCGACCAGCGATATAAAACGGATTTACGCTCTAATGACAACAGGATATCCTGAGCTACTTGCAGGGAAATTATTGGCTTGAGAAGAGATGAGTTTGTGAATTCGTTGTCGGTGTGGATTCGAATTAAAAATTGATCTGTCCTTACACAAATACAATATTGATTTACTTTCCTTACGAACGTATCGATGGAAGGTCATTTTTGAGATCATTTGATGTGTCCTCCATCTCGCGTGACATCCGGTGATGCCATTTCGTGAGCGCGTTGCCACAATAAACATCGCAGAGAGATCTACAACGCGTGCGGAGAATTAAAAATAAGGATCTGGTTGAGGAATATTGCATCATAGTTATTGAGTTGGCCAATTTTGATAGGTGTTCCTGGGATGAGACATAATGCAGGAACCCTCGTCGGCCAGCACAGTTGGCGCCAGCCTCGGCGGCTATGGCGTTGATATGGGACATGTGCGACCATATTAAGACAACAAACCGTAATGAGACAACAAACACATTGACAGCACAGGCCCGCATACAGCAATCCTACGCTTGGTCTCCTCCACGTAGCCTGGCGTCGTGGTTGGGTTTTGTTGATAGCGATGGAACGAGGACGAAGTAGTCTCAGTGGTAAGTATTGAATTCAAATCAATTTATTAAGCAGTCTGCTAATCTTAACCCAGCGACTGTTCACCATAATGGATGCTGTCATGGATTCATACGAAGCTGAGAACTCACAAGAACTCGACGAATTGGGACACTTTCAGTCCAACAGCGGAACCGAAGTCCATCATAGCAATGAACTTCTCGCCCTCCGCTGCCACAACCTACAGCTGCAATGCCAAGTTCAAAACTTGACAAGACAACTCGAGGAAACATGTTCTCTCCAGCAACCTAAGATTTTCCACCTCTTCCCTCGTCTCCCCCCAGAGCTCCGCCGCAAGATCTGGCGACACGCCCTCCCCTCTCCCCGCATCATGTCCATCGACTTCATCCAGCGCCCCCGGCACTCCACTCCACAATTCGAACCCAACCACCCGCCCCCAATGCTCCTACAGGTCTGCCATGAGTCCCGAGAAGTAGCCTTGGAGAACTACGAGCTGGTATTTCGGACTCAGGAACCCGCAAGTTCTTCGATGGGAATCTCGAGCGGGAATTTAACTGAAGGCTTTTACTTTGATTTCAGCACCGACACTCTCTGCTTCACGCGTGAAACAATGCCCCTGCGAATCGTGCTCTTCTTAGAAGACATGTGCCCCTCCGAAGTTCGTCGCGTTCGACACCTAGCTGTAGGAACCGAGCTCCCCAAAGACGTAATGAAATACATCACGCAATTCCACGGGCTCGAAGTATTCAGCCTGATCCTCTCCGATCCACGAGTCGTAGCGCCGAGAGGCAGGTTTCGACTCGTAGAGGCGGATCATAGGAGTATTTGGGTGATGGGGGCGTATTGGAATCATGAGCTGACGTCCTGGGGGCGCATGGAAGCGATGATTAGGGAAGCCTTTGAGGAGGAGAGGTTTCTACATGGGGCTGGGGAGTGTAAGGTGCCAAGGGTGGAGTTTGTGTATGCGGTTAGTGGGGAGGAGGGGTGTTGCAGGGATTGTCCGGGGCATGAAGAAGAGAAGGAGGAGAGGAATCGTATGGAGGTGTTTAAGTAGGGAATACAGTTAGCATTGTTTGTAGCCCAGATACTTGGTTAGAAAATACCTTGCTTTCACCCTTAGTTTTTGAACCATTCTTAGAAGGACACCTGCCGTGAAGGTACTGATATAAAAGACCATGCAAAACACCAGTGCCAAGTTCTCAGATCAAAAGTCCATCGCTCCTCCAAAATCATCGTCATCAGAGCAGTCCAATCTCTATACCATTCTAACAGCTAGGCTCCACTCTTAGCCTTCTTTTGGGCTTCCTTGGCTTTTTTTATCGTGAGCCACGCCATCGCCCTTGTACCCTAGTTCCAGTGTAAGTTCTGTCCTCGCTGAGCTCGCCCTTGGCTACTTTATCCTGCATAGCAGCTGCGATCTCAAAGAAAGTAAGTTTGGCCTCATTTTGGCCATCATTGCTTATATGGACTAATGGCCGTAGGATGTCGTCTTCTTTCTGTGTCCAACGAGGGGTCTTTGGATCTTCAGATCACTTTGATGCCTTGTTTGGGTATGGTAGAGGTTGTGGCACTTAATGAATATGAAGACCTGGTGTATACCTGGACTTGATGCAGGTGGAGATGTGCTAAGTGTTTTATTTATTTTGGTGGGTTAAACCTTGAAAAAGTAGGGGGGAATGGGTGGGAGGAAGTAGAATAGGAAATTTATGGATAAATTTAATGAGCCAATCCCTTATATAAGGCTAGTGCTAATTCCTCTAGGATCACAGAGAGTGTTTGCTGGGTGTGAATAACGACCTGGCCGAAGCCTGAATGTACCAAATCGTAGATTCGAATGCCTGCAAAAAGCAATTGTTACGTCGACAAGACTTACGACGCAGGTATTGAGAATGACAAGAATTTATGCTGTCGGGGCTAATGTTGTAGATGTAAAAGCATAAGCTCCGCGAGGGCAGCCAGCAAGCTGAGTCAGAGGTGCCTCGCATCGTGTGCGCTGTGTAAGACTCATCTTCTCTCGCCTGCGTACTTGCAAATGACCTAGGCGCTTCCAATGTTTCCATAGGGGAGACTCTTGTTTTGAGCAGAACAGTCTCCATCCCCCCTGACATTCTATCTTGCCGTCTACGCATAACTTGACGTGAATATTCCGGGAGACATTTAAGAAATTTCGACTCTAGATATAGAGGAAAGATTAAAAGGCAAAAGGCCGTACTGCTTCATGAAAATGAATAGTTGCTGATCAACTTAATGGTATTATGAGAACCATTCGAGGAATGGGTCTCAATCCACATTCACAGGAATATCTCTATATAAATCGTCTTCTTGGTTTCTTCACTTATAAACATTAATATCCACCTTTTCAGCCAAGACTCAGTACACTCAGCATATTCTAAACGTA
>Ga0335072_10008757_pt1 | contig 14637 bp, 11 predicted proteins | sample Lox_Sample_21_FD_206725 | JGI IMG/M metagenome (GOLD analysis project Ga0335072, IMG submission 206725) | Soil microbial communities from Loxahatchee National Wildlife Refuge, Florida, United States - Lox_Sample_2.1 | ecosystem: Environmental > Terrestrial > Soil > Wetlands | place: USA... | reverse complement strand
GCTGCGAAGGCGGGAGACCGCCTGAAAGTAACGGACATAAGGTTCCACGAGAAGAGCATCGAGCTGGACTTCAACGGTGGACCAGAGCACAAGCACAAATATCTGCGCCATATCACCATCGGGGTGGGGGCCGCGGAAGTGCCGCTGGCCCAGGACGATGGAACGCCGCCCACGGGCGCGCGGATCATGCTGGAGTTCGAGGGCCGCATTCCCGAGCTCAATGGACAGCAGCTGGAAGCGCTGCTGCGGCCGATGGTCGATTTCGGAGTCAAGTCGCAGCCCGAGGCCTATGCCGAGTCGTTGCCGCCTTTTCTGCGGAAGGCGATTGTGGAGCACCATGTGCTCGTAGGCATGGACCGGGACATGGTGCGGTATGCGAAGGGCGAGCCGCTCCGCAAGGTGCGGGAGACGGATGAGGCGGGAAAACCCTTCGAAGTCTGGATCTATGGTGAAACGCCGGAGCCGGTCGAATTTGTGCGGTTTGTAGGCAGTTACGTCGTGCGCGATGAGCTGGCCCGTGTGGGCGAACCGCTGCTGGTGCGGGCCTCCAATGAGATGGGCGACTACTGGGGAAACCAGCCGGCACTCGCGGCGAACGAGAAGGAAATCCAGTTTGGCGACCGGACGCAGCAGGATCAGACCCAGGAGAACGCGCCGCGGCAGGCTCCCTCTCTGCGCGAACCAGGCGAGAAGCTGCCCAGCGACACCCAGGCCAATCCGGCGGGCCAGATGGGGCCGGTGAATTTTCCTAAGGATCAGCAGCGTCCGGGAGATCCCGGATACACGCCCACTGTCCCCGCGCAGCAGCCGAGCGGAACCGGAACGTCAACGGGGACATCGTCCGGAACGACTTCGGGAACGCAGCCGACCGGGTCAGCTTCGGGACAAACCTCCACACAGACGAACCAGCAGCAACAGCCGAATCCGCTGGACCAGCCGCAGGGAGACATCCGGTAGCTGATAGCTGAATTAGCATGGCCGGGGAGGATTTCCTCGGCCATGCGTGTTTCTGTGCTCGCTTTAGGACTGATCGCTGCCGTCGCTGCGGCGCAAACCACCCAACCTTCGAGCTGGCCTCCGGGCCCGGGGCACACGACCTTGGCGTTGTGGCCGCACGGCGCGCCTGCGGAGCCGGCCGGCATTCCGTCCCGGCCGGCGGTTACGGGTTCGGAACACGATACGACGACGGCGAAGGATCGCGTGGTCGGTGGGCGGCTGGTGATCCGCCTGGGAGATGTTGCAAAGCCGACAATCACGCTCTATCCGGCGCCGAAAGACCACAACACCGGCGCGGCGGTCGTGGTGTTTCCGGGCGGATCGTATCGCGTTCTGGCGATCGATATCGAGGGAACCGAGGTTTGCGACTGGCTGAATGGGATCGGCGTGAACTGCGTGCTGCTGAAGTATCGGGTGCCGGACTCGGGACCCTATCCCAAATCGGCTGCGGCCCTGCAGGATGCGCAGCGCGCCATCGGCATGGTACGGCAGCACGCTGCCCAGTGGGGCATCGATCCGAAGCGGGTGGGGGTGCTGGGTTTTTCAGCAGGCGCCCATCTGGCTGCTGCAGTGAGCACCCACTACGGCCAGCGGCTTTATCCCAGGGTCGACGCGGCCGACGACGAGAGCTGCCGCCCGGATTTCTCGCTGGTGATCTATCCCGGGTACCTGGCCATTGCCGAGAAGAATATGGAGTTCAATCCGGACATTCCGGTAACGGCGCGGACACCGCCGACGTTTCTGGTGCAGGCCGAGGATGATCCGGTGCACGTGGAGAATGTGGTCGAGTACTTCATGCAGCTCAGGAAGGCGGGAGTTCCGGCGGAAATGCACGTCTACGCGCAGGGTGGCCATGGATACGGGTTGCGGCCGACGGATCTGCTGGTGACGCACTGGCCTGTGCTGGCGGCGACGTGGCTGAAGACAATCGGAGTGATTGCAAAATAGCCAGGAATGAATCGCCGCCACGCCGGGATGCGCTTCCGCTCACCGATGGTAGCGGCCGATAAGTTCACCGGCGGCGAGGATGTGTCCCTGCAGCGCCTCAATCAGCTCGTTTTTTGAGGCTGTTGGCGCCAGGCGCAGGGCTGTGTCGAGGGCATAGAGGTCGAAGACGTAGCGGTGGGTTGAACTGCCGGGCGGGCAGGGTCCGCCGTAGCCGAGATTCCCGAAGCCGTTGCGGCCCTGGCGCGCGCCATCGGGGAGTTGAGGCTGTGCAGGAACGCCCTCGGGCAGCGAACGCCGGTCCGCCGGCAGGTTCCAGAGGAGCCAGTGGGTGAACGTGCCCACGGGCGCGTCGGGGTCGGTGACGATGAGGGCGAAGCTGCGCGTGCCGGCGGGCGGCGCCTGCCACGCGAGGGCCGGCGAATTCCCGGTCTCGCCGTTGCACGAGGCATAGCGATCGGGAATCGTTCCCAAGAAGCTGGAACTGGTGAGGTGCAGCGGCGAGTAATTTTGTGCGGCTGGTGGACGGCTGCTGCAGGCGATGGCAATGAGCGTCAGGAACGAGGCCACCCGGCCGATGCGAGGGATACGGCTCGTGGGCATGGGGCTGCTCCGGTGTCGGGTATTCTACGCCGGAGAAACGGGCTTCGGGGAAACTTCCGATTCCGATGGCGCCGCAGCAGCGCTGCGTACGAATCCCCTCGCAGTGAAGGAACCTCGGCTCTACAGGTGGATCTTCACCAGCCCCTCGGCATTTCCGGCCGCGGAGGGTGGCGTCGGACGCTGCGGTGCGCGCCAGTAATCGATGTGGCTGATCTGGTGGACGCAGCTGACCGTGCAGTTCGGAGCGCAGCTCTTCTCGGTCAGGAATTCGCGCTCGAGGTCGGCCTGCGTGTATTCACCCAGCGGAACGCCGGGGTAGCCACGCTGCTGCGAGCAGTAATGCACCAGGCCGTTCTCGCAGATGTAGAGGTAGCGGGATCCTGCGCGGCACCGCCAGTCGTTGGGCTGGCCGTTGGCGATCTGCTCCTGAAACTCGTTGAAGCGGGAATAGTTCTTCTTCTTCCAGGAGCGCATCTCGTTCCAGACTTTGCGCTCTTCGTCGCCGAGCGGCTTCAGCTGCCCGCTCCCGTCGTGAATGATGCCGATGGTCGAGGTGAACCCCAGGCTGATGGCGCGCCGCCCGATGGTCAGCGCGTCCTGCGGGTTCTTGATGCCTCCGCCGACGACCGAGTTGATGTTCACGTGGAAATCAGCGTGCTCGGCAAGGAACTCGAGTTTTTTGTCGAGCACTTTGAGGGACTTTTTGGAGACTTCGTCGGGCTGGACGTTGTCGATGGAGATCTGCATGTGGTCGAGCCCGGCGCGGTTCAGGCGCTGGATGCGGTCCGGCATCAGCAGATAGCCATTCGTGATCATCCCGGCCATTTTGCCGTGGTGCCGAATGCGCGCGATGATGTCGTCCAGCTCGGGGTGCAGCAGCGGCTCGCCGCCGGAGATGGTGATGATGCTGGTGCCAAGGCGGGCCAGATGGTCGATGCGGCGGAGCATCTCGTCGAGAGGCACAGGCTTCGAGACGTCGTCGTACTCATTGCAATAAGCGCACGACAGATTGCACCGGCGCATGGGCACAATCTGCGCCATCACGGCGTGCCGCGTGGAGGCCAGGGCATGGCCGACGAGGGTGAGTTCCCGCGTCTTGCGCGAGGCCGCCTTGAGGCGGCGGGCGAGGGAGCTTTTGCGGGCGGCCGACATATCTTTCTTCAGGTTACAGGTTTCAGCGGAGTGGGTACAGGGGCAGGAAGCAGTCGGTAGCCAGCAGCCAGTCGCCGGTCGCGAACGACGTTTGAGTGGGGAGAGGACAGGTTGGAAGGTAGGGCAGCGGGCGCAGGGTGCAACAAAACGGCCGGGCAGCCGACGCCGTCAACTACCCTCACCCTTTGTCTTTAGGCCGGCCGGCCATCATCGGCACAACATTCTCTTTTCGGTCGCGAATCACCGTGAGCTGAATCTGCTTGCCGCGGTTGGAGTGGATGACGTGGACCCACTGACCCGTGGTGGCGACGGTCTGACCGTTGACTTTGATGATGACATCGCCGGCGCGCAGTCCGGCGGCCGAGCCCGGGCTGTTGTCGTCGACGCGGCGAACCAGCAGACCCTGGCCGTCGTGCACGCCGAAATAATTGGCAAGCTGGGGGCCGAGCATATCGACGTCGAGGCCGGTGTAGAAGGGATTGGAGCCGAGCGTCGGGATGAAGCCGTTGCCGAAGGAAGGCGCCGGAAGGCTGAAGCTGTTGCTGTCGGGGTCGGGCACGGGGATGTGTTGCGACCAGGCATTCGCTTCGATGGTGGCGCGGTCCGCCAGCTGGGCGGTGAGCGTGATGATCTGGCCGTCGCGGCTGATCAGCAGCGTGACGGTGTGGCCCGCGGGTGTGTCGTGGAGCATCCGGGTCAGCTGCGCCTGCCCGTCGATGGGCTGATTGTTCATCCCCAGGATGACGTCATGGATGCGCAGTCCCGCCTTGGCGGCCGGAGCGTCGTGATCGACGGTGATGATCTCCGCTCCGCGGACTTCCTTGAGTTTGAGCTGCGAGGCCCGCTCCGTGTCCACGTCGCGCATGCCTACGCCGAGATACCCCTGGGATGGATTAACCATCGCCGGGTCGTCCCCGGAAAGCACGATGTGCTGTCCGGCGGCTCCAAGCAGAGGACTGTCGGAAGGGGTAATGTACTGCGCAAAAAGACAGGGAGTAAAGGCGATCGATCCGCCGATAAATGCGGCGGACAGGGACATCAGAGAGGGCCTCGGAAAGCGTTTCATGCCAGCCTCAAATCTGCCTTGCACATGGGACGCTTCTCATGCGCATCCCGTCAACTGCCGACTGCCGTTTTCTTATCGTACGAAAGGTCAGCCCGGCTGTCTTCACTGAATTTGTGAAACCTGCTCGAGATACTGCCGCGAGACAGTCCGGATGTGCGGGTTCTGGTCCTGATTCGCCAGGGTCTGGAGCACTTCGCGCACGCTGGAGTCGGCTTCGACCGGCTCGAGCATGCCAATGGCCTCGGTGCGGACGGTCGCATCCGGATCATGCAGCAGCGCTTCAAGCACGGCATCCCGCACCCGGTTGTCGACGGCGATATAGGAATCCAGGCCTTCGAGAGCCTTGCGGCGCACGGCGGGGCTCCGGTCGTAGCGCAGAGCGACCATCAGCGCGCTCCGGACAGGGCCGCCGTTGCATTCGTGCCCGGCCTGGCACTCCTGGGCGAGCAGGTTCACCGAGTCGTCGTGGACTGTCGAGTTCGCCCGGTCGCGAGCCCCCAGCACGAGCAGCTGGCGGATCTGCGGGTCGTCCAGGGTACCGAAGGCGGTTTCGGGGATCAGCCGCTCGAAGCGAACCTCCACATTCTCAGTGCCAGGCTCGATATTGATGCCGCTGACCGCCGCGATCTGCCCGGCGTCGAGATCGGAGACGGTGGTGGCCGCCGCGGTAGTGTCGGACGGCAGAGACTGAAGAGCGTGACGCTGGGCGAGGTGATAACCGCCGTACCCGCCGGCCGCTACGCCACCGATCAGAAGCACAGAGGCCATCACGGGCGCGCCCTGGAGAGCGCCCAGGCCGCGGCGGAAACGCTGCGCGATGCGGCGCAGCAACCCGCTTTGGGGAAGAGCGTCCAGCGCTTCGTCGAGCCGGACCCGGGTGCGCGCCAGCAGGCTGGGGGAGGGTTCTTCGGGGGCCAGGACCGACATTGCCTTGTTCAGGGCTGCAATGGCCTCCATCTCGCGGCGGCAGCGTTCGCATTGGGAAAGATGCTGCTCCAGCTGATGGACCCGGTCATCGGGGAGCTCGCCGTAGACGGACAGGACGATGTTTTCCTGTGCCAGTTCGCAGTTCATAGTGTTTCGTGCCTCACTTCGCCTCGTAAGTTTTTCAACGTTTGCCGGATCTTGCGCCCGGTCCAACGGAACTCTGGTCTTTATTCCTGTCTCAGGGGTTCGGTCCCCGCAGTCTTTGGATCCGGCAGACCCGAAAACGCCCCTGCTCTTGAGACCTGCCTTACCGCACTTCGGCGAGCTTCGCTCGCAGTTTTTTGGTGGCGCGGAAGAGAGTATTTTTCGCTGTCTCTTCCGTAGTGTTCAGCATCTCTCCTATCGTGCGCAGGCGCAGGCCCTGATAGTGCTTGAGTTCGAAGACCATGCGTTCGCGGGGCGTGAGCTCGTCGAGCGCGAGCAGGATGCGCTGTCCCAGATATTTGCGATCGAGTTCGCGGGCTGGGTTGGCGCCCGAGCGATCGTCGGTCACGTTGGTGAGCAGATCCATTTCTTCGCCCGAAGAGTCCAGAACCACGGCCTGATCTTCACGCCGGGCTTTCCGGCGCCGCAGGTGGTCGAGGCAGAGGTTCGTGACGATGCGATAGATCCACGTGTAGAACGAGCACTCGAAGCGGAAGTTCCCGAGGTACCGGTACGCCTTGAGGAACGCCTCCTGCTGGATGTCCTGGGCGTCCTGCTCGGAGCCGGTGAGGTGCATCGCCAGGCGCAGAACGGCCTGGTCGTATTGACGGACGAGCGCGTCAAAAGCGGTGCGCGATCCGCCCTGCGCTTCACGAATTAAATCGGTCTCGTGCAGGTTCTCCCGAAGGGGACCGCCCATACGGGTGGATTGTATTCGTTTGGCAGGGTGGGGCTGGGCTGGGGAAGAAAAACGAAGCGCGTCAGCAGGCATGGGCACTCCTGTTGCGTGGGTTGCAGAACAACGCAAGGGATAGACGCCCCAGAAGGAAAAAGGTGAGCGGGCAGGTACGGTAGCCGGTGGCGACCCGGCCACCGCCTACAGCTCCGCCGGATCCTGGCCGCGGCAGAGGGCGCAGATCGCTGCCCCGTACCGGTCCGCCTTGAGCGGGCCGATGCCGTTGATGGTCAACAGTTCGGGGATGGTTCTGGGTGCCGCGACGACAAGGCAGCGCAGGATCGCGTCGGAGAAGACGAAGAACGCCGGCTTCCCGGCCTGGGCCGCCTCGGCTTTGCGCCAGGCGCGAAGCCGCGCTTCCAGCTCGGTCTGGATCTCGGTCCACGCCGCAGCGGGGTTCTCGTCTCCGCCACGCGCTGAACGGCTGCGGGACGGCTCCTTGCGTCGTTCTTTGCGCTGGCTGCGGGGCGCTGCCCCAGGCGTTGACTCCTCCGGCAGCAGAACTCCCACCGGGTCCGCGGCGCCCAGTTGGCGGCCTTCTTCGGTGAGGTTCACCCGCCGGTACGTCACTGCGCGGCCCAGAGGATTCGTCCAGGTTTCCGAGCTCAGCGTGACCCAGCCGGCGCGGGCCAGTCCGTCGAGGAGCCGGTCGAACGAACGGCGGTCGGAGCCGACGGCCGCATCGGTGAAGAGGCGGCCGGCCGAAATCGAAGGGCTGGCTTTGAGAGTCGCCAGAAGCGCGCGAAGGTCGCGCTCCTCCGCGGCGCTGGGTTCCCCATAGCGCTGCGCGGTCGCGGTGTGCGGAGAACAGAAATCGCAGTGTCCGCAGGGTCGCCCGGCGCCCACGCGATCCCCGAAATGGCGGACGAGCGCGGACATGCGGCACTGCGGCGTCTCCGCGAAATGAATCATGGCTTCCAGCTGGGCGCGGCGGTGCGCGAGCTGCGCTTGGTATCCGATGCGCCAGCCGGAGCCGCCGGCGGCTCGCACCTGGCCCTCCATATCGAACTGCGCAGCGCCCTGGGAGGCCAGCTTCTCCACCGCCCGGGCAAAGGTCTCGGGATCGAGGTTCAGCCTGGCCGCGAGTGGCTCGGGCATTTGAAATTCGTTGGTGAGAACCCGGGCTACCTTATCCAGATCCTCAACCGGGGGATAATCGCGTTCGAAGAAATTCTCGTGGATCCGGCGGTCGGCAAAGCTGTGGAGCAGAATGACGCGCGAAGGAAGTCCATCGCGTCCGGCGCGCCCGATCTCCTGGTAGTACGCTTCGACCGAGCCGGGCAGCGCTGCGTGGACGACGGTGCGGACGTTCGCCTTGTCGATCCCCATACCGAAGGCGATCGTGGCGACCACGACGTCGAGTTCGCCGGACTGGAACTCCCGCTGGACGCGCTCCCGGGTCGCCGCGTCGAGCCCGGCGTGATAGGACGCTGTCGGAAAGCGTGCGTTGAACTGGAGGGCCAGGTCGTCCGCCGCCTTGCGCGAAGGAGCGTAGACGATGGCAGGGCGCGTGGTGGCCGAGTCGAGGAACTGCGAGATGAATTCCGAGCGCTGCGGCTTCGACAGCTCCACGACTTCGACGGCCAGGTTGTCGCGACGGAATCCGTGGATGTAAAGAACCGGATCGGTCATGCGAAGCTGCGCGACGATATCCTGCTGCACCGTAGGCGTGGCCGTTGCGGTCAGGGCGATCACGGGCGCAGGGCGGAGCAGCGGCAGGGAATCGCCGAGGGTGCGGTAGTCGGGCCGGAAGTCGTGTCCCCAGCCGGAGATGCAGTGCGCTTCGTCGATGGCGACCAGCGACGGCGTCCGGCGCGCGAGCATCGCCGGGAACCCGGGGACGCGGAGACGCTCAGGCGCGATGAAGAGGAACTGCAGGGTGCCGTCGAGGTAGTCGCGGCAGGCCTGGCGGGCCTCCTCCCGCGAAAGGCCGGAGTGGATGCGGGCAACGCGGAGGCCGTGAGCCGAGAGCTTGGCGGCCTGGTCGTCCATCAGGGCGATAAGGGGGCTGATGACCAGGGCTGTCCCTCCAAGGCCCGCACCGCCGCGGGCGACGGCAGGCAGCTGGTAGCAGAGGCTCTTGCCCGCGCCGGTGGGCATCACCAGCAGCACGTCGCGGCCTTCGGCCACAGAGCGGCAGACGTCTTCCTGATTCTCGCGGAAAGCGGGGAATCCGAACGTGGTGCGCAGCAGGGAGACAAGATCCATGGAAACTCTATTGTCTCCTGCGCGCAAAGAGGGTCCGGTGTGGAAAGGAGGACGAGAAGGAACGGTGGTGATGGCAGACGCAGCCCGCCGCTGGCCCCTCGAAGCTGCATTTAAACTCGGTCTATGTTGCCTGACAGTGGAAGTTTGTTTGGTGAGGCGAGCGGGGGTTTGGGCTCGTCTTCGAATGCGGCGGTTGAGTGGGTGACCGCATTTTGTGATGGGGGTTCGCGCGGAAATCCCGGACCTGCAGGGTACGGGGTGTTGATCCAGGGATCGAAGGGCGAAAAGCTGGCCGAGCTCAGCGAGTTTGTCGGCCGCACGACGAATAATGTCGCCGAATATCGGGCGCTCCTCGGTGCGCTCGAGTGGGCGCTGGAGCACGGGCGCGGACGGCTGCGCGTAGTCGGAGATTCGGAGCTGCTGGTAAAGCAGATTCAGGGCCGGTACAAGGTGGCGAGCCCCGATCTGCGGCCTCTGTATGAGGAGGCGAAGCGGCGCATTGCGCGGCTGGATGGCTTTCGGATCGAGCACGTGCTGCGGGGAAAAAACAAGGATGCCGACCGCCTGGCGAATCTGGCGATGGATCGCGGGATGGGACGGGGGAGCAGCGCAGGAGCCTCCGCCGCCGGCCGTCCCAACGCCGCTGCACCGGGGAGTTCGCGGAGCCCTGAGCCACCGAAGACGGCGAAGGGTTTTGTCAAAGGCGGAGTGGTGCACCTCATCGAGGGTGAACTGCCGGATGGGGCCTTTGTGAAGGTCACGGTGGATCGCCAATAAGGCCTCACCAGGGATCAGAGTGCAGGCGGCCTCATCTTCAAAAAGCGAGGTGCAGGATGGCGGTGTCGATACGCACGGCGCGGATGGACGATCTGCCGCGGCTGACGGAAATCTACAACCACTATGTCTTGCATTCGCCGGCGACCTTCGACCTCGAACCCAAATCTCTGGACGAGCGGCGCCAGTGGTTCGCGCAATTTGCCGCGGCCGGGCGCTACCGCCTCCTGGTTGCGGAAGACGCCGGCGTGCTGCTCGGCTACGCGGGGACTACGCGCTGGCGGGCGAAGCCGGCCTACAGCAGCACCGTCGAAACAACGATTTATTGCGCGCCCGAGGCTGTGGGGCGCGGGATCGGGGCCCGGCTCTACACGGCCCTCTTCGAAGCATTGCAGGGCGAGGACGTACACCGGATCGTCGCGGGATATGTCCCGCCGAATGCGGCTTCGGCGCGGCTGCATGAGCGGTGCGGGTTTCGCGGAGTCGGAGTGTTCAGCGAGGTCGGATTCAAGTTTGGAAAATACTGGGACGTCTGCTGGCTGGAGCGCGCGTTGTCTTCCTCGAGCCGATAGCCGTCCTGCGCGGCGCGCTCGGTGCCCGGCGCAGCCCGTTACGCTTTGCGTTTCGCGCGGGCGCGGGCAGTTCTCGCGGTAAGAGTGCGGCCGCGGCGACGGTAAGCGGCGGTGCGCAGTGCGGCTCCGGAGTGGCCGCGCCGGCGGTGGACGCGCGCCGGATGGAGAACCTCGGCGATGCGGTGCTCCGACGCGGCTGGATCGTCGAGGTAGCGGGGATCGAGCATCGCAATGACAGAGACGGCGCGGATCCGGTAAAGCCTCGCCCACTGGCTTTGGACGAGGGATAGCTGCACGTCCCTCCAGTGCTCAATGTCTGCCATGGAGTCGCCGGGCGCAGCAGCAGGAACCGCGACAGCGGCGGCCAGCGACGGGTCAGGATTGTTGTTGATGAGGCTCAGGAACTGGCCGAACTCCGAAAGATTGACGCCCATCTGGTAGACGAGCTGGCTGAGCGCCATCTGTTGCGGCCCGGTCAGCTGGTCGAAGTTGCGGCAGTAAGCGCGGGCGTTGTCGATGGCCTGGATGGCGGAAACGCGGAGGAGCGACTCGGCGTCGCTGTCCGTGATCTCAGGCTCCAGGTCGGGAACCCGGCGATGGCGGCGGCGCATGGCACGCCAGAGCGCGGCGTTTTCCGAGAAGCCGCTGAGAATTTGCTGCAGGCGCTCGGGATCGAGGCCGGCCGCCTGCCAGAGCTCGGCCGAGGACGGTTCGAGGAAGGCGTGCGGATTGAGAGGGTCCGTTTGCGGGTGCTGGCGCTCGGGCAGGTCGAGACTGAAGCCGGCTCCGATGAGCGGGCGGCCGGTCTTTGGGTCCGGATAGGCAGCCAGGACCCACCCTTCGTGACGCCGGTCGCGGAGGAGATCCATTAAATCGGAGAGGCTGAACCGCACGTCGGCGGGGCGAAAATCGAGCAGCGGCTGAACCGCGGCAGGCAGGGGAGCCGGAACAGGCGCGGTCCCGAGGGCTGGGGTGGCTGCGGTTGAGGATGCCCCCGGCTGCGCCAGCAGGGAATCGGGGCCCGCGGTCGCCGGTTGGCTCTGCGCCAGGGCCGAAAGAGCGGCCAGGGCCAGCAGCAGAGCCGGAATGAGGAATCGCAGCGCCCCGCTGTGGGCTCGAATTGGGGTTGCAAACTGCATGTGTTGGCACAACGATGCCCCAGGTCGCTGCGGAAAAGCAATGACGAAAAAGGATCATGCCGGGTACGGACGGTGCAGGCGCGGGCCATCCCCCCGCACCATTCACGAGCAGAATCTCGAAACGAAGGCACGGTCAGGCTCCCGGGCCCGGGCTGAGGGAGATTTGTCATCCCCCGCACCCGGTTGAGAGGCAGCTCGCCGACCCGGAAATGGCCGGCGATTCCGATGGACCTGGGCCGGGCGCGCGGATTACTCTGGGTCCTTCCTGTTCGAGGCGTGGGAGATCGACATGGCCACAGTATCGATGGAGAAACCGGCGGCCGTTGCGACGAAGCGGATGCTCTCGCTCGACGTGCTGCGCGGCGTCACGATGGCGTTCATGATTCTGGTGAACAACAACGGCTGGCACGCCTACTGGCCATTCGAACACGCGGACTGGAACGGATGGACGCCCACCGACATCGTCTTCCCGACCTTTCTGTTTCTCGTCGGCGTGACCATTGTGATTTCGCTGGAGTCGCGCTTTGCGAAGGGCGCCTCCACACCGGATGTGCTGCCGAAGATCTTCCGGCGTGCAGTGCTGCTCTTTGCAATTGGAATCTTTCTGGCCGTATTTCCGTTCTTCCACTGGTCGCAGATGCGGATCTACGGGGTGTTGCAACGAATTGCTGCCTGCTACCTGGTGGGCAGCCTCCTCTATCTCTGGGGCCGGCGTCTGAAAAAACCGGCGGTGCCCCTGATGGCTCTCCTGGTGGTGTTGCTGGTCGGCTACTACGTGATGATGCGGTGGGTTCCGGTGCCCAGCTACGGAATGCCGGGGCGGGATATTCCGTTCCTCGACAAGGATCGAAATATGGTCGCGGTGCTCGATCGGCATCTGCACTGGGGACGCTTGTGGGAGAAGACCCGCGATCCTGAAGGGCTGCTGAGCACCTTTCCGGCAATCGGCACGACGCTTCTGGGGATGATGGCGGCGCTCTGGATGCGCACCGAGCGGACGCTGCGGCAGAAATGCGCAGGCATGCTGGGCGCCGGTGTGGTGCTGCTGGTGCTGGGCGAGTTGTGGAATCCGTGGTTCCCCATCAACAAAAAGCTCTGGACCAGCTCGTTTGTGCTCCTGATGGCCGGATGGTCGCTGGTGCTGTGGGCCTTTTTCATGTGGCTGACCGAGATCAAAGGCTGGAAAAGGGGAACGGGTTTCTGGCTCGTCTTTGGCATGAACGCAATCGCGAGCTACGCAATGTCGGATTTGCTGGCGGCTCCGTTGTGGGCGATTTCCATGGGCCCCCATGAGACCTTCGGATACTGGCTCTATCTGCACAGCTTCGCCTATGTCCATCCGCCCGGAGTGGCTTCGCTGCTGTACTCAATTTGGTTTGTGCTGATGTGCTGGTTGCCGATGGCCGTCCTGTACCGGATGAAAATCTTTCTGAAGGTCTAGGCTTTCTCAACGTCCGGCTTTCTGAACGTTCCGGAATCGCCGGCGGTCAGGATCCGGCGGCAAAGCGTGCGGTCCGTGCGTCCGGTCGCGGGGTCGTGGGTAACCTCCCGGAGAGGGATCGATTCTGCTCTCTTACGCCGGGATCGAAAACACTCTAGACTGACCAGGAATGGGAATAACAAAGAATTTTGAAGCTGCGGTCTTCCGGAGACTGCGGCGCGATCCGCCTGTTGGCTTTTTGCATCGAGGGGCATTCTGGCTGTTGGTGGCCTACCTCGGGTTCTCGATTCCTGGCTGGCTGCCAGGCGCGGCGGGCGCATTTTTCACGGACCTGGCGAGCGTCGCCTTCTGGGTCCTGCTCGTCTTTTGCGTGCCGCTGCTGTGGCGCTTCATCTTCCGTCAGTTGCTCTGGAAGGTGCGCAACCGGCTGATCGTCACCTATCTGCTGATGGGACTGACGCCGGTGGTTTTGTTTGTCACCCTCGCGGGGCTGCTGCTGTATGTGTTTTCGGGGCAGTTTGCCATTTTTGCCGCGACCAGCGTTGTCAACGACGAGCTGGCGCATCTCTCCTCCATGAACCGCAGCCTCACCGTGCACATGGCTCACGTCTTCCAGCAGAATCCCCGCTTGCGCAGCGCGCTGATTCCGCCGGAGGCGAACGGGCCCTCCCAGGCCGAGTACACGGGGATGGGCGTCGCGGTCTTCGAAGACGGACAGCAGGTCACCCTGCAGCCGGCGGCGATGGAGTCGAAGAATCCGCCGGTGCTGGCGTCATGGCTGCCGGGGTCGTTCCAGGGTGTCGTGATCGATCACGGCAAGCTCTGGTTGCGCGCAGCGAACGTCATAACGATGGCCGGCCACAGGACGACGGTGATTACCAGTGTGCCCATCGAACCCCAGAATGTGGAGGCGTTTGCCCAGGGGCTGGGGCGCGTAACGATCTACGAGAACGTAGGCCTGCCCCAGGAAAACGGGCCTGCCCGTACGACGGTGGATTTCCGGCCCGATCGCAATGCCGGCGAACCCGACGTCGCGATCAGCGGCCAGGATTTTGAAAACGCGCGCAAGCACGCCATCGTCGGCGGCGTTCTGCCGGGACCGGAGCATTTTTACGACGTCCCGGTCGCCTTCGCCGCGCCGCTGGCCACAACGGACTGGAGCGACGGCAGGATGCTGAGCACCGCCGCGGACGTGGTGTCGCGCCCGTCGCTGCTCTACCGGCGGCTTTTCATCACCTCGCTGAGCATCGGCGACCTGATCCGCGACATTCTGATCGGGGTCGCGGTGAGCTTCGGAGTCCTCGAGCTGCTGGCATTTCTCGCAGCGGTCCGACTGAACCAGACGATTACCCGATCGGTCCACGATTTGTACGAAGCAACGCTGGCGATCGACGGCGGAAATCTCGGGCATCGCATCGAGGTGAAGCGGCGGGATCAGCTGGGCGCGCTCAGCCGGTCGTTCAACAGCATGGCGGCCTCGCTCGAGCGGTTGCTCCAGGAGCAGCGCGAGAAAGAACGGCTGCAGAACGAGCTGGCCATTGCGCAGGAAGTGCAGGCGAATCTGTTTCCGCGCGGAAAGATCGCGCTGCCGATGCTGGAACTCCATGGTGTCTGTCTGCCGGCGAGAACGGTCAGCGGCGACTACTACGACTTCCTGCTCTTCGGGAACACCGGCCTCGGTATGGCGCTCGGCGACATCAGCGGGAAGGGAATTTCCGCTGCGCTGCTCATGGCCACGCTGCATTCGGCGGTCCGTGCATACCGCTTTGCCGGCGAGGAACTGGTCACGGAAGGCACGGCAGCGCTGGCGAATCTGCGGACGCGCCGCATAGGCGAGCACGAAGTGGAATGCGCCGAGTTGTTCGAGCAGCCGG
>Ga0335072_10008756_pt1 | contig 14638 bp, 12 predicted proteins | sample Lox_Sample_21_FD_206725 | JGI IMG/M metagenome (GOLD analysis project Ga0335072, IMG submission 206725) | Soil microbial communities from Loxahatchee National Wildlife Refuge, Florida, United States - Lox_Sample_2.1 | ecosystem: Environmental > Terrestrial > Soil > Wetlands | place: USA... | reverse complement strand
CCTGCTCCGACTCATCCGTCCTTCCCCTTTCCTGCGTCCAGATCGTATTCCGATCCGGACGGATCCAGGGGGTCAGGTCACGCAGGCGGGATCAGCGCCGTCGCCGGAGGAGTACTACGCCTACTTCAAGGAGCAGGCGGAGAATCTGCTGGGTCTCGCCCTCGAACCGGTTGACCTCCGAATTAGTCTGGAGAAGATTCTGAAAACGACTCCGCGCATCGTTCGCTCATCCTACGTGGTGGATGAATCTGAGGATGGTGGCCTTACGAAACGCACACAGCGGCAGCAGCATAAAGACGTCCGTGATTTGGCCGATTGGCAGTACATAACCACTGCGAAGACTGTTCGCACCTTTGAAGAGGCTCCTGTCCGGTGGCTGAAGGAAATGGCCTCCGGGAACCTGACGAGGGAAGTTCCAACGCGAATCTACGCGGGGGAAGGCATCATCAATTTTGATGCGGACTGCCACGAAGAAGAGATTGACCATGTCCTTGGCTAACTGGTTTAAGCGCGCGACGGCTCCGGCCAGTTCGCCTCGCCTCGAAAGACTGATCGGCAGTGTGGTTGCTTACCTAAAGACCCGACCACCGGGCGAAGAGGTGAGGCCGAATATCGTTGGCCGTGCAATCGGAGAGACTGAACTTGCCGCGATGACGGCTCTTTCGATTCTGGAACACAACGGGATCACAAAACATCACTTCGGCATCTACTGCGGTGAAACGGGAGTCCCAATAGCGAGCCATGATTTACCTGAAGAGCTGCCGGACGAGGGCGTACCTTGTTACGTTTGCGACCGGGAACACTGGATATCCGACAAGAGCTGTAAGGCAGAAGTCTATTTCACGGTCGATCACGAAAAGTTGTCGCGATTCAGGTCGCGGGCTTCGGCGGCGTAAGGCTCTGCTATGGAACCGTCTTTCTACTCTGAGCAGATCGAACGGATGCAGAAACAGCTCTCTCGGGAGAAGGACCCAGCGACCGCGCGCGAGATGCGGAAGACGCTCCGCCATTTCCATCGGGAATTGAGACGGGCGACCCGACATCGCCAGCCGTGGTACGGACTTAAGCGGAATCTGATCCTATTGGTGCTACTGTTTTTCGTGGTCGTGTCGTTTTGCGTGCTGCTGGAATGGATTTACGGATGGAAAATGGCCGCAACGGCGTTCGCCGTTGGGATCGCACTGCTAATTATCGGAACCGTCACCGTGTTCCTTGCTATGAAGTTGGTTCCACCAGATATTTATGCCGCAGTCCTCAGGACGGGCGTCAGCGTTCTTCCGTGGGTGAGCGCTCGAGGTGAGGAGGGTAGTAGCGAGGCTAAGGAGTTGGAGGCGGGCCCCGGTAAGGCACTCGAGGGAAAGGCCAGTCGGTCCCTGCCGCCACTTCGGGAAGAAGCGGAGACGGAAGAAGGTAAGAGCGACATTCAAAATTAGACCGAATTGTACAAATGTCCTGCACAGTTTCTACACAATCAAGAACATCGCAATTAAATAATTTATAATGAAGGAGTTGTCTCAGTAATATCCTCCGCTCAGGAGGAAGTATGATTTTCGGGCATCAGGAGAAGGCGGTATGGGCAGGAGCAGACATACGAAGACCCGGCTGATTGGTCGCGGCACGCCCGCGGAGTGCTTGGCCGGTCAGATTCTCTCCGGTGCCGGCCGAGGGATCGGGCACCGGTGCCGGAGTTGGGGCAGGGCGTCTGTTTTCTTGTCCGTTGTGCTCGCGTTGCTGCATCGCCTTTTCCAGTTCTTTCTGGTGTTTGGTGAGCAGAGCATCAACACGATCTCCTGCCCCCCGGGGGGCGGCTGTGCCGAAGACTAACATTTGCCGTGGTTCAAATTTCCCGGGGCCGATCACAAAAATCCCGGGGCCGATCAAGGGTTTAGCAGACCGGGTTTGTGGATTTTCCCCCAGGCGCCCCTCTGGACGGGGAATAATTACAGGAGCGAAGAAAATTCTGCCGGTGCATGCCTTTGCGAGCGGAGGCTGCGAAAGAAGGAAGCGCATGCGCGACTCGCCTGGCCGGGTCTCAGTGAAGAATCGATAACCCGATCCCCGGTGTGGGTCGTTTCGTAATCGGCAGGGTCACCGGTTCAGGTCCGCTCATCATCTCCGTACAGGCCTTCGCCACCCCCTGACAGATCCTCTGACGCGGCCGGCCGACGACCCGGAGCGAGGCGAAGAACGCCTCGGCTTCCGCCCTGTCTGGGCCGAATATCGGGGGTTTCTTGTTTCATATTGAGCGTTGCCCTGACTGGAACGCTGATGACGTTGCCTTCCGCGCGCCACGTTGGGGAGCGGCGAAGCCAGCTCTGCCCCGCCTCCAGAGAGGCCCTTAATTCCATTTGGAATCTCCCTCCTTCCGCCGCGTCCAGCTCCAGCACCCGCAGCACCCCGGAGGCACAGGAACACACAAAAACCTGTTGACAGGCAAGCTTGCTTCGTATCAATCTCGTTATCCCCAGAGTATTCCGATGAAACTTGGAACATTGCTGGTTCCGCTGCTCCTGTTCCCCTCGGCCCCTTCCATCCAGGCTCAGGCCCGGCGCGCTTTGCTCATTGGTATCAACCTTTATCAGCCTCCCCACACGACTGCGAAGCACCCCGTCGGCTGCACCGGAGGTCGCTGCGAGCTAATGGAATATCCGAATCTGGAAGGCTCTCTGAACGACGTTGCCGCAATGCGCGACCTGCTGGCAAGTCCGAAATTCGGATTTGCTCCAGCCGACATTACCGTGCTGACGGATCCAGGACTGCCGAAATCCAGTTTGCCATTCGTTGTGCTTCCTCCCATCGAAACCACCCATGATCGCCTCCTGGCCGTCATGCAGAAATATCTCGTGGACCTGCCGCATCGCGGCGACACAGTTGTTTTCTACTATGCCGGACATGGCTCGCTGCGGGTGAACAGCCTCGGCACGAAGCTCACGATTACTCTGCCCGACGGCAGGCTTACGCATGCCGACAGCACACTGGTTCCCTCAGACGCCTGGACCGGGGCTAGTGATTTGCTCGATCTTGAGACGACAAAGATCTTCAATGCAGCGCTCGACAAAGGCATCCGCCTCACCGTTATCCTCGACAGCTGTCACAGCGGAGCCTTCACCCGCGGCATCGTTTTCGGCCGCCAGCCCCGCACGCGCATGCTCGCTTACGATCCGCGCGACATTGCGGAGGCTCCTCCGGTAACGAAAACTGGCGAGAAGGTAAAAGCGCCGGCCGAGCGTGGCGCTCTCATCTACTCTGCGGCGCAGCAGGATCAGACAGCGAAAGAATCCCCTCCGCCTGACAGCATTCCTGAGGCGCATGGCGCCTTCACCGCTGCACTTATTCAGTCGCTGGAGAGCCTACCGCCCGACGCACCCGCGTCACTGGTCGACCAGCAGGTGCGCGCTGCGCTTGAATCCTCCGGCATCCAAGATCAAACGCCCTCTCTCGATGCCAGCTCAGATCGACGGAATCAGTCACTCTTCGGAACCTCGTCCGGTACTCCAGGCATGGTGCGTGCTGTCGCCATCGGTTCGGATGATGAAGGAGATGTGATACTCGATATCGGCCGGCTTGCCGGCATTGGCCCTGGAACCAGTTTCACTGGTGTGGATGGGAAAGGCCGCAGGATCCTCCTCAAGGTAAAGGAGCTTGACGGCATTACCCGATCCAAGGCTGTGGTATTAAGCCCGCCGGGTGATGAGATCTCAACAGGGCAGCCATTTGTACTCAAGAAGTGGATGCCTGCACCCGTCGACCCGCTCCACGTCTGGACGTGGCCAGCCACACTCTCGCTCGAAGATAATCAGAAAGCCGCGGATCAGATCCACGCCGCCGGCATTCAGTCGGTCGAGGATCCCGCCTCTACAGCCTGGACAGATCTGCTCTCCTGGAATGGCAGTAACTGGGTACTTCAGCATGCCGGCTCGTCCGCCACTACCGAGCTTGGTCCCGAACTGACCTCGGCTGCTCTTAGCCGCAACATACCGGCAAGCGCAAGGGTTTGGGTCAACTTGCCCCCGCCGCGGGAGTTGGCTGCGCTTCTCGATCTTCATACGCCTTCGAGTCTCGTACAGGGCGTGAGCGAGTTTACAAACGCAGACTACATCCTCGCTGGTTCCTTGACGAGCGACGGTCCGTCCTGGGCTTGGTACCGCCGCGGCGAGTTCGAATCGGGTCCGCCAACCGGTAACCAGGACACCAGTCCTGGCTGTTCGGCTACCTCGCATTACCCGGTCCGCAGCGACTGGGTTCATGTCACTAGCCCCTCTGATATCCATGACGCCGGAACGGTCCTCAATACGTTTTCCCTGCGTCTCGCTGAGCTCAATGGATGGCTCCACCTGCCCCCTAGTCCAGGGGGCGGATCGGCCAATTATTACCATCTCGTGTTCACCCGCGGCCCAACCACCGAAGCATTGCGGGACGGCGAGCCAGTGACCCCCCACGATCATCCCCAGCTCATGCTGGCTTCCTCAACCCGAGTCATCCAGAAGCGCTGGGTATACGTGCTGGACGTGGATTGCCGCGGCAAAGGCACGCTTCTCTATCCTCGCGACTACTCCGAGAATCAATTCCCCAAGGAAGGCAGCGATTTGCGGCAATTCGTTCTTCCTGGCGCGCAGATCATCAATGTAAGTCCACCCTTCGGCTTGGACACCATCTTCCTCATCACGACCACAGATCCACTTCCCGACCCCCAGAGCCTTAATTTTGAGGGGATCGCGACCCGCGGAATGTCCGAGCGAAGCGCTCACCCTCTTACACCGCTGCAGCTGCTGCTCTCTAATACCAGCAATGGCACGCGCGGCCTGACGCCCGCTATGCCCACGGACTGGTCGATCACAGTCCAAGGACTGCGAAGCATTCCAGGAGAAACACAATGATAGCAACTGGCTCACGCCATCGTCTTCGTGGAAATGGTATACCAATTCGCATCCGCGCGTAGTGCTCCCGGAGGCCAGCCCTCCGCACTTTCTGATTGCGAGGTCCTCATGCCAGTCTCCCGTCGCAGGTTCGTCAGCAATGCTGTGGCACTTGGACTCCTCTCGTCAATTCTCCCGGCTGAGGAGGCGAGCGCATTAGTTCAGGAATCCACCACCAGCACCGCTTCCGAAGACTACCCCCACGATCCTTACGAGTTCTGGAATGGCTTCTTCGATTCTGTGAACCCGGAAACCGACCAGCGCGGTCGCGACGTCGGACAAGGTCTCCCTGACCCGAGTCTGCAGACGCAATATCTCCAGTATCTTGACACAACTCACTCGCTTCGATGGGCTTATCAGATCGGGAAGGAAGACTTGCTCAACCACGATGGAGATGTGGCAGTCAGCATCATGCTTTCGCAGTTCCGCCCTGGGACGCCGGACCAGAAGGTCCAGGCGTCTCAGTTGCGCGTCGACGCAACTCAGACCAGCCCATACATGAACCTCTTTACACCTCTCGCCTGGACAGCTATAGCTTCCCTGATGCCCAATGACGCAGGTAAAATTCCCTCGCTGGATCAGTTGGGATTCAAGTCCGATCAAATGATGAGTTCCAACAGCCACATTCTGCTAACCAAGGGGTCGGGGAAGGTCGCCGTCAATATCTCGCGCGCCCCGAACGATTCAACCTTCCTCAAGATTCTGAATGGCATATTGAAAGTTGCAAAGGAAGGCGCTCCTGTTCTCAGTCTTCCTGCCGTCAGTATCCCTGCTCTCAGCACGTTTACTGAGGCTTTCGCCTACTGGGAAGACCGGACACGCTTCCTGATGAACGGGAACCTTGTTCGTGCCATCGCTACCCAGCAGGCCTTTGCTGACCCTCAGCGCGAAGACACCTATGTCGGCCTCGTCTCCGGCGATTACGTCATGGTCGCGCAGAAGAACGCAGATGAACTTGGACGGCAACTTCCCGCCCTCGACATGGAGCAGGGCTACCTGGTCCCAAAGAACAGCGATAAGAATATCCCGGTGGCGACACGGCAGGGGGATATACTCACCCACATCACTTACGCGACGATGCGTGTTGCTGTCAGCCCGATAACAGCCCCTTCGTCAGGCGAGTCAGGTAAGAGTGGTGATTCATCGACCGCACGTAACACTAAGAAGGGGGGCAGTAAAGCTTCGGCGGGGAGCAAGTCTGGTGCGGCTGCCAACTAGCCTGAAGCCGCTGCCCAATAGCTGATTTTAGGATGCCTAATCCACAATACCTGAGGACACTTCAATTCATTCCTCGCAATGGCTCTCGCAATGATGATCTCACGCCGCCTCTTCGAGCTACTAGTTGCCGCGATTGAAAGCTCCATTGCGATTCTGATCGTCCTTTCAGCGCTCCCTTGCGCCAGTGTCGCACAAACCCGGCCGGGGTTAAGTGCCGTCGGCGAGTCAGTTCTTCGCCGGATCGCACCGAATGACTGTAAGGCTCCCACGATTGCACAACTGAACGAGGTGAAGGCAGCGGTAGGCACTTTTCAACGCGCCGGGAACAATCACGAAGAGGCGCGTGCGTTGATTCTGCTGGCTTCGCTCTACGAACAAGAGGGCGAGTACCAACAGGCTCTGGAACCTTTGCAAAGAGCACTACGCTTGGTTCGGCTGGAAAAGGAGAATAACGCCGAGGCGCGGATCCTGATCATGACGGCGGATGCTCTGTCACAAACTGGGCAAGAGGATCGCGCTTCGTTAGAGGCGACTGCGGCGCTGACGATCGCTGAACGCACAAATGATCTCTCGGCTGAGGCATCGGCGCTGCGCGCCCGGGGCGAGGCGGTTTACAACAGCGCGCCCGACAAAGCGATTCGGGATCTGACACGGGCCCAAACCCTTAGCCAGCAGCCAGGCGACCTGAAGTTACAGGCTTTGATCTTGACCGATCTGGGTGCCATCGCCGAGGATTCGGGAAACCCGTATGGGTCTTTTCGCAGTGCCCTCTCACTTGAGGAACAGATCCACGACTGCCACGATGAAATTGCGACACTGGATGGCCTCGGCACACTGGAACACGATCGAGGGCAGATCGGGAATGCATTCGACGATTTTAATCGGGCCTTAGCGATGGCAAAGCAGGTAGGAGATCGAACTACGGAAGCTAAGACCCTGCACCAGATGGGATACTTCCATTCGCAAATCGGCGATCTCGGTGACGCGCTCTCCTTTTTCAATCAGGCCCTGCAACTTGAGCGACAAGCTGGCGACGTCGCCGCGGAAGGGGAGACGCTGGGCGCGCTTGCAGGTGTCTATCGAGACGCGCAATGGCCGGCGACTGCCTTTCGCGCTTATCAGCAGGCGTTGCCAAGGTTGCAAAAGACCGGGGATACGGATTGGCAGATCATCGTTCTCAATAACCTCGGCGCAGTCGAAGCGGACCTCCACAATTTGGCAGAGGCTCGGAATTACTACAACCGAGCATTGCATCTGGCATTGAGGGCCGGCTATCCAGTGACGCCCGCATATTCTGCGTGGGGCATCGGTGAGTTGGAGCAGTCCGATGCGCTGACCAGCTATGCTCACGCCCTGCAGTTGGCGCGCGAGTATGGGCAGCCGGATCTGGAAGGCGAAGTATACAGCTCGCTGATGATTCACTTTCGTGCCCACCATCAGCCAAATGTGGCCATCTTTTTCGGTAAGTTGGCGGTCGATCAGTTTCAGTCTCTTCGCCAGGATATGAACGGATTGGGCAACGACATGATCAGCTCGTTCCTGCAGCGAAAGTCCAGCACATATCGGCTCCTGGCGGAAATCCTGATCGAGCAGGGTAGGCTGGTTGAGGCACAGCAGGTTCTCGATTTGCTGAAAGTCCAGCAGTATGCCGATTACACGGACTCCCAGCCCAGCGAACTGGGTCAGCCTCTTGCTCGCAACGGTCATGAGGTTCGACTGCAGGCAAAGTTCGAAGAGTTGCTGACGGAATGTGTGAATCTGGACAAGCTGGCACAACCGAGCAAAGCGGCCGATAATCTTCAGAGTCAGCAGGCAAGTAACGCGCTTCGTTCGGCCCAGGCAAGCTTCGACACCTTTCTCGGGAGCCTTCACGATCAACTAGAATCGCAGAATGGCGCGACTGGGGCTGGTGACAATGTGCCTGCTGCGGAGTTGCCGCTTGAGAAGCTCATCGATTCCGATCCGCATGTGGCCGCCCTGTACACGCTCGAGGCTCCAGATCGCTATTGGGTGATCGTCATCACCCATAAAGGGAGGTGGGCACATTCCTATCCGATTACGCAGGAGGCCCTCGACGGGAAATGCCGTGATTTTCTGGCGGCTGTTAAAGCGCGTGAGATTGCTTCAACGGTCTCGGCAGCGGATTTGTACGACATTCTGTTCGCGCCGGTTGTCAATGATCTCTCTGATAGCGATGCGGCAACGCTGGTCTGGAATCTAGACGGATCGCTGCGGTATATCCCTATAGCCGCGCTCTACAACAGGAGACGTCAACGCTATGTTGTGGAGGACTACAGGATCGTCAACTTTACGCCGCTCGATCAATCGCTCGGCGATGTTCCCGGATTCCATGGTGCCACTGCCCTGGGAATGGGCATCAGCCGCACCAACATAGATGGGCTCGCGATGCTACCAAATGTACCGGCAGAACTCGACTCCGTTGTGTCAGACCCGGAGGTACCGGAGTCCCATGGCGTCTTGCCAGGGAGGATTCTGCTGGACGGCCAGTTTACCGAAACCGCCATGCGGAAGGAGCTAAGATCGCAGGCCGTTGTTCACATCGCAAGCCACTTTATTCTGAATCCCGGAAACGATGATCTTTCCTTCCTGCTTCTTGGCGGGAAGGATCACGACGGTTCGGGCTATCGGTACTCGATGGCCGAATTCGAGAAGAGCGGCGATCTGCGTATCGCTGGTACAAAGCTGCTTACATTTTCGGCATGCGAAACCGGCGCCTCCAATGAGCGCGATATCTGCTTTGAAAACGGTCAACTTTCGGTGACAGCGACAAAATGCCAGACGGGAGCGGCGAATCAGCGCGAAGACGGTGTCGTGATGGAAAGCATAAGCGAAGTCGCGCTCCAAAAGGGAGCCGAGGCGGTGCTCTCCTCGCTTTGGAGTGTCGACGACAGGAGCACAAGTCTCCTCATGGCGGACTTTTACCGGCGATGGGTTGGTTCGAAGGGTGCAGTATCGAAGGCGGAAGCCTTGGGGGACGCGGAGCTGGATCTCCTGCATGGCAGAGATACGTCAGAGTCCGGTACTGCGTCCCGAGGCCTGACCGTTGCTGAGGATAAGTCCGGGAGGCAAGCCAGCGAGGCCAGATTTTCCAGTCCGTACTATTGGGCGCCATTTGTCCTCACAGGCAACTGGCATTAAATAAGCAGGCTTCCTTGATCCGACTGCACTCAACACGCATTCCCCCAAAAAACACTTGCCCGGCGCCATGGCTTCTGCTAAATTCTTGTCCACTCGCCCCCCCAACGAGGATAATTCCCCATTTTCAATCACCCGATCTTTGCTTTCCGTGGTGGGAAATCGGTGATTCATGAAACGCCCCGCGCTTCTCTTTTACATTGGATTAGGGTTACTCGTGTGGACAGGCGTGGCGTCATCGCCTGCCCAGACCGCTTCGGTTCTCCACATATTCAGCGACGGAAGCGGTGGGGATGAGCCTACTGCTCTCATTCAGGCCCGGGACGGGAACTTCTACGGAATTACCTCGTACGGGGGCGGGCAGGGCACGTGCGAGGACGATCAGAACACCCAGACCGGATGCGGGACAATTTTCAGGGTGACCTCCAGCGGAACCCTGACTGTGCTCTACAGTTTTACCGGAGAAACAGACGGGGGGATCCCGAGCAGCTTGATCCAAGGGCCGGACGGAAACATTTATGGCACAACGATGATGGGGGGCGAACCGCCCGCGTCTCCACCGTCGGTTCAATGCAATGTCGTGCCTTCATCAGACGGGTCACCGGCAACAGGGCCATGCTGCCCTCCTGATACGAACGGCAATCCGCTGGGATGCGGAACGATCTTTGAGTTTTCTCCGACGCAAGGTGATTCGGTCACACCGAACACTCTTTACTCATTCACGGGGGAGGCGGACGGAGGATCGCCGGGAACTCTCATTTTGGGCGCGGACAGCTCTGGGACCGCTGTCATCTTTGGCACAACGTTGAGCTGTAGTAATTGCGCTCTTGCAGTCACGGGAAGTTACTTTGCCCCTACAGGCGGAACGATCTTCAGTTTTGTGCCCCGCACCCCCCCAGGTTCCACTATCGACCTCAATACAATTGTCACATTCTCCGCGACGACTGCGGCCTTCCAAGAATTGGGATCCAATGCCAATCTGGCATTTCCGAATTCACTGATTCAGTGGGATCAGAACACGATTTACGGAACGACCCAGATGGGGGGGTCCACCAGCACGGGTGGGAACGCCGTGTGTCAGTCGTTGTTTGGCTGCGGGGGGGCTTTCCGGCTTCAACTTTCTTCATCGACTCTGCTTGATCTGTGCAATTTCGGAGATATGATCGACGTTACTCCTCCCACGGCTGCTGCCTGCAGTGCAGCTGTCATGCCACAGACAACAAACGCAATTGTGACTCCGCGACGAACAGGGAGACCACTACCCCAGGTCATCATCAGACAATCCGGAGCGAGGTTCCCAACGGGAGGGAACCTGTGGAGCTTCACGTCATTACCGATTACGCTTGTAGCTGACAGCCAGGGAAACATCTACGGAACAACTCCTCCCGGCTGTATGGACGCTACTTACCCGTACCCCTACACTCCCGATCCGAACTGCGCGTCGGATCATCCCGCTGATGCGGAAAACGGGGACGTCTCCTCTGTCCAGAGCACTGTCTTCGAATTAACACCCCCGCCCGAATCATCGAATTCAGCGGCCACCGTGAACTTCCTGTACACATTCACTGGAAACGGGGATGGCGGTGGCTCGATGGCCGGCCTGACGCTTGCCACGAACGGTGACTTTTACGGATTAAGTGGCGACGGGAATTCGTCACTGTACGGCGACACCAACACCACATCCTTCTCCAGCGAAGTCTTTGCCCTTCCAGCAGAAAACAACACGCTCCCCAACTTCGTGAGTCTCGGGCCGAGCTATAGCCCGAATTGGATGATTCAGGGAAGCGATGGAAACTTCTACGGAACATCTTCGACCTACATCTCTGGTAGTCAGACGCAATTCGGTTCGATTTTTTGGGTCACATCCTCGCCTTCTCTTCCTCCTCCCGTGCAGCTATGCTGGCAAGCTCCCTGCTCAGGCTCACAAATCAATGCGACCTCACAGATTCAGCTGGGAGATTCTGCGACACTGACTTGGGTCGTTCCCTACGCATTTTCACTCACGTCACAGCAGTGTTATGCGTTCGTGGGGGGTACGAATGCGTCAACGGCCGGCAACTGGAGCGGACTCCAGAAAGGCTCTGTCGCTGAGGACGACTACGGCGGCTCAGCAGTGATAACGCCGACGGCACCTGGTACCTATACCTACGCATTAACCTGTGGCGGGACCGTCTCCAGCTCCGTCGTGCTCCAAGTGAGCGCGGCCGCCCAGGGATTCACGTTGTCGGCCTCTCCCTCGACGCTTTCTGTACCCCAGGGGGGTAGCGGAACGACGACCATCACTGTCACCGATCTGGGAGGCTTCTCCGGTGTCCCGCCGCTGACAGTCGCGGGTTTGCCAACCGGCGTTGCCGCGAATTTCGCACCCGGCAGCTCGCCCGGGACACAATTGCTTACCTTGACGGCCAGTACATCGGCTCAGGTCACCTCGACGCCCATCACGGTTACCATCACGGGAACATCGGGCAGCCTATCTGCAAATGTGAGCATTTCGCTCAGCATCACTGGACAGCCCGGGTTCGGCCCGAGCAGCGGCGGGACCGGTTCCATGTCCGTAAGTCCGGGGGCAACCACTGGAAATACGGCGACCATTAGCATCGGCGGGACCAATGGTTTTGACGGCATCGTGAATCTAACCTGCCAGCTCACGACAACAATGACTGACGTGAACGATATGCCTACCTGCGCCCTCACTCCGACGTCGGTAACCATCAGCGGTACGGCAGCCCAGACCTCGACCCTCACCGTGACCACCACCGCGCGGACAACTGCCAAAGACGATCATGGGACTCTGTTCGAGACGACTGGCGGTACAACGCTTGCTGTGCTCCTCCTTTTTGTTTTTCCCGGGAGACGGCGCAAGTGGTTGGGCACGGCGGCACTATTCCTCCTGTGCGCCTACTTCGGTGTCGTCGGCTGTGGAGGCGGAGGAAATAGTGGTGGCGGAGGAGGAGGAAACCCCGGTACTACTGCTGGGAGTTACACGATCACCGTCACCGGGACGTCGGGGTCGGTCACTGCAACCGTCGGCACGATCAATCTGACGGTACAGTAATCCACCCTCGTTTTGAACCGAACCTTGCGGTCAGCACGTCACCATTACCGACGATGTGCGACGTCTCCTGCGAGTGGATGTTTCCTGGTCTTCGCACCCGGTGGTATCGGACGTTTGCCGCCAGGCACCTCCCCCGACAACCTCACCGTTCAGGATTCCCAACAGCGTTCTTCCGTGAGGCGGCGCATACTTGTCGAAAAGCATCCGGGAGCCCACCGGGAGGATGAACGGACGGCGCCCGGCTTCCAACTCGCGATGCAGGGGTTCCGGCTGGATGAGCTGATTTTTGGGAATCCGGTTCGCGCTGATCGGCTCCGCAGCTCGGGCGCGCGGCGCGACTGCGGCCAGGACAGCCAGCGCGAGAATCCCAGGGCAGGTCTCGGAGCGAAGGCGTCTGATCTTCATCATGTAGGGCTCCTGTCGGTTTCAGTGTGCCGGAGGTACCAGGTTCGCGGCTCGAGCGGTGGAGCGGACGCCGCGAATGCATCCGTCAAAAGCTTGTGCTCGGGCTTGCCGTCTCGGAGCAGGACGTATTTGTTGCGAGGAATCGCTGCTGCTCCGTCTTTCGGCTGGCCGTAGGCCGTGCTGATCTGAACCAGCTTCGGATAGGCGGCGACGGTCTTCTGAACGTGCGCGTCGAGCTTGGCGTAATAGCACTTCGGGTCGGTACAGGAGTCCTGTCCGGCTCCCATATCGCCGAAGAGAACAGCATTGAAGCCGTTGCGCTTCGGGCAATCGATACAGGCGCCGGCGTCGGGAGCGAGGCTGGCGTCGTCTTTGGCGAACGGATTCGAGTGCGTAGTTCCGTCCACGGCTTCTGATGGCTACTGTATCGCGAGCTGCCTCTAAGGTTGACTGATGATACGGGCGAATGCCGGGGAGGTCAACGCGCCGTGGGCATCGGACCACGCGCGGAAGGTGGCTTCGGCATCACCGCCGAACTCGGTGTTCACCTTCCGGGGATCGACCCGGCGCAAGCGCGGCAGGTGGCCGATCTTGCGCACCAGATCTGTCCGTACTCCAACGCAACCCGCAACAACGTCGATATTGGCGTCAACTTGCTTTGATCTGAACCAAACGGGTTGCCGGTCCATGGATGTTTGGGCCGGCAACTCTTACCACTCGCTCTTCCGAAGAATGATCTGAACGCGTATGTGCTGGAAGGCACTATGGTGTCAGCGTTCGACGACGATGCCGAAGACGTGATCCTCGCCGGACAGGGCTTTCAAGACAAGGCAAGCTTTCACCGCGTCGTCCGCAACGGCAGCCCGACCGAGCCGATGCGGTTTGTGATCGCATACACGGTCAAGGTCGGCGAGCCAAATACGACGTGGCCTCCGAAGTAGCGGCCAGACCGCTTCCTCTTCAAAGAACGAGCTTCCGCAATGGGCCGTCTGGATCGTCGACCATACGCGGTTCGTTATCCCAGACCATCGTCTTGTTGCTCACCGGGTCAGTGGGTTCCCAGGGAATGCCCGGCTGGCTGGGATTGCCGGTACGGGCGAAATTCGCCCAGGCGGTGGCCATCTTTTTCGCCAGCGCCTGCGCTTCGGGGGTGTTTCCGGTGCCCTGCTCACAGCGAAGGGTGTTGTCGAAGCAGAACTGCAGGTCGGAGGTGTGCCAGGCTCCCGGAATGCCGTCGAGCATTGGGGTTTGCCAGGTGAAGTAGTAGGTGTAGACGGGCGCGGCGTGCAATTCGTACTTCAGCTTCGCCAAATGAACCACGCCGTTGCGCATGGAGAGGCCGTTCAGGAAGCCTCCGCCTCCACACATGTACGACAGCGTACGCACCGCTTTATGCGGGTACGCCTTTTTCATGCCGTCGGCGAGAGCTTTGCCCTTTTCCTCGCCATAAGCCTTGATCAGATTGGCGCGCCATTCTTCTTCCGAGGGACGCGACGCCATCGAGTTTCCTTCCTCGCTGACCGAGCCGACCATCAGAGGAATGTTCTTCGACATCTGGGGAGCAGCATCCTGAAAGGGACTGGTGGGAATCACGCGGCCGTCGAGAATCGGCATCCAGAAGCGCCGCGGCGGTCCGTGCATTTTGAAAGGCATATGGGGATTGGGCGGCAGCTTCCCCTGGGCCGTATCGGCGGCCGCCATTAACTCCTTCCAGTCCATTTTCTGGAGCGCTGTAATGTCGTTGGGAGCCAGACCCAGGTCCTTCATCATCTGGCGGGTTAGTTCCTTCCCTTCGGCAGCTGAGCCGAAAAAGCTTCCGCCCGACTGGATGGCCGCACAATGGAAGAGGCCCTGAGCGGAGGGCATGCCCATGAGCGTGGCGACTTTG
>Ga0335072_10008755_pt1 | contig 14639 bp, 18 predicted proteins | sample Lox_Sample_21_FD_206725 | JGI IMG/M metagenome (GOLD analysis project Ga0335072, IMG submission 206725) | Soil microbial communities from Loxahatchee National Wildlife Refuge, Florida, United States - Lox_Sample_2.1 | ecosystem: Environmental > Terrestrial > Soil > Wetlands | place: USA... | reverse complement strand
CTCAAGAAGTTCGCCTAGTGCCTGCTCTTTTCGCCGCGTTCGGGCCACCGATCGGTCTGTTCATTTTTGCTTGGACTGCTCGCGAGGACATCACTTGGGTTGCACCGACAATCGGTATTGTCATTTATGGCTCGACAGTCTTTGTAGTCATGCAGTGTATCTTCACCTATGTGCCGATGTCATATCCACAGTACGCTGCAAGCTTATTCGCCAGCAATGACTTCTTCCGAAGTGCTTTGGCTTGTGGCAGCATCCTGTTCGCACGACCACTTTTCATCAACTTGGGCGTTGACAGAGGCGTGAGCTTGCTTGGTGGTCTCAGCACCCTCGGTATAATTGGTATGTTTGGGCTGTGGATCTTTGGAGCAAAGTTGAGGGCCAGATCTAAATTCGCCATTTCATAAAAGCCCAGTCTTGGTTTAGCGATCGGCCTACTCTAACCGCAATCTGCTAGACATATGTAGGCGTCCTGGGAAGGTGTAATGAAAACCATAGCATTGTTGGCGTTTGGACAGGATAGATATAATAGACTTGTACAAGTAGAATATAATTCGTTAATATAGCTTTGGGAGACATGTTAATGCGCTTGATTATCCATCATCAGTGATAAAACCATTGCATAAGGCATTTCTAGATGCATATTCGGGAAAGTGCCATTTCACCGGGCTGGCCACTCATATTTCAGGATACGCGATGGCACGTGACAGGCTAGGGTTGCCGTGATAGCTTGGCGTAAAGCTTAAAGGAGGTTAGGGCGTCCCCTTTTCCCCTGCTACCCCTTCAAACACGACTTTCCAGTCGCACTGCCCATCGTCAATCCACGTCAGATCCCTCTCTGCATTCTTTTTCTGCATCTGCATCTCTCGCTCAGGCAATTGGCCTCTCAGACTCAACTTCCGGTATGTTCTCAATTCCCGTGGTGGCGCGCTCAGTCTCTTTTGGAATTTAAATGAACGCCGTTGAGAATCCCTGTCCGCACTCTCAACTTTCTCCACGAGACCCCTTTTGCACGTCCATTGCGAAGGACAAACGGGGAAACTTCCTCAACATCAGCGCGAAGACTGACTGCGCACCTTTCTCTCTGCAGATTCGGATTCGAAAGAGTAATTGCGGCGGCGGCCTTTCCTGCGACTCCAAACATTTGGATGAGATTAAGCTCGGTTTGAAGGACAAATAAACGGTATGTGCGCAGATGCAGCTCCACGTAGTGCTCATGCACATTGGGCCCCAAAGCTTCTTGTAACAACGACTGCACGTCTCTTCTTGGGAAATCAAATGTGGATGAGCATTCTTGGCCACGGCAAAATCACTATCTTGAGCGCGACTGACTTTTTCTGACCACGCGGAGCTAATTCATTTTTGCGTAGATCGTTAACATCAAGTATTACGCACTCTCGGCAACCGCTTTTTCTAGATCACAAGTATCACAATGGGTAAGCATAATCTATTCTCTGTCTTCGCATAGGATGTCTCTCGACGAGGCCAACAACATCATCACCCTTTGTCCCATACGCGCATCAAAAGTATCCCTCGCCAGGACTGTCTGCATCGCCAACCAGAAATCGCCAACACGAGCTCTTGTTTGTGCAGTACTTCGAAAGACTCTTACTCCAGCCTATAGCGACTCAAATCTCATGGCTACTCTCGATCAAACCACAGACTTTCTCACAGAGATCGACCGACATTTTTATCTGGAGGATCGCTTGCGTAATTATCCGACATCAGCAGACACACTCAATGTTACACTGGGTTTTGGAAATTCGCCTTCACGTAGGACTGGCAAACGGTCATTGCGACCTCACAGTTTTGAGGTATGGGCGGGTTAGGAAGATCTCGGAATCAATGACTTATTAAAATCAAATGAGTTGTTTTCAAGACTTCCACGTTGAGCGAGGAGGACAAGATTGCCGAAGTGCCTGGAAGATTTTGGATCCAAGATGATGATATGGAAACCTAGTGCCACCATCAGCCCCACTTCACATCCGGCCACGTTACTACCATTTTGGATCGCCATCGAGCTCACTTTTTCCCAACGTGCTGGAGATACAAATGACTGACTTTCATGTACTATAGCTGCGAACGGAGTAATGCCTGCGCCTACCCGGGCATCGCCAGGGCCTATGATACCTAACGGCAAGGCCCGTGAGCCAGTTCCTCCACATATGGAGATGCCCCAGAGCGTCGCGTCTACCGACCCTAAAGTTGCGGCACAGCAGGCCAGTGATATGAGGAACATTGTTCGAAGGAAGTTGACCGGTTATGTCGGTTTTGCGAACTTACCGAATCAGTGGCACCGGAAGAGTGTTCGAAAAGGTTTCAATTTCAATGTCATGGTTGTTGGTAAGTACCCCTGGAGGTGTTTCAGCCTGATCCTCATTAATATGTTGCAGGTGAATCCGGACTTGGAAAATCCACACTTGTCAACACTCTTTTCAATACTTCCCTATATCCTCCCCGAGAGCGCAAAGGACCAAGTCTTGATATCATACCAAAGACGGTTTCTATACAGTCAATCAGCGCCGATATTGAGGAGAACGGTGTTCGCCTTCGCTTGACTGTTGTAGATACTCCAGGCTTTGGTGACTTTGTCAATAACGACGAGTCGTGGCGACCAATTGTTGACAATATCGAGCAGCGATTTGATGCCTACTTAGATGCAGAGAACAAGGTCAACCGCATGAACATTGTCGACAATCGTGTTCATGCATGCGTCTACTTTATTCAGCCTACTGGCCATGCACTGAAGCCCCTAGACATCGAGGTTATGCGCCGACTGCATACCAAGGTCAACCTCATTCCCGTCATTGCCAAGGCAGATACATTGACGGATGAGGAAATCGCAAATTTCAAAGCAAGGGTAAGAGTCCATAGTATTGAGTCAGCACATATCATCGTATTGATATGTCATAGATCCTCGCAGATATCAAGTACCACGACATCCAGATTTTCGAAGGTCCTCGCTATGAGCTAGACGATGACGAGACCATCGCTGAGAACAACGAAATCATGTCCAAGGTTCCTTTTGCCGTTGTTGGTGCTACCTCTGAGATCACCAGCGCAGACGGACGTAAGGTCCGAGGCCGTCGTTACCCATGGGGTATCATCGAGGTAGATAATGAGGAACACTGCGACTTTGTCAAGCTGCGCCAGATGCTCATCAGAACACATATGGAGGAGCTCAAGGAGCATACGAACAATGCTCTCTATGAGAATTACCGATCAGAGAAGCTCACCGCTATGGGCGTAGCACAAGATCCGAGCGTATTCAAGGAGGTCAACCCAGCTGTAAAGCAAGAAGAGGAGCGCACATTGCACGAGCAAAAGCTTGCCAAGATGGAAGCCGAGATGAAGATGGTTTTCCAACAGAAGGTGGCAGAAAAGGAGAGCAAGCTGAAACAGAGCGAAGAGGAACTGTATGCTCGTCACCGCGAGATGAAGGAGCAGCTGGAGCGCCAGCGCTTAGAGTTGGAAGAAAAGAAGTCGAGAATCGAAAGCGGCAGACCATTAGAGGAGAAGGGAAAGCGGAACAAGTTCTCGCTGCGTTAAAGTTCTATGAACTTCAATGCGCTGGGGCGACATCCATCGTCCCTATATCATGCGCAACACATACGACTCCTTTACTTCAGCTCTTCTTCCTTGTAATCAACCTGAAATTAATACTGCTAGTACGATGGACGATGAGACATGGAGCAAGGCAAAAAGCGCATTTCTGCGGCTTCTGCGAGGCTGTTCTTGTGAGCGTTTCTATAACGGGGGCGGGGAAAGACTGTTTGACAACCCAAAACGGCTCGCTGTTTTTCCAGTTCCTTGCGTGCTCTTTCGGACTAAGCTGTATTTACTACGATAGCTTAAGATTGATTTTGCTCATTCTCTGTCTCTCCTTTGGCTGTTCTTTCCTTCCCATAGGTAGTCACGAATGAAAAGGTGTTTCTTTAAAAGTTCTCTCTACCTCGTATAGAAATTCCCTGTCCGCTGTCACCACGCCATTCCAGAACTATTTACCCAGTGCAAGGATCCCCTACAGTACTAAACCCTGTATTAGATGCAGACCTTCCCGCTAAACACCATGACGAAGCTGCAGACAGCGATAACGGTCAGGAAATGAGGAACATAGGCTAGGGCTGAACACGGGCATGGACCCGGGACTGGAACATGGGGTAAATGCTCCGTTGTCATGATCACCCAAAAGTCTGTTTGAAAAACTCATGGTAACTTCACGCCTATGCTGAGTAGAAAGACCCGTACGGTGCAACGGCCATAGCACTGCGACACAGAGCCACCTCCACGACAGATTAGAACACAGAAACATATGTAACATGATATATTCTCACACTTCAGATATCTACAACGAAGCAACATTGAACGCCCGTCATGATGGTATCTTTCCCGCCCAAAAAAAGGCCACTACAATACGATTAAGCCAAACTCAAGAATATGCCCGACATAGAGCCCCTGTCATATTTGACGTATTTCCCCTTCCCCTTGTCAACCTCATGATACCTGTCCCAGAATCTTCCATACAGGGGCTCAATCATCTGCTGTACCTCTCTAGACAGGCTTGCACGGACTTCCTTCTCCATACTCAGGCTCTTGTGCCGAGCGAGGCATTCTTCGAAGCTGACGTTGAACATGCGGAATTTCTCTTTGACGGCATCCTTGTCTTTGCTACTGAGGCCTTTGAGAATCGCTGCCGAGTCGACCGCTGCCCCTGAGCCAGACGGTGGCCGGTTGCCGCCGCGGTTTGTGTATTGGACGTCTAGGAGATGGGCTGATGGATCTCGCCACCCGTCGAGATATAATGATGTGGCTTTCTTGCGCCATGTGTCAATGATAGACATGCGTGATGCGAGTAGAGGGGATAACTCGGAATCGCGGGTCATGCGTTCGATGACCGCGACGTTGTTCGAGAGAAAGGCACCTAGGACGGACTTGCCCTTGAGGACAACCCGCGCTTTCTGGTCGAGTGAGGTGAGAAGTGCATCGATTGTATCAGTACTGTAATGGGCGAAGAGTTCTTTGCCGTCTGCGCCAACATCGAAGGACTTCAGAGATGGTACAGTATCAGACGAGTCCTTGGCGGCGTTCATGCTCTTCCAGTTGCCATCTCCTAGTGAGATCATGATACTCGATATCGGTCGTAAAAAGTCCACCATAGTCTGAAGGCGGGTCATTGTTTCTGTCGTTATCGGTAAGGCCGCCGCATCGGTCGGCAGGATAGGTAACCCCCCCACCCGCCGGCGGGTATCTTCTATTAGTTCAGCTAATGATGACTTTCCCGTATCTCGGATTGGCTTCAAAGCCGAAGCGAAAGATGGCTTGAGTTCACCAGTATGGCCGTCAAGACGTGAGGACAAACTTGAGACGATCTCGATGATCTCATATGCTAGATAGCAGTCCGTCGTGAGATTAGCCTTTATGTGTAAGTTGAGGTCTTTCAGTGTCTTTGCTAATTCTGACATAGCACCTTGGCAAGTAAGGTTGAATACCCGACCCCACTCGTCTCTAGAGAAAAGGGCGCATATATTGTCATATTCAGCCAGGAAGGTCCCTTCAATGGCAGTTGCATAGGTGCCAATCCCATTTGTGCCCTGCTTATATAATGCATTCGGCGTCTTCTTCTTCGCAGTATTGACTGAAGCCGCCGCAAGATTCTGTAGAGAAGTTGTGAGGTATGGCCCGCGTACTTTGGCATATATTTGTGCCGTAGGCGTTTCTTGCCCATTCTGTGCCGATTGTCGTACACCCGCTGCAATGAAGGAGTTCATAAGTCCCAGTCGAGTGGTTTTGTCCTGGTTCAGAGATGGGAATGGCATATCTTTGGTGATATAGTGGAGGGGTTCGATAGGTCGGGCATCTTCTCGAAGTATCCTCTCGAAAGCGCTTTCCAATTGCTGATTGCCATATTGTAATAAGCGATTCAGATCTGCGACAGCTGGCTGGTTGGCTTTGAGATTCGTTGCTTTCATCTCACCGAGGGCCTTATTGACACGCTTCAGAGAAGCAAGATAGGAAGATAACCCAGATTTGTCGGGGCTATGATAGCAATGTCAGTTCAGCCCACCCAGTGATATGAGCGCACTTACCCAGCTCGTATGATCTCCTCTTCATTATTCTTGATATCAGACGGTTGCCTAAGTTTCTCTATTGCCGCGATGATGCCATCGATATCTTAAGTAGGATGTCAGTTATCATGTAAGAAATCATGTAAGTTTGCCTACTTCTTCCCAAAACCTGTAACTTTTGTGTGTTGTTGTAGATGGGACCAATAGCATCCTGCACGCTCCGCCCGCTGGTCTCAAGTCGAGTCAGAGATGCTTGGATCTTCTTCGTCAATTGGCTTGTTTTCTCGAGTCTCGAATTCAGCACTTCCACTTCCGCTTGCGCCTCCTCGTCTGCCGTATGACGCGGATTGACTGTAAGGGCCATCCCTGACGCGCTTCTGCGATGTCTAAGTCCGAAACTTCATGGCCCAGCCTATCATGCGTAGAGGGTGCCGAGCTGTTTATGCAGTCAAATGTTACGCAAGGAGGTGGAGCTCCCCTGGAAAGAACGGTCCAAACAGTTCTTCCGTTCCTAGCGTCACCCGCCAAATATGCACCGCCACCATGCGAAAGTACCCGATAGTGGCTGATATCTACCTTTAAATGCCGTGGTTTTTCTTCAGGGACTCACTATCCCCAATCCCAGGTCTCTTGCGGCCATGCTTTACCCTTTCCACGCACATATAAACAGATAGTCTTGGTCATGTTTTCATTTCGCTCGTTATGTTCAGCTCAATCCCTCGGGGCACATCTCGTGCTTCTCGGTCAGTTCAGGTGAAAGCCTGTCAAAGAGCTCAACATATTCTGTACCGTTCGCATATATCGTCGAGAACTTCCCTTCAGCTCCGGAAATTGTTTACAAGGCAGAAGAAAAAGAAATCTAAATCCACAATGGCCTCCATATCTCAAACAACGATGATTGGAGTTACGTCCTTGCTTATTGGCGGTTCTGTCATATACATACTCTATGAGAATAATTACCTCCAACCACTTCCTCCGACAAAGGTCCGGAGTGAAATCAGAGCAGAACGTCAAAAGTTTCGAGCGATGAGAAACAAGAATGAAAAGGCTACGGCCCAGAACACTCGGCATCTATCAGCTCTTCCCTGTCAAGAAGGCCAGGGACCACGTGAAGAGTCAGGTGACAAGTCCGCTTGGACTTTATTCATGAGCAAATTTGAGACTTTGACCTCATTCACGGATTCGTTTACTGACATTAACTGGGGGTCTATCCCAGGGTCAATCTCGGAGTTTGTAGTCCCTGAATGGGCCAAGCTCATGCCAGATTATGTCAAAAAGCTACAACGGGAATTGTCCATGGCTCCTGGATCATTAGCAGATGAAATATGGCAGGAAGCCCATGATCCATATTTGAATCCTGAAATCGAAAGGCCCGCAACTGTTCGGGTTTCCGACGAGTTGTGTGATGAAGAGAAGGACTTTCTGGTTCGTAGGAGGAAGGTTACTGCGAGAGCTTTAGCAAAGTATTTAGGACTTCCCGAGGAGGAAGTACATCCAGAAGATGTTCCTTGTATTGCTATGGTGGGATCTGGGGGAGGATTACGTGCATTAGTTGCGGGCGCTGGCTCCTTCTTGGCGACGACTGAAGCTGGACTTTTCGACTGTATCACTTATACTGCTGGTGTTAGTGGGAGCTGCTGGTTGCAGGCATTATACCATACATCTTTAGGAGGTCGGCGCTTAGACAAACTGGTTGATCATTTAAAGGCCCGCATTGGTACCCACATCGCCTCTCCCATCGTGGCCCTTGGAGCACTTGACTCCGCACCAACAAACAAATTCCTCCTGAGAGGACTTGTGGAGAAGCTAAAAGGCGACCCAAAAGCTGATTTCGGTATCGTTGATATATACGGCGTGCTTCTAGCAGCAAGGTTGCTCGTCCCGAAAGGGGATCTCGGAGTCAATGATAACGACCTGAAGATGTCGAACCAGCGGGAGAATATGAGGCACGGGGAAAATCCCCTCCCGATCTATTGCGCCGTTCGCCACGAGATTCCAATCATTGAAGAATTGTCACAAGAGGAGAAGATCACGCAAAGTCCATCAGAAAACACTAAGGAGAAGGCAAAAGCGAGTACTTATCATTCATCACAAAATATGAGGAGAATCCAGCTAACGTGTACATAGAAAGAAAGTTGGTTTCAGTGGTTTGAGATTACACCTTATGAGTTCTTTTGCGAAGAATTCAATGCTGGAATTCCTACATGGGCTGTTGGCCGCAAGTTTCAGAAAGGTCGTGATGTGCCTCAAGATGATGGTTTAAGAGTGCCCGAGGTCCGGTTACCACTCTTGCTTGGTATTTTCGGAAGCGCATTCTGTGCTACCTTAAATCTTTATTATAAAGAGGTACGTCCTATGATAAGAGGCCTCGCGGGGTTTAACAGTATCGACGATATGATTCAAGGACGCAATGAAGATTTAAGTAAGGTTCACCCTATTGATCCGGCATCTATACCAAATCCCTTCGTAGGCATGGAAGACGAATTACCGGAGACAACGCCTGAGAGCATATCCAAAAACGAACATATACAACTTATGGATGCAGGGATGAGTAACAACCTGCCCATCTGTGAGTTTTCATGAAGCACATGTTTAAACCCTAGCTCACTTCTCAATAGACCCTTTATTACGTCCTGGTCGTGCTGTTGATGTGATTATCGCCTTCGACGCGTCAGCTGACATAAAGGTAAAATTGGATCGAGAATTGTATTGTAACAACATCTTTAATAGTGCTAATCCATGTCATCCAGACCGAGAATTGGCTTTCAGTTGCCGATGGCTATGCTCGACAGCGAGGAATCAAAGGCTGGCCAATTGGTGCCGGCTGGCCGAAAGAATCTGACACCGCCGAAAAAACGGCTGGGCAACTCAACCAAGCTCAAGCAGCAACAGCAGCTGAAGCTGACGGCAAGGTCGAAGAAGCGAAGCAAGAGCAAAAAGAATGTCTCGACGAATTAGCAAAGCAAAATGACAAAGAGTCAAAAGACCAACAAGAAAAGCGCAACAAGGGAGACCCGGGTGACCTTGGGTACTGTACGGTTTGGGTTGGGACGATGCAAGAACGGAAGCATACCGACGTTTCGACTGTTCCGCCATCCAAAGCTGTAGCCGAAGATTGGCAATTAATGGAGCCGGATGCAGGCATTGCAGTTGTTTATTTCCCTTTCTTGAGCAATCCGAAAGTCGAAAATGTTGACCCGGTGACGGCACCCTACATGAGCACATGGAACTTCATCTATACACCAGAAGATATCGACAATGTTGTGAGACTAGCAAGAGCAAACTTTGAAGAGGGTAGGGAGAGAATAAGAAGGTCAATAAGAGCAGTCTATGAAAGGAAGAAGAAGCTGCGAGAAGAGAGGGGGGAGGCAGAGAGGCGTGAAAGATTTCAACGCAAAATGAGATTGGGAATCATTGGCAAGAATGGGGACCATTTCAGCTGAATATTTGGTTAGCCAGCGACCACTTCGATAAACGAATCACACGATCATGAAGAAATGGGAGCCATGTGGGGTTTGCTTGCAGATGGATATTCCGGCTTCAGTGATTTGGATCTCGATCATGGGATCGATCCTAGAGCGATAGCAATAATGTCATAAGGAAAGATCATATCCAATTTTACCGACTGCCAACCATCGATACACTTACGTCATCTGGCGGGATCTTGGATTCTAGATACGAGCCCAGGTTCCTGATCGCGCATCGATGATTACGGGCCCGATACAGGGCTAATGTAGAATGCGGAGGCTTTTAGAATAACACAGAAGAGCAATTGCGTAGCTTCCGAGAGAGGCCATAGGATATTTGAGATCCCAAGCCTTACGCGTAATCTCGTATCTCTGATAAATGCATTAATGATTTGTGAAACACACATCCCTTGCGCCATAGCGATCATCGCATCTCATGTCAAGTTTACCCAATACGGACTAGTCTAAGGATCTATTTCTGGTAGCGATATTCAGGAACCCGCATAGAACCCTGACTGTAGCAAAAGCTTACTCTGAACCTCACCATTTACGTCTGACAAAGACAAGGCAAATTTATCTTACCTTACTGTAAGATGCAGGCGATGATTTCAAATGTCTTGTTTCTAAAAAAGTTAAGCAAAAGAAGGGCATAAAGGGGCAAAGGACGAGGCACGTGAGATGGGGCGCGCTCCGTATTAAATCCTTGCAGCGGTGTAAAAGCCATCGGCAGAGTTCATGAAGCTCCACTTTTCAGACAGGATGCGTCAAAAAAAAACGTCCGAGATCCTCGATCATCATAACGTGGCTCAACAAATAAGCTGACTAACATCAGACGAAAGGAACTTCCGCCGAGCTGACATTTGCAATTAGCAAATGCAGTACCGAGCGCTGAATGTGGTGGCGTCTGGAGCTGGAAGTCTAATGTTGGCGGTGAAAGTGGGGAAGAAGGCGCATGGTGTGTTTTACCTTTGGCTCATCCTTAAGGCCGTGCCTCGTAAAAGCGTCACAAGGTACTGACTGTCATATGTATAATATTTCTTATGCAAATACTTATCCTTCGCACCGCACTAATCCCAAACTACACACTCGTTCACACCCGTCTACTACTAACTCTCCATCTCCACCTTGCGATGATACAACCAACTGAACGCCCTTCATGAATTACTACAGTCTTCCACATCTTGCTCGCGAAACCATTCGAAATCCTTGACTGCATTGGAATATAGTGTGAAGTTCTCGACGCTGCATCCGTCTCCTTGAATCATCGCTCCGTTGTGCACACGAGCCTCAACTGTGAATCAGTTGATCTTTCGCTCTCCACATATATACCAAGCACTACTCCTCAGCACTCCGGCTCTCCCGTATCATGGCGCCCTCTACCACACCTCCAATGGTTTCCACAGACCGCCGTGAATCGTATGATTCCAATGACAGCGATTCTTACTTCTCCAAGACCTACGTACCGCTCTCGAATCTCCCTACCCCTCCACTCTCGTTACATTCAAGCAGCAGTTCAAGAGACAATATTCCTATATTGGACCTGGATGGAGATCTTGACCCTAGTCTCCTTGGTATGTGTGCTACTATATTACCTTATGCACAAATATATACTAACATGGTCATATTCCAGGCCCGGCATGCTACCTCAAGAACCTCATACCGAGTGCTGTTTCTCTTGTTGATCCTGATATCTATGTTGTCCACTCGGTCCTAACCTCTGCTCTCCTCCCACTTCCAACCATCGCCTTGGCAGTCTGCATACTTGACAGTCTAAACACCCGCTTCGCCCTCTCCTGGCGGCGTTCGTTTCCACTTACAAGTTCTGAAAACCCCCTGCCCGAACAACTTCACATCGACTCAGTTCGCCCCGAAGTCATCATCCTTGCCGCGCTTATTATTTCCGTCAAATTCCTAGACGACCAACAATCAACCACGAGATTATACTCAGAAGATTGGGGATCTGGGAGATGGACTTGCCAACAAATTAATGCCACAGAGCAAGCTATCATGGAGAATCTTGGCTACAGACTCCTGCCATTATGGACCGAAGAGTTAATAGGGGATGCATTGGAGGAAATGGAAAAGGCAGGAAGGTATGCAAGCCGGCGCGCCGGGCATATTTTGCCTCAAATACCAGAAGCGGACCTGAAAGCAGTCTTCTCTGGCAAGGCTGTTTGGTCAGCAGAAAGGCAACTTACGCCAGCTGAAACACCCATGCCCGAGAACATCCGTGGGACGGCAGACGTCGCGCCTGAGACCAGGCAAACCTTTGCAGATAATAATGGCACGATAACCCAGGACATGACTCTTCCAAAAAGGACTTGTGGCGAGACTTTTCCACTCTATACGGAACCTTTCCTAAATTCCTAGGACGTTGTCTGCATTTGGGGGCATTGAAATGGAAAATAATAATAAATGCGCCATCTCGCGCTGCTGTGATGTGTTTATGGGTATGGCGTCGACAATTTTTATGGTTGGGCATAGCGAGGCATACGGACATCGGCATTTGTGATTCATGACATAATACATATTTGATATTCGGAGCCGTCATGCTCTGTATCCTAATGAGATTTCTCCTACTCTACATAAATTGGTCGTGAATCTGTTAGGGGGCTTTATTGAATACCATTGAACAGGTCACTGGAGTGTCGCGGCTTCATAGTCACCAATTCCCTTAATTCGTGTTTAATGATATTAGTACAGAGAACCTTAGTAATACCAGACTTGACTAACAGCAGACTTGTTATTTCTAAGTAAGAAAAGAGCCTTTTATTAATACTCTACTTTACACTGAGAAATCAATCCGAACCACCATCATTTTGCCACCATTCATCACTCTTTCATTTACGATCCGCAATATCTTCATTTAAAATAAGCTCTTTACCATAACAAGGACAATGTCAGAGTAGTTTACGAGTCCAATCGGCAAGAGGAAAGTGGTTGAACGGCATCAACTGTAACAAATCACCTGACAACACCACAACAACAACAACGAACTCGAGCGAAAGTAAAATCCATGGCGAAGGATTTTTGGGCCAGAGACTCAACGGAATGTCTAGTGTCTTTTTGTTGTCTTTGTCTTTTTTGCCCCAATATACCATTGTCATTTTGGAAGGACATGATAGATATCCTTTGTGCCAACCACTCCTTCTAGCTTTCTCTTATGCCATTGTATATAATCCACGTTCTGGCCTGTAAGTAAATTGGTGAAGCTCGCGAGCATTCAGAGATAAGTAGTCTAGAAGGGGGGAATGTTAAAATGACTGCAACCATTCGTTTGCAATACTAAAACGTATTGAACAGTCACGGGGTACGCTAGGTCTAAAATGGAAAACCACTTAACGCGAAATATAAAAACGCGCTAAAAACGCGTCCGACGCGTGAACCTCAATTCCTAGTACATGCTACGCGGTTGATGATAGAACTTCATTTATCTTCTGCAACAACATTCACTAGGTCTATCTCTCTTGTCTTTGCAACTGCTCATCATGGACGGAATTCAATTGAGAGATGAGGCAGTGCGCGATCGCATTCGTGCTGCAGAGGAATTCCTCGATCCAAGTATGGTCTTCTGTCCATTCTGTTGCAACGCTCTAACTCTCTGTAGACGACAATCAAGCACGAAGCTACAGATCCGACATCATTTTGATGCTGCAGAAGTATCAGAGGAGACTCATGGTCAGCATCGATGAAGTCAGGTCACACAATGCCGAGCTCGCAGAGGGGCTTTTACTTCATCCCTTCGACTTTGCCCAGGCTTTCGACCAAGCTCTCAAAAACATTGTTGCCGCCATTCCCAATGCGACTCCCAAACAGACGTCAGAGGATACAATGTACTATTGTCGGGCAGTTTTGGACAATATGCTTGCAATCCTCGAACACTCTCTTCGGCTCACCTGAACCGAATGGTGTCACTAGAAGGCATCGTTACGAAGTGTTCTTTGGTGCGGCCGAAAGTGGTAAAGAGTGTTCATTATAACGAGAAAAAGAAGATGTTTCATTTCCGGGAGTACAAGGATCAGACAATGACTGCAAACGGAGCAACGACTTCGAGTGTATATCCTCAGGAAGACGAGGAGGGCAACCCACTCATTACCGAGTATGGCTACAGTATATACCGAGACCACCAAACGATATCCATTCAAGAGATGCCAGAACGAGCACCTGCTGGACAATTGCCTCGAGGAGTGGATGTCATTCTGGACGACGATCTGGTTGATAAGGTCAAGCCTGGGGATAGGATCCAGCTGGTAGGAATTTACCGCTCATTAGGAAACCGTAATGCGAGCCACAACAACGCTCTCTTCAAGACTGTGGTTTTAGCGAACAATGTGGTCCTGCTCTCCTCAAAGTCAGGGGGCGGTATTGCAACTGCTACCATCACCGATACGGATATTCGAAACATCAACAAGATTGCCAAAAAGAAGAATGTCTTTGACCTCCTATCCCAGTCGCTTGCACCCAGTATTTACGGTCATGACTATATCAAAAAAGCTATTTTTTTAATGCTTCTTGGTGGACAAGAAAAGAATCTCGAGAACGGAACCCATTTGAGAGGTGATATCAATATTCTCATGGTTGGTGATCCATCTACGGCCAAATCTCAGCTGCTAAGGTTCGTCCTTAACACTGCACCGCTTGCCATTGCTACTACGGGACGCGGTTCGTCTGGTGTCGGTCTCACAGCTGCCGTAACTTCAGATAAGGAAACCGGGGAGCGGAGACTTGAAGCTGGTGCTATGGTTCTCGCTGATCGTGGTGTCGTCTGTATAGACGAGTTTGATAAGATGTCTGACATCGATCGTGTAGCAATTCACGAAGTTATGGAACAACAAACTGTGACCATTGCAAAGGCTGGTATTCATACCTCACTCAATGCACGCTGCAGTGTCATTGCGGCTGCCAACCCTATATTTGGTCAGTACGACGCACATAAGGACCCACATAAGAACATCGCGTTACCAGATTCGTTACTTTCTCGTTTCGATTTACTCTTCATTGTCACAGATGATATCGATGACTTTAGAGATCGTCAAATCTCAGAGCACGTCCTACGTATGCATGGATACCGTCAACCAGGCACTGAGGAAGGTGTTCCGGTCCGAGAACA
>Ga0335072_10008754_pt1 | contig 14639 bp, 11 predicted proteins | sample Lox_Sample_21_FD_206725 | JGI IMG/M metagenome (GOLD analysis project Ga0335072, IMG submission 206725) | Soil microbial communities from Loxahatchee National Wildlife Refuge, Florida, United States - Lox_Sample_2.1 | ecosystem: Environmental > Terrestrial > Soil > Wetlands | place: USA... | reverse complement strand
AGGGCCATTCAATCTGAGAGAGCGAATGGGCCCGCCTTCCGGTGGGCCCGCTCGAGAGGCATTTTTTTGGAGGGAGGTCCTGAAGGGGTCGAGAGAAGGGGTCCTAAGCAGACCCGCGAAAGAATAGTTGCCTTTCTTGGAAGGGCCAAATTCGGGGAAGCCTCTGCTAATTACTTAGTCTGATGCGGGAAGAGCTGAAACGTTGCCCTCAACCCGGAAAAATATTTGGGAGGGCCCGATTTCTGTGGAAATCGCGTACAGGGTTCACTCTGAGCAGCCGAAAGCGGTAAATTCCTGCCCAAATCTGAGACATTCCAACCCGAAATCCTCCCCACAACACCTTTCGATGCAGCCAATTACTGATTAGAAGGCTTGGGTGCAGGAGCGGGCGTATCCTCCTGCTTCACCTCCGGTCCTTCCCCGGGGAACGGCCAGGTTTTGTCCAGAAGCAACTCTTTCTCACGCTGCTCTTTAGGGACATTGTCGATTTTGAGGTTTTCGAGGAAGTGGACCCCGGTCTTGCCAGCTACAACGATATCGAGATCGCCGTCTTTATCCATATCCTCCACCACGAACTGGGTTCCTGCACCGGCGGTGCCGTTCACGCTGATCGGATAGCGGGTGAATGCCCCCGTACTGCGGTCAATCTTGTAGTAGTAGATGACCAGCGGATCGTTGGAGCCGGGGTCGTGGCCATCGTGGCCGCGATAGCGCTTGCCCGCCAGCAACTCCGGCTCACCGTCGCCGTCGATATCGACCAGCCTCAGTGCATGGACCTGCGAGAAGGACTCGTCGATGGCGCGGCGGACCCAGTGGCGATTATCACCATCGCCGATCTGCTCGAGCCAGTAGAGGCCGTAACTGTGGCCCTCCCCATAAATCACATCCATCTTGCCGTTGTTGTTTACGTCATAACCGATGATGGGAAAACCGGCGTCTCCCAGCTTCCAGTCCGGATGCCACTCCCAGTCGCCCTTGTTGGCATCGATCTGCTTGAGCCAGCCGTTGGGCGTGAGAATATCGGCGAGGCCATCGCCATCGATGTCGGCTACCCCCACGCCGTGCCCGTCCATCTCCGCATCGCCGATGTGATGCACTTTCGGCTCCGGCCCTGAAAAGTCGATCCAGATGAGACCCGAATGGTTGTAGTGGGCGAAGATCAGGTCAGGCACGCCATCCCCATTGATGTCCGCCATCACCCCACCCTCGGTGTCGGTGCTGTCGGTGATGAGGTGCTTCTGCCACATTCCGCCCTTGGGTCCGGGATTTTCGTACCACCAGATGCCATTGGTCTGCCACGCGGCGGTGACAACGTCGGGAAGGCCGTCGTGATTCACATCGATGGTCCACTCGCCGCAATCGGCCACAAACTCGCCCACCGTGCCCGCTTCGCGATACTGATGACGCTTCCACTCGCCGCCCCTGGGACCTGGATTCTCGTACCAGTAAGCTCCGCTGAGGATGTCGGGATAGCCGTCGCCGTTCATGTCGAGCGTGGTAACGCCCTCGGCGTGGTCAGTGCCAATGCGGTGCGAAAGAAACGTGATCTGCTGAATGCCTCCGGGACCGGGACCGGCAGTAGTTTTGGGTTCGGCTTGCGGTAATGCAGGAAGAACAGCGGTAGCAATCAGAGCTGCAAGAGAAGCGAGGCGCAATGAAGTCATCTATGGACCTTTCAATTGCTTGAACCGACGTTGACCGCCGGATTGAAGAGCGATGAATCTCGCAGGCCATTGTCGTGCAGCGGAGCGGATGATGCAAGATGATGCGCCAGAGAAGCACGCGACCGGGCGAGCGGGCTGCCGTATCCAACGAGGCACGAGGGCCAGGTTCCGGGCTCTGCGATTTTCACCAAGGGTTCACAGGATTAGCGTAGACCGGGCAACCCATTTCGGTATCTCTTACAGTGGCCGGCGCCGGGAAAGCGGAAAAATCCACGCGGCAACAGCGATGAAACCGGGAAATCCTGCCCGGATCCATTCGGACGATCGCATCGCCCCCCCAAAGACGCGGTGCTCGGAAATGGCCCGATGACTCCAGTCAGACCATACGAGATCACGATCACGGGAGAGTGAATGCCAGAAGAAATACAGCGAAGTGTATCAGTCGGTTTAACTGAGACGTCGTTGCATGACGCGCGGACGTACGTGTGATCTGTTTCACGACAGAGCCGGCATCCGACACTCGGCGCCTGCCTGGCCCGTCCGCACTCGCTGCTGGTGGAGCTTTCTGCGGTAGTTGCGATGAAACTCGGCGCGCCGGGCTTTGGTGACTTCGTCGGAGTAGATCCGGCTCATCAGCCCTCGCAGTCCTGACTCCAGTTCAGCCACGCTCATCTTTGCGGGCTGAAAGTTCACATCAAAAAGCGTGCACAGCTCCCATGCCTCATCGCGCAGGATCCGGCCTTCCTGCTTGAGGCGCGCATAAAGCGGAGTGCCAGGGAAGGCGGTCTGCACGGTGATCTGAATGTCGTAGAGTCCGCTCCGCTGAACAAACTGGAAAATCTCCTCAAACGACTCCGTGCCCGTCGTATCCAGTCCCAGCACGAAGCACCCGTTTACGCGCACCCCTCGATCCTGAATCCGCCGGATCGCCTCCAGATACGAATCAACCCTCTTTGCCTTCCAGTTCGCGCGCTGTTCCAAACCATCCATCGCCAGGAACGTCGTGCTCTCAAATCCAATCAGAACCTCGGCGCAGCCCGCGTCCGCAAGCATGTCCAGCAGTTCTTCGTCGTCCGCCACCGAGAGGTCCGACTCCGTGAACCAGCGAATCTCTTCCCTCGCCATTGCGCGCAGAAGCTGTTTCGAGTGGATCTTGTTCACAAAGCTGTTGTCGTCGGCGAACTCGATGAACGGCCGTTTCCAAAGCGATTTGATGTTCTGTATTTCCGCGATCACGCGATCAACCGGCTTGATCTTGTACGTCGGCGAGATGCGCATCGACGCAGCACAGAATTCGCAACGAAACGGACAGCCACGCTGTGTCTGCACGGTAAGACGGTTGTAGCGTTCAATGTCGAGCAGATCGAAGCGCGGCATGGGCGAGTTAGCGAAGGTGTAATGCATGCTCCGCGCATCGTAGACAGGCTTCAGATTTCCGACGCGCAGGTCTTCGATGATCGCCGGCCAGACTGGTTCGCCTTCGCCGATAACGACCGCGTCGGCGTGGCGCAACGCCTCCATCGGCAGGGCGCTCACGTGCAGGCCGCCAAGAATCACGCGCGTGCCCAGCATCCGGTAACGGTCGGCAAGTTCGTAGGCTTCGTATATCTGAGCGGAGAAGCTGGAGATCGCGACGACATCGAATTCTTTCGGAACGCCATCGACCTGCGCTACATCCGCGACTTCGAGGTACTGGACATCGACATCGCGACGAGTCAGTCCGGCGAGAGTCAGCAAGCCCAGGCTGGGCAGCGATGCAATCACTTTGCTGCGCTCCACAAATCCGGGCAGGGTGAGTCCTAGCGACAGCAGTTCGGCATTACGCACCCGAACTCCGCTCATGGCAATCAGACCGAGTTTCATCGTTTCCACCCTCCAATCAGAATTGCGAGGATTCCGGCAGTCACAGACAAGACCGGAACCGGAAAGAGATGGCGAAATGGCTTGCGCCACGCCGAGAGAAAACAGCACACCGGCATGGTGATTGCACCTGCAATCAGCGACCACGAAGCGATCGCAAGAGCGCTGCCTTGCAGGGAGAGCTCTGCTGATGTCGCCGCAAAGAGCAGGTTCACGAATCCCAGGCCGAAGAAAGCGATGTGTCCCAGCCGCGCCAGGCGACGCCGGTACGACCCATATCCACCCATCCAGTCGTCGCGGTGAAAGAAGAGACCGAGTACGGCGCCGGAAACCACGCCGGCCAGCATCCCCAGCCATCCGCCAATGAGATTGAGAGTTGGCATCGAATCAGCTCCTGGGCGCAATCTGAGATTTCGCGGCTGAGACTTCATGGCAGTGATCAGGCGGAAGCTCCGATGGCGTGATCCCCACCAGCGCCGAGCCGTAGGCCTCGAAAGCCATCAGAATGGTGGAGCGAATGAAGCCGTCCCAGTTGAGCGAAATCAAGTAGCGCACCATCGAATTCAACCTCCTTGGGGAAGTCGGAATGGTGCGAGATTAGCGAAATCGCGGAACGAAAAACGGCCGCTCGATACAGTTTCGGGAGTGTCACAAGAACGGGATAGTCAGGAGAAGCGAGCCAGTTCAGCCCGGGCAGCGTCAGCGAGGAAGGGAAAGACAAAGATCCGTGGCCCTGTGGGAAGCTTGCCGCCTGCCGCGGTGCGCGCGTCGCAGATGATCGCGGCGGTCTGGTCGAGTCCGCGAACCCAGCGAGGGCGCTTCACGTCGCGGAGCACGAGCCGATCCGATTCCACTCCGGCAGCCTCAAGAACCGTGCGCGCAATTTCGACAAAGTCAGGCCAGCGCGACGCGACACCGATGAGCCCTCTGCCTTTCAAGGAAGGCAACCAGGAATCGAGCCAGGCACGTGCGGATCGGATCTGCAGAGTGATCAGTTCGATGCCCATCGGAAGGACTGCGCGGATCGCATTTGCCTGGCTGGGACGACACAGCGGGATCGCGGCGAGAAGCGTTTCGGAATTGGCGCAGTCATCCAACGATGCGGCCGAGACACGCATTTTGACGAGTTGCTGGATCTCGGTGAGCAGAATCTCGCGGACCTCCGGATCGGGATCGATGATCAGGAAGTGGTCGGGCGGAGGCGAAGCCAACCATTGCGCGACCCGGTGACGCACATCGGCTGCAGGCATGTTGAGTTCGCGGACGGCCCGGAAAAATCCAGCGATGTGCTGATCGAGGATCTGCTCGGGTGTCGTCGGCGGGCTGGAGTTGTTTTTTACGTAGACGCCGCTGCCGTGGCGATATTCGGTCCATCCCTCGCGCGCCAGTTCGCGATATCCCGCGCTGATGGTGTTGGGATGAATGCTGAAGCGCCGGGCGAGTTCGCGCGTGCTGGGGAGACGATCTCCCGGCGCAAGATCGCCGCTCAGGATGGCCAACACCACTTGCGTGACCAGCTGGCGATAAATAGGGACCTCGCTGGCTGACGAAAACCAGAGTCGCACGGGAAACCTCGCACCCATTGTTACATCAGAAGAACAGGGATCAGGGATCAGGGATTAGAAAGACAGGGACCGAGGGACGTAGGGACCAGAACGGATCAGGAGCGCTTGCGGGAGTGGGATGCAGATGTTTGATTGGCCTTCGGAGATAGGGCTGCGCGCCGCGTTCCTGCCTTCTGGTTCTTCTCAACGCGGATCTTCCATGCGGTGCGCAGCGCACCGAGCAGCAGGTCTTCGTTGGCTTTCGCCAGGACAACATGCGTTGCGCCGTTGCGCCCCCAGCCGCCTGGAATCGGAATGAAAATCTCAGGAGCCTCAGCGACGAAGGCCGCCTGTTGCTCGGGCGTAAGCATCAGATTGCCGTAACCCTGCTTCACTGCCGCAAGCGTTGCGAAGATTCGCCCGCCAACGCGGAAATCCGCTGCGCCCATGTGCGAGCCTTCCTCTGCGCATTCGAGGCCAAGGGCGAGACGGCGGAAATCGGAAGAAGTCATAAAGGTGATCAGTGAACGGTGATCAGAACCCACTTGCGGGACACGGCTCAAATGAACTCCAGTCAATTCCTTTCTGGAACTCCTCATCGGGCAAAAAGACAGCTTGGAACGTAAATGCGAACTGCGTGGGACCATGTGTTTCAAGATGAGCTAAACGGCGCTTGGCTTCGTCGATGCCGGGAACGTGTCCAACGGGTACCCACCAAAGCGCCGTGTATGCACCGGCGAATTTTTCAAACCAGGCCTGACGCTGGCGGAGCAACTCGACATGGGCGGTTTGAAAGACGAAGTGCCGTAACTCTTCAATGCTCTTCCACACCGACATGTTGAGCAGAGTGCGCTCGTCCTTGTAGGGCCGGAAATAGGTCGCGTTATTGGCTTCGGTTTTCAGCCGCCACACGAAACCCGGGTTCTTGTCGGCGAGAGCATTGATCTCATCCAGCCGGTTCACGAATCCCGCCATGATCGGGTCATCGAGTTCGGCGCGGATCCGGCCGATATTGACCTGGGCGATGTTAAAACCCACCATAAAACCTTCCTGCAAAGTGAATCGATCCTACGCCCTCGCGCTAATCAACTGGCTATCGAACTCCTCGTTCAACCACTTCGAAAACGCCGCGAACTCCTCATCGCGGCCCAGGAAGTCGCGCACCATCTCGCGCCCCGGTTTCGATCCACCCTGCTCAAGCACCAGCTTGCGATAACGCGCCCCCGCATCGCAGCCCAACAGATCGGTAGGATCGAACTGGCCGAAGAAGTCGAGCGCGATGACCTTGTCGAAGGCGTAGGTGTAGTAGTTCGACGAGTAGCCGGTGAGATGGCCGAAACTGGCATACATGCGGTTGCCGTCGAGCCACGTCCACGGAACCAGCGACCTGTAAAGCCGCTTCGTGATCTCGTCGAAATCGATGCGGGCAGGATCCTGGTCGTGCAGATCAAGCGAGAGCGTTGTGTAGTAGAGCTGCGTGCGCACCCAGTCTGCACGGCCAAACGAGCCGGCAGTTTTCATCTTGCGGATGATTTCCGAAGGGAGAACCTCGCCCGATTCGTAGTGCCTCGCGAAGGTCTGCAGCAGCTTCTCGTCGCGGAAGAATTCCTCGAGCATCTGGGACGGGACCTCGATGAAATCGCCTTCTGTTGCGAAGCCGGAGACACCGGCCCACCGCGTCTGGCCGCCGAGGATGGCATGCATGAGATGTCCGAACTCATGGAAGAAGGTCACGACATCGCTGTACTGCAGCAAACCGGGGTCCCCGGCGACGGGTCCATGTCGCTGGGGTGGAAGCCCGGGGTCGTCGGGGTCGCCTCCGGGAAAATTGCAGATGAGCGCAGCTTCCGGCATGTAGCGACCTGAAACTCCGGTGACCACAGGCGCGGCGGAGAACCACTTGTCCTTGCCTTCGCGCGGATGCATGTCGAGATAGAAACGCCCCACATGCTTCCCTTCTTCGTAGACGTCGAAGACGCTCACCGCCGGATCCCACGCTTCCGCATCTGACCGGCGAAATTCAATCTTGAACAGCTTCGCCGCGGTTTGCAGAACTCCGGCTTCCACCTGCTTGTACGGGAAGTACGGGCGCACCGACTGCGAGTCGAAATCAAATGCTGACCGGCGAAACTGCTCGTACCAGTAGCCGCGGCTGGTGATATCGATGGCCGTGGTGCCGGGCTGTTTCGTGCGAACAAATTCGAGCACCAGTTCGTGCTCGCGAACCGCTCCTTCGCGGCTGGCTTCCTCAAGTTTCGCAAGGAATTTGCGCACGTTGGCCGCGGAGCCCATCATCTGGTCGGCGGTAGCGAGATCGGCCCAGCTGCGAAAGCCGAGCACCGATGCAATCTCCTGCCGAGTCGAAAGCAGATCGTGCAGGATCTGCTTGTTCTCGGGGTAGGCACGGGTATTGTAGGCGAGGAACATCCGCGTGCGCAGATCGGGATTCGACGCGAAGGTCATCACTGGCTGCATGTCGGGCTGGTCGGTCGTCAGGGTGATCTGTCCACCAGCATCGGGTTGATGCCGGCCGAGGTAGTCGGGCGGCAGACCTGCAAGTTCCGACTGCGTGGCGACGATGGTCTTTCCGCCTTCCTGGATGTTGCGGCTGAATTCGAGCGAATGCTTGGTCGCCTTTTCGTGCAGCGCCTGCAAGTGTTCGCGCGTGGCCTGGTCCTTGTCGACGCCCGCCAGGCGATACCCCAGCAAAGTGCGACCCACAAAATGTCGCGTAGCCGAATCGGCTCCCTCGAGGCTCATGGCCACCAGCGCATCGTAGACACCGCGATTGAGGCTGAGCGCGCTGCCCGCCATGGCCACGCGCTGCGCTTCCATCTGCGCCTGATCGCGCACGGCTTTCTCGGCAGCGACCGAGTTCAGAACTCCCGCCTGCGCACCGGCAAGACTCAATTGCTCCAGCGCTGCATCGTAGAGCCGCAGCGTGTTCTCCAGGGTTCTCGGGCCTTCGACAGCCAGCAGGGCGGCAATGGCAGCCTCGTGCGCGCCCAGACGAGCGGCAACCCAGGCGCTTAGAGCTTCGGGAGATTTCGCGCCTCCTGCCTCCCACGCGTGAATGTCATTGGTAATCTGAGTGGCGGCGACAGTATCAGCAGGCATGGGGGAAACAAACCTCCAGACTCTAGGGTGACACATCGCAGCGGCATGCCGCGCGTCGTGCCTGTCAGGAAAATCAAGCCGGCCTCCAGGACTCGTGAGGTCGCACTTCCGTTTTCCCCGCGGCGCGCCGGGAAAGCGCCGCACGCATTCGTCCGTATATCCGGCAGCGGACGGTTAAGCACGTCTGCTGAACGCGTTCGGGTTTGCCCCACGCTGCAATCTGACCGCCAACATGCTCTAATGTCTATCTCAGCCCTGAGGACTTCCCCTTCGGAGGCAGCGCAATGAATTCTTTCGGCAGTAATCTTCGCCTCGCTATGCGGCAATTGGTTCGCTATCCCGGATTTGCCACCACCGTCATCATCACGCTGGCGCTTTCCATCGGCGCCAACACCGCGATTTTTTCCATCGTGAACGCGCTGATGCTGAAGAGCCTGCCCTATCCGCAACCGGAACGGATCGGAACGCTCTTCGAGCGGGTTCAAGGGCCAGATCCCTCTGACGGTCGCCGCTGGATCGACGGAACCCAATGGGAAGCGCTGCGCAACAATGTACCCTCTCTGATCTCGGCCGTCAGCGCAGGTCTCGTCAGCGGTGCGAACCTGCAGGCAGGCACGCACATCGACTACGTGCTTGACGGCCGGGTATCGGCACTCTATTTCAAAGTGCTGGGAATTCAGCCTGCACTCGGCCGCACATTTTCAGACGACGAGGATCGTCCCCACGGACCGAAAGCGGTGGTCCTGAGCTACAGTTTCTGGCGCAATATCTTCGGCGCCAATCCCAGCCTGATCGGGCAGGTCATCCACCTGAAAGGCGAGCCGTACACCGTCATCGGCATACTGCCCGAAGGCGTGATCACACCGCTCAATGCCGATCTTTATACAGCGCTCCAGCCAAGCCGTACGGGCGAGGGCGCGGGAACGAACTACGATCTGCTCTTCCGCCTGAAGGACGGCGCAACGTGGCAGCAGGCTGACGCCGAGATGAATCGCGCCTGGGCATACCACGTATCGCAAGTCGAAAACCACAATCCGGGGAGGCGCGTCATGTACTACGCGGTCCCGATGCAGAAGGGCACCACCGCCGAATTGCGCCCGAAGGCGATGGCACTGATGCTTTCCGCCGGATTCATTCTGCTGATTGCCTGCGCCAACCTCGCCGGTTTGACGCTGGTGCGCGTGGCGCGCCGCATCCCTGAGATAACGACGCGCGTCGCCCTCGGCGCGACTCGCTGGCAGATTCAAAAACAGCTCTGGATCGAGAACCTCCTGCTCGCCTGCTTCGGAGGCGCGGCCGGAATAGGTGTTGGATTCCTGGCCTTGCGCGGACTGCTTTCCCTTCTGCCGAAGGGCTTTCTTCCGGTCGACAGTGTGCCGCTCGACGGACGCGTGCTCGGCTTCACCATGGCAGTGTCGCTGCTCACCAGCGTGCTCTTCGGAATGTTGCCGGCACTCCTCACACACGGTGTGGATCTACGCTCGTCGATGACCAGCCGCGGCGCTTCTGCCGGACAGTCCGTGCGGCTGCGCCAGACGCTGATTGCCGGTGAAATTGCCCTGACCGTGGTTCTGCTCGCCGGATCAGGCCTGCTGATTCGTTCTCTGATTTATCTCGAGACGCTGCCGCCCGGATTCAATCCTGAAGGCGTCATGACCGCCAAGGCTTCGCTGGATGATGCGCGCTACCAGGATGCAGCCGCCTTTCAGCAGCTGATGCGCAACAGCGTTGCTGCCCTACAGCGCATTCCCGCAGTCCATGCCGCAGGCGTCGGGTTGACGCTGCCCTTCGAGCGCACCCTGAATGGCGGCATATTGCTGCATGATGGGCCGGAATCGGGAAAGACCGTGGGCACTGACATGGTCTATGCCACTCCCGGCTTCTTCGAAGCGCTGCAGATGAAGTTAGTCGCGGGCCGCACGTTCAAGGACTCCGACAGCCCCAATGCCCCGCAGGTGGCCATCATCAACGCCGCGTTTGCGCGCAAGTTCTTCCCCGCGCTCAATCCCCTCGGCCTGCATCTCGACAAGGGCATGACCATCGTCGGGGTCGTCTCGGACATTCAACTGGAATCGGGTTTAAATCCGATGGCCCCGTTGCAAAGCGAAGAGACGATGTACATCCCGGCGGCCCAGGTGCCCGCGGAATTGCTTGGCGTTCACGTCTGGTTCCAACCCAGTTGGGTGGTGCGAACCGCTGGTCCGGTTTCCGGTTTGACGAAACAGATGCAGCGGGCGCTGGCCGCCGTCGATCCCGCGCTTCCCTTCTCCGGCTTCTATCGCATGAGCGATCTGCAGGCGGACGCACTCTCCACGGAGCGCATCCAGGTTGCCCTGCTAAGCACCATGGCGGGACTGGCACTGCTGCTGAGCGCCGTAGGCATCTTCGCATTGGTTGCCAGCCTGGTAACACAGAAGACCCGCGAGATCGGCATTCGGATCGCGCTTGGCTCGAGCATCCGTCAGGCGATGACACACGTGTCTTCATCGGGAGTTGGCGCGGCGGCCATCGGACTGGGGGTGGGGCTGGCGCTCTGTTTCATTACCCTTCGGGCGATGCACAGTGTGCTCTATGGGGTCGCTGTGTTCGACGCCCCAAGCCTGCTGACCGTGGTGGGCATGCTCGCTGCGGTGACGGTGCTGGCGGCGACGATTCCGGCACTGAAAATCGCACGCATGGACCCGGCCGCCACCCTGCGCGAAGAGTGAAAGAGCATGAACTCAGCGACCTGGGGACGAATGACAGAGAGACTGGCTCGCTGGCAATGTTTCCTGCACTCCGCCTGTTCCTTAGATTCGGATTGATCGCGCTCAGAACCTGATATACATTGCGCGTATTGGAGGCCGGTATGCGAAAGATGCATGGCATTGCATTTGCATTGACTGTTTTGGTTGTTGCGCCGGGCGCAACCTGCCGGGTAATGGCCCAGGCCGGAACCGCCCCTTACGCGGCGATGGCGTCGCTCGATCAGTACCTCATCCACGACACGGATTCTGAAATTGCACTGGCGCGTAGCGGCGCTCCGAAATCCATCTCCGACGGGGCCGAGGTGATGGTGCTCGGGCGCGACGGATACACCAGCGCAGTGAAAGGCTCGAACGGCTTTCTTTGCATCGTCGAGCGATCGTGGGGGGCTGCCACAGACTTTTCTGAGTTCTGGAATCCCGCGATTCGCGCCCCTATCTGCTTCAATGCCGCGGCGGCAAAAAGCTTTGTGCCGATTTACCTGATGAAGACCCGGCTGGTGCTGGCCGGAACCTCCAGAACGGAAATCCCCAAGGCAATCGCGGCAGCCTTTGCGAAGAAGGAATTGCCTTCCCTCGAGCCCGGATCAATGTGCTACATGCTCTCGAAGCAACAGTACCTGAACGACGGAGCCAAAAACTGGCATCCCCACGTGATGGTTTATGTGGCGGGCGACGCAGGAAAAAGCTGGGGAGCCAATCTGGATGGATCGCCGGTGATCGCTGATTCTGACCCCGAGGAACGGGTGACCATCATGATGGTCTGGGCAACCAGCTGGTCCGATGGAACCCCGGCTCCACACAACATGTAATGGCTGAGACTGCGGGTTGCCCCGGGTGCCCGGCGTGCCCCGTTCTCGCGCCTGAGACCCGGGAAAACCAGACCCCTGCGAATCGCGGGTTGAGCCACAACCCCCAAGGAAGGGTGTCATCGTGAGCGAACGGGGCGCCCCAAGCGCTTTCTTCAGCTTGGGGGTGGTGAGTCGAAGGATCTGCTTTTCTCGCCGCAAAATTCCTGACTTCCGGGTCGCCGGTGACTCTCCCACAAACGCCGTTTGCGACTCGATGCGTGGTTTGTCGATTATGTACTCGGCGGGAGCGAAGGCAGCCAGTCCGGGGCAGATGCCATTGAACGCGAGATCCGTTCTTAGAAGCAACCTCCGAGAACTGCTCGTAAACGAATCGTCCAACTGACCTCAACTCGAACCGTCTAAACTCCGAGGCAGTCATCCAGGAGTAACCATGCAGGGAATGGCATCGGACCTTCGCCTCATAGGGAGGCAGTTGCGCAAGTCGCCGGGATTCGCAGTCACCGCCGTGCTGATGCTGGCTTTCGGCATCGGCGCCACAACGGCGATCTTTTCAATCGTCGAGGGTGTGTTGCTGCGGCCACTGCCGTTCGCCGATCCGGATCGGCTGGTGGTGTTGGGGGATACTGTGCCGGGCATAAATATGGGCAGCAGCGGCCATATCGGAGTAACCCTGCCGCAGATTTTTACCTATGAGCGCGAGACGCGGGGCTTCGCCGCGCAGGGCGGATTTGAGCAGGCCGACTACGAGTTCTCCGGCGCTGGCGCACCCGCCCAGATCCGTGCGGCGCGAGTTACGGCCAGCATCTTTCCTCTGCTGGGCGTTGCGCCCTTGATGGGCCGCACCTTTACGCAGCAGGAAGACGACGACAGCCATCGGATAACCGTGATCAGCTATGCGATGTGGCGTAGCCACTTTAGCAGAGATCCGAAGGTACTTGGGCGCAAGATCGAGCTCAACCGCAAGACCTACGAGATCATCGGCGTGATGCCGCAGGGGTTCGAGTTTCCGCTCATCCCCGGCCAGATGGATCAGAGCCGGTTGTGGGTACCCTTGAGTCCCACGCCCGATGAGATGCAAGAGGCGGCTGCTTGGTGCTGCGGAATGGTGGGGCGCCTCGCGCCGGGCGTGACGCCTGCGCAGGCCCAGCAGGACGCCGGGCGCGTGGCGCGGCAGATCACGCGCAACTTTCCCGCCTACATGAGCAGCCAGCGTATCGGCGCCATGGTTCGCCCGCTGGCCGAAGAAACTGCGGCGCAGGCGCGGGCGTTGCTGCGCATATTGTTTCTGGCCGTTGCCGTGGTGCTGTTCATCGCCTGCGCCAATCTCGCTGGCCTGCTGCTGGTGCGCGTGATTCGGCGGCGACGGGAGATTGCGGTGCGGCTGGCACTGGGCGCGAGCGGCGCGGCAGTGCTGCGGCAGAGCCTCGTGGAAACGCTTGCGTTGAGCTTGGCCGGAGGCTTGATTGGACTGGGTTTGGCGGCGCTGGCAGTACGGGTTGGCGTCAGCTTTTTGCCGGAGACGCTGCCGCGCGTTACATCTATCAGGCTCGACTGGTACGTGGTACTGTTTGCGCTGGGCACGACACTGCTAACCGGTTTGCTGTGCGGGCTGGTGCCGGCGCTGGCCGCGGCGCACACCGGCTTGAACGAGACGCTCAAGGAAGGCGGACGCACCGGATCGGCGGGCGGCGTGCACGCGCGCTTGCGCTCCGCATTGGTGGTCGCGGAGATTGCCGTGGCCCTGGTGCTACTGATCGCCTCAGGCCTCTTGCTGCGCAGCTTTGAAAAGCTGCGCGAAGTTCATCTCGGCTTCCGCACCGATCACATGCTGACGGCCAACTACAACCTGCCGCAGGAGCAGTACGCGACGCAGGCTGCCATCGACACGTTCAATAGCACCTTACTAAGCAGGCTTGAACGTTTGCCAGGCATCGATGCCGTCGGAATTACGTCGTACCTGCCTGCTTCAGGAATGGTCCGCAACAGCGGATTTGTCGCCGATGATTATGTCTCGCCCAAGGGCGCCGGGTTGGAAATTGCCTGGCCGTCTCAGGTGATGGGTGATTACTTCCGAGCGGCGGGCATTCCGCTGCTTCAGGGTCGTGAATTTACTCCTGCGGATGGCGCAAAGGCACCACTGGTAGCGATTGTGAATGAGAAACTAGCCCAGCATTTCTGGCCCGGGCAAGATCCGATTGGCAAGCGCCTGCGCTGGGGGATGCCCGAGAGCCCAACTCCCTGGATGACAGTGATCGGCGTGATGGGCAATGTCAAGCAGACATCCGCGGATGCTCCGACACAAGATGAGATTTACCAGCCCTACACCCAATTCATGGCTTCGATCGGAACGCTGGTGCCACCTGGCGTGCTGAACGCGCAGGCTGGAAGTATCGTGTTGCGGACAGCGCTGCCGCCCGATAGCATGACCGAATCGCTGCGCGCGACGGTTCTGTCCATCGATCCGCAGCTTCCGCTCACCAAGGTCCATTCGATGGACGAGGCGTTGAGCAGGATGGAAGCGCCACGACGCTTCAATGCCGTGCTGATCTCAAGCTTTGCCGTGGCGGCCGTGCTGCTGGCATTTGTGGGCATCTATAGCGTGATTGCGTTTTCCGCCGCCATGCGCACGCATGAGATGGCGATCCGCATGGCCCTCGGCTCGCAGCGCGGGGATATCATGCGGCTGGTGCTGATCTCTGGAGTGAAGCTGGTGATGGCAGGAACGGTGATCGGCCTTGCTGGGGTAGCGGTGACTTCGCGCCTTCTAAGCAACTTCCTTTTCCAGGTGAAGCCCTTCGATCCTGTCGTTCTGGTATTGGCCGCGATCGCGGTGTTTCTGCTGGCGCTGCTGGCAGCAGCCATACCGGCTCGCCGAGCAGCCGCGGTCCACCCAATGGA
>Ga0335072_10008753_pt1 | contig 14640 bp, 15 predicted proteins | sample Lox_Sample_21_FD_206725 | JGI IMG/M metagenome (GOLD analysis project Ga0335072, IMG submission 206725) | Soil microbial communities from Loxahatchee National Wildlife Refuge, Florida, United States - Lox_Sample_2.1 | ecosystem: Environmental > Terrestrial > Soil > Wetlands | place: USA... | reverse complement strand
CATCTTTATATCGCTGAAATTATTGAATAGTATTGTAAAGGTCGTATTCCAAGGGTCTGGGTATGATTCCCGAAGCTTTCGATACGGCTCGTCTTCTGGTTCATTGGAATAGGACAGTTTGTCGACGATAATCGTAATGAGGAGCGCGATCAGTAGCTTAGTTAGAGATCCAATTGCGTAAATAGTGGTGCCTTCATCCTCTCTATCATTTCCCCGCGCATCATTACTCTCGTGGAAAGTTCCCTTTTGTGAAGTTTGTTGTTCTTGTCTGCTGCTTAATTTCTCGACCCAGACACTTGCTTGAGCGACGCTTGCATCCCGTAAGAGTTGCCTTATGTCGCCTGCAATGTCATATAGGTACCTGTCGTAAAGAGGCATAGCGATATCTTTTCGTTTCAATGGGAGATGATGGACGATGCAATGTTGTTGTGCATTGCGGTGCATGGCATCTTCGGGAAAACATCCACAAGATATAGAGATACTGGAAACAGTGGTTGCTCAGCGCATAGAGAGTGAGCTAAACAGCCTGCTGGATATCCCGGTGCGTAATGAGCGGCACATGAACAGCGGAGCAAAGGCCGGCTTCCTCTAAAGTTCAAGGGAGATCCTAGGACCCGCTCGACTCCTCAGTCGGGAAATGGATGATTAGCGTTACTAAACTGGCCCTTTAGCTCACTATAAAGTGGAAGATGGTATTTAGCTTATAGCCATCATTCGATACCATTCCGGGCCTGGCTCACCGGCATACAACTACTTCCGACTGACATTACAAGAAAGAGCGAAGCATCATTACAAGAAAGGGTGCCCGAGTCGGCTTTGCCCAAAGTAGTGCTCATATTTGCGATGCTAAATTTCAGAGGACGATGCTCTTCATTCTCGCCTTGCTAGGAGGGAGTGTCATGGCGGACACCAGCCAGCCGTTTTCAATTCCACACTGTGGCTTTTCTGTGGCGTGTTAGACCATGTAGATTTAGGTAGTAAACAAGATCGCTCCAAACCATCAAATAGCATCATTTTAGCTCAGCTTTTCCGCTGGTTGCCCACAGAGTTTTTTCAGATAACATTCGCCATTCGTCGAAGCTAGTCATTAACCCAGAATGGCGACGCCAAATAAGGTTAGCCTAGCGAGAATGGGTGCACATGCAAAAACTTTGTGTGGGAGAAACGGAGGGGGAGAGGGAGAGGCGGAGAGGGGAAGATTGAGAGGGCGAGGGACCAGGAGAGTGGAACTTGGGACATGCTAAGGAAATAGCCGGCTGGTTATACCAATGAAACTGGATACCAATGAATGCATGGCTCCACACGCAATGCCGGGAACCGACCAGTAGATTAATGGGAGGAGACAGTGTGGGACGGGACATCTTGCTCTGGCAAGATGCGCTAGGATTCTGAGAGGCTTCCATGACGCCATAGAGGAGCTATCATTTAAAGACCCTTCCTAGTGGATGCGGTACGGCGATGCTCTGCACTGCCCAGCATCGCCCCGCCCTACTTTGTTCTCTTCTTCTCTATTCTGCTCTGCTCTACTCTGATCTGCCACCCATCCATGACGAGATAGTTTCTCGTGTAGAATGGTCCAGCCCGTTAGGCCAGTGCGCTAAGCGCGACCAAGGACACAGCTGATGAGTAATCCGACAGACAAGGAATAACTGAAGTAACCCGAGGCTCATCGAGTAGAAAGGGGGGACACAGAGCCGCAAAAGTATCTCGCCATTAGTACGCTCTGCCTCTAGGGTTTTAAAACTGGTGTTAAGTAGTTTATAGAAGAAACCAAGTAGTTCTAAACGAAAATACGTATCTTACTTACTTTCTGCATATGCCTCCAAAGAAAACCTCGCACGCTAATAATTACTTCTAGTACCTCCCCTGACTCCATCTGGCTTTATCTGCGCCAATAAAAGTTATATCTAGAATGGGGAAGTTGCCTTGGTAGGCCGACTTGCTCTTCTGGCTCGTTGTCCGTTTGTAGAGGCGGCTCTGTCGTTGACCCCACCTTCCGCATAGTGTTTCTCTCCGAGTCCTATTCTAATAAGCTTGATTAGACATCGAATTCTCTCAAAGTCAGAGCGACCAGGTGACTATGTCTAAGGGTTGGACTATGTTTTCACTCCCCTCACTGCATGTCGACCTGTCCGTGTGCGACAGGAAAGGCACGAGACACGGGTAGTCTTGCCCCAGCAGTCCTTTTGGAGAGTACATGATTTGGAAAATCCAAGCGTATAACATGCACCTTGGTCTTGCAAAATATCGTGTTTATACGGAAGAGAAAGACGACTTTGTTCGATAGTGCTGTCTAATGTGACGTCGACATTAACGGCATGCCCGGTCTGCCGCTGTGTGACTCGCCTGCATAAACGCCTGGCACGCTCATTTGCCGATTAGCACAGTCGCACGACAATGCAGGAAGCAGATCGCCAGATCTGGAAGTGTTTTCCCACAAAACGGTCAGCGAATCTCGTCGAGACACATCGATACTCGCGACATACGTCCTGAGTATATAGAGAAAGAAGAGCGCTGCTACTCCCAAGCATCTCCAGCGTGAAAAGACACCAACCGGACAATTCCTCGACGACCTGCGATGCACCATGTCAGGGGCAACTTCATTCGGAAAGAAAGGAAGTGCATCCATGGATCCAACGGCGGTCGCAGACGTATCGCCCGTATCTGAATCAGACGAGATTTATGTTCCATCAAAGCCCAGCACGTCGAAAGACCAGCAGAAGAAGGTGAAAAAGAAAGCAGCGGAGACGAAGGCGCAGGGAAAGGCAGAGGGAGACGCAAAGACTGGGACTGGTGCTGGAGGGTCACAAGTAAGTCCTCGATGTCCAGCAGATGAGGCTCTAGCACTGAAACTGGTACAATGAAGGCCAAAGCTGCTAGTTCATCCTAGACACAGTGGTATCGACCGCGCCCATTGAGTCAGCCTCACGACCTGGATGAGTATCAAGATATGGTAGAATGGCTGGCGGGTTTGGCTTACCAATCACTTCACTAGGCTTGGAAGGGTACCGCAAACTCTCCACGGGACGGCGATCCAATATATGATACACTACAGAGCCGGGACATATGACTAGGAACATTTTGAACATCCATTCGAGTTCAATTGGTTGACTGGAGCTGGCTGCACATCACTACACAACCACGATGTCTTACCCTTGTGGATCAATCCCGTATATGTAAAATAGGGTACCAGCTGGCAAGTTTTCATGCCTATATGGGTAACTCACATTCCGGCAGTAGTGATAGCTTAGGAGAGCCGCGTATCTGCGGATAATGTGTCTTCGGGCTGTTTTGGGAGTTTTCTAAAGACTTTTAAGTTCCGATATGGCTTATTCCATCAGACTAGTGTATTGCCCCGTAGCCTCACATTCATATACATTGTCTCGTGCTTCAATAAACATATTTTTTCCCCAATTACTTCATGCTCTCCCTTCCCAATGATCACGCAACCTTTCACAAGTCTAAGCTTGCTGATGCCGTTCCGCAGAACATGCCAATGTCCCTCATATGGCCCCAGATATGCATCAAACATACACCCACGGCACTTGGCCCAAGAACATTCATGCTATACGTCTGTCTGTCATGACGCATTTTGGCCTCTGGGATAGGAGAAACTCTGCTAGGGCTTTAGGTCCTTGGTACGAAGCATATTCCACGTCGGCCACGAAAGCAACTGACATAATGAACCAATCTTTGTCTGCTACTTATACTCTCCGGACCGCCTATTCGCCAGCAACCACGGCGGACCCACCACCTCAGGATACATGTCCGGGTTGCAATTTATAGAGATAATGGGAGGTCGGTAGAGATCTCCCAGGAATATAAACATCCAGCCAAGTCCAAGAGAACCGCATTCCTCTGATATATCCATAATTAGCCCATTCACGGCTTCACGACTTTCACAATTCACGCACTCATATAAGCCCATAGTAAAATATCATATTAACATCCATTCCACACCCCCAATAGCAAACCCATCTATTAAGAAACTCAGCAAAGCAACCTAGCTTCACCCATCTCCCTTCCCCCTTTTGTACCATCCCCTATCAATCCCCACCAAAGCCCATCATAATATAGAGCTAGTATATACTCCCTCCCCCCATTAAAGGAAAATTATCTGCAAAAGCAACGCCCCATAGACAACCAATATAAAACCCGAAATATAATCGCGCAAGCTCCAGCAAAAAGCCATCACTGAAACGTGATGGCAAAGCCATTCATTAGGCAACTTTTGTGAGCGTAACCCCTTCTGTTCGCCAGTGCCGTATATCTCTTTCTCTTTTTCATTTTCGCTTTTATACTTTTTGGAGATGTATCATACCGTATCGTCATCGCAAGTCATGGCCCAAAGGCCTCTTTTTTGGGCGCCATTAATGTGATTTTGCTCACCACATCGAGAGATAATTAACGCCGTGATAGCACACAACCATCTAATCCTCACGCTTCTCCCTCCTGTTCTTCTCATTCCACCTTCTCTTGCCAGCGCGCGTCTCAAAATGCGGCGCTGTAGTCGCAACATCTTGGCCCGTGCTTTCCATTGTGGTGCGGACTTTATTGCGGTAGCAATCCACTATATCACCAAAACCCATCAGTTCGAGATTTCTCAGAAACTCTCACCAAAAAAAAAAAAAAAAAAAAAGGATCCAGGGGGACGCAAAGGGATTACTCACGCGCCCTCTGTAAAAACACTGCCCTCCCGGCAAAAACTCTACTCTGCTGCCACGCCATGCGGTACCCCAAATCATTCAACTTAACCTCCTTCCCCCTCTGCGTCCTCCTCGTCTTCGGGACCGCCACCTCCGCCACCCCGCCATCCATGAGCGGGACCTGCACCATGGTCTTGCCAAACGCCGCTGGCCCACCACCACTACCACCAACACTACCACCACCGCGGCCCTCCCCGTCACGACTACCCTCCGCGCGCCCAGCAGGCCGCGCGACATCATCCACATCGTCATCCTCAAAGAACCGGCTGCCGTGCGCCGAAGGCGGCGGGCTCTGCATCTGCATCGGGAACCAGGAGCGCGGATACACCGAGTTAATCTTGCGATACGAGTCCGGGATCTGCGCCGTGTCGACCGTGTCGAGCGTCACGCGGACGCGCACGCGATTGCCCTTCCCGCTCGGCTCCTCCACGAGGATGAACTTGCGCTTGCGCGCCTCGGGAATGTCGCCGAAGAGGGAGGCGTTATCGTCGTCCTCGCTCTTCGCCCGCGTGGACCTAGACGCGGCAATGGCGTGGGAGGAGCCTACGCGGTGCAGCATGCCATCGTGGAGGGCAGGGGTCATGGAGGGCCCGCTGCCGCCGAGGGAGGAGGTGGGAGGGTAGGACGAGGGGTAGCCGGAGAAGGCGTGGTGGGGGCGGACGTCATCGGGGCCTGTGGAGGATTGACCGTTGGGGGGTGCATGGTGATGGTGTTGTTGCTCCTCGATGTAACTATCGTCAACTGTGAAGAGCGACATCACATTAGCCTACGCACTATTATCCGGGTAGCGGTGCAGAAGCAGGTACTGCACTGCGGTACATTGCAAGAATATGAGGTGGGGAAGAGACACAAAGGTCAGTAGGAAGTAAGTGCAAATATGTATTGTACAGGAAGTGCGCTAGCCAGTCCCATGTTCCCAATCCCGATAATTCTGTGCTTGCAAAGGTATCATAACATAACAATATCACATCACATCTGGTGAAACATACCGCTACCATCATCTGGACCTCCTGGAGTACTTCCATCCGGATGAGCATGGTGGTGGTGAAGTTGTGGCCCTCCCATGCCGCTAAGACCAGGCTTCCCCATGTTACCAGCATTCCCCCCCGGACCCATACCGCCAGATGGAGGCATCCCTGCAGCGCCACCTGAACCAGGCATATGAGGATGAGAAGCTGCTTGAACTTGCTTTCGAGTATTGATTTTGGCCATTCTCCGCACTCGCCTGCTCCGCAATCGTGGGTCTTGATTGCTATTTCTCCAGCTATCCACAGCTCTTTGAATTAATCCCCGCTTTCCGCGAAGACATGGATTCAATTCTGCCAAAGCCCAGCCAACCGTATTACACTCGGTCTCATAAACCAAGCGGTTGCCTCTGTACTGGTCCTTGGTGCAGCATGCACGTGGATAGACGCAGTTCTCAGTTTTGAATTCAGGGCTCAACGTGTCCACATTAACAGACTCCACGTCGCATCGAATGGTGTATTCCATCTTGACGCGGTCGCGTGAGTATTCAAATGCTATCCACTGCACACCATTGCCATCTTGGCGCACAACAAGTGGTGTAGTAGCTGGGATAGGCCCAGGTGCAGCATTCGGGTTGACAGCGCCATTTGGAATATTATTTGCATTCATGGGAGGCCCATTTTGAGAATGCTGAGGAGGTCCCAAAGGTCCTGGTTGTGACCTTTGAAGCTGCTGTTGCTGCGGCAAATGCTCAATCTTTGTTCTTGGACTGCTTGTCATCCCTGCTTGTTGATGCTGATTTGGATGTTGCATTGGGTGCTGGCCCGTCGGGTGCGACATGAGGAGATTTGGTTGCGAAGTCATGCTTTGTTGATGATGTTGTGGATGCTGCCCATATGGAGATGGCCCTCCATGTGCAGGCATCGGAGGATATTGCTGAGGTGGAGGGTAATACATCGGTTGCTGGAGTTGGGATGTTGGCTGACCATACATCGGTCGACCGTGTTGATCATGGCCAGAAGATGAAGCAACTGATGCAGGAGAATTGGACTGCGGAGTGTGGTAAGAGATAGGAGGATACGGCCTCGCCGTCATCTGAGTCGCAGCCATGATATCTGGAGTTTCTGACGCCCTATTAGCGCTTGTCGCCGACACAAGTATCTGAAGAATCCTCTCACCTGCAGACGAATATGTTCCCGCCGCGCTTGCCGTGCTATATGGGCCTGAATGATAGTATGGAATGTCCTGGGGATGCTGTCCGCCAGGTCCTGGAGGAGCCTGCGCGTATTGAGGAATACCGTGAGCGCCTGGGTATGCGTTCGCGTGTTGGGGCGGCCCAGCTTGCTGGTGATGCTGCGGCTGCTGCTGGACAATACTAGAAGGTCGAGGATGCTGTAGGTGTTGTGGAGGAGGACCCTGCTGGGCGTGATGAGGGTGATGCTGCTAGATGAAGGAAACTCGTCAGCAAGCGTTCTCACGCGTCATGAGCAAACAAAACAACCATTGACGAAAGTAAGCCGTGCCGTAATATGGCTGAGACCTGGATTAGAAAAAAAGAGTATTGGCAATCCTTGAGGACGAGGGTGCATTGAAGGATGCTGAACCCAAGCCAGCTCTTATCACAAACGGGACAAGGGAAAGAATAACGGTGGTACCTCAGAATAATAAACAGGAGCCTTGCTCTGTTTTAAGAACCTCGGAAAAGCAGAAGCTTCATGCGACAAAGATAAATGTCCGAGATTTCAAACTGCTCGGCAAAGGACTCGGCCTTCTTTTAAGAAGACGCCGAGAATAGTGCCTGAAATGCCTGTGACGAAGCAGTGAAAGTGCAGTAATAGAATCACAACAACGCAAACAGAGGTGTGTGCAAAATATCGATCGAAGCGAGGATAAATGTATGTACGAAATCAACAACGTTGAGAGTTTTGAGAATAGTCGTTTTGATGTTCAAGGAAAGAGAGGTATGGGTAAGGGTGGTGGATGCTAGGTCAGGGTATTATGGGGGGGCAGGGGAGACGGATTTGGAGTGTGTGAGTGGAACAGCGCATGGTAGGAAAAGCGCGACTAGGATATTATGCATGGTATCGGTGGACCATAGCCAATAATCTGGCGATAAACGGAGCGGTGCTGCTGAGGGTCCCAGCATGTGGCAACACGACCGGGGGTCCTAAGAAACCTCTAGTGTATCCGCTAAGACTGTTTATCACAAAAGCCGGCCCCACCGCCATGCCCCTGTCATTTGCGGTTGATGGTGGATCAGGAAGAAACGGGGTGTGCCTCGGGTAATGGAAGAGGGCAGAGTCAGAGCAAGGGAGGGGGGTGCGGTCGTCGCCATGCACCCTTTCCCCTTCCAACTTCGATTCGCTTCATTGGCGTTTTTCATGCGCCGCTGAAACTGACCGGATAAACAAGTCCGCTGCATCTTTTCACGGCCCAAAAATACCGCTTGGCAATTGGAGGCGCAAGACGTGACTCGGATGCTCATTTTACTTTGCTGCAAGTGCTTCTTCTTGCATAATCTCGTCGCGACAGTTTCTGTTGTGCTAATGAAATATTCTAGCGACGACGCGTCTCATCCAATGAGTCAGATAACACGTAAGAAGGATTCGAGGAGTAACACAGGCAAAGTAAAGCAGCTTTGCCACACTATAGAATCAAAGCCAAAGACCTGGGCATCGGTCAACTACCTATTGCGCGCTGGGCCTAGACCTCGAGTGGAGCCTGCAAACCCGTTTTAGGGGACTGGCACGGTTGAATATGCAGTAAGCGAGCAGTAGATCTGAGTGGCCCGCCTCGTGTCATCACACTAGTGACGATAAGTTAAGCCCAATATGGATAGTCCAGGCTCACTGTGAAACGAGCCACCAAGATCCCGACAGTCCACACTTAACCTAGAACAGTTTCGCCGCCTGCGCAATAAATTGCAGCCAAAAGGCTACAGGACACACCCCAGGTCAAAAGTGGCACTGACTGTTCTGGAAGCGATGGAAGTCCCCGCAGCCCCGAGTACAGACCATACAGCATGCGACAACATTTCGCTGCGACCCGATGGGAATGATAACGGAGCACAAGATAGATGGAAATATGCCAACTTACAGGTTCGTGATCTCCAGCATTGGGTGGCACGCCCGGTTCCACCTTGTATCCTCCAGCCCCCGGGTGTTGTTGGGCCATGTTCGATCTGGGTAGATCGTAACTGTGGTTTACGTCCGTTAGCAAACTCCAGCCACCAAGCCGCATAGGGTGCCGTTGAGAAGAGGTCGTCACAATTCTCCGTTACGGTTGGCTCTTCATGCCAGCCATGTGCTGCCCTACAAAATCCGAGCGTTGCAGAGACGGCACATCAATATGCAAGGGACAGAATCGGGTGCGCTCAACTTACATTGGCTGTGTATATCGAGCCGTTCTGGCGTAGAAACGGATGACCCGTTAAGCGTATACCGTGTTCACTCTTTCGGTCAAGTAAGCATTTCCTCTTATAATTTCCACTTCAATTGTAACCCAGAAATAGGATGTGGAGACTTGTATAACGGTAGATGTAATAAATATAGCAAAGATTTGGAGCAACACTGATGAGAAACGTGACGTACGAGACGCTAAATCGGGTATCAATTGATGCTAATGTATCAATTGATAAACTGTGACTGCTCGTGCCTCGTGGCGCAGTAGAAACCGTGAGTGACTTTCGCACAGGTGATGGTGGCAGGTTCTTGAAAATCGGGTTGTACTGTGTTCGTCAGTTCGCATGCCAAAGCTTCGAGAATTTCCAATAGCTTGAAATGCTGCAGTTGCTCCTGCAATGCAGGACCTGAGCCAGTAAACCTCTTCCACTAAAAGATCAGCTTAAGGACATGGGTGACGTACCAGTAGCTTCTTCAGTGCACGTGATAATTGCAACTTTTCGAGATTTCGATATTGTATGCGTGTGCGACGTCGTCCACAGGCAACGTGCGGCTTCCGGTGCCTAGCAAGGACTTGGGTTGAACGACCACCAGATGAGCACCGCTGTTCAACGATAGACTAGGCAAGGGATCAGTAGCTGGCCGTCTACATAGATATATGCAGGGCATATGTCGGTGGCTGGTAAACACAACCATCAAGAGTAATCGAAGAACAGGATTCGACACATTGATTAAGGAGAGCCGTAGGGTTGTAACGGCGACAGGGATTGGTGCTGGTCATGCAGGAGGCCTTCGTGTGGGATGAGACTTCGCTTAAAAGTGTGGTGGCTTACAGGCCAGGGATACCGACCAAGGGTGACCAACGCCTTTGGATGACAAGTGCAGAAGTAGAAAACAGAGTCTAGGAAGAAGGAATCGCGTACCTTGAACTTCTCCGTTGAGTTTTCCGCCTTTGAGATGCCCGAATATGGCTCGGGCCGTGCTGGGTATATACACTTGACCGTTGCTCTGCCACAATTGTTAGGCGACAAGGGCAACCATGTATACAGACGCGGTACAAGGTGTGCGACGAACCTTGTCAAACTTGCGCCACCATATGGTGATTTCAGATGACGCGAAGTTCGAATATCAGATACGATATTTTTGTGATCTTCCTGCCGACTCTTTATGTTTTGGTATGAAAAGGAAAATGGATCAAAAATTGGTCGTCTAAAGGCTGTGGTCCTCACTATATCAACTGAAACTGGAAACCGTAGTCATGCATAGAGTGCCGCGTAGCAGATGGCGTTTATGAACAGGTTGTACTTGGGTGCTTGATGTCCCACAGATAGATCAAATTGGGCTATGATGGTTCCTAGTATGTATGGATCTTTTTCGGGTCTTTTCGTTTGTGATGAAAAAAGGTTTGACTTGGTACGGGATTCCAGTCCAATGTGTCGGATTCGAAGACTGTGCAGACAGAAAACAGACGGGTCCGAATGGCGTGAAAAGTGGATACTCTTTGCACCTCTTTGGATATGTGATACAGTCGAGGCAATGTTTAATTGATGACTTGCTCCCTATACCTAGAAATCGATACGTCAGCACTCAGATCTATATTATGGTCAAGTTTAGAAGAGTCGCAAGCCAGCCCGGAGACATGCAGATCCTGCAGCAACTTGCCGAAGTGCGATTGAGCAGTGTTACACAACTAAACTGGAAGGGCCACAGCCAGTCTCGCGAAGAGACTGATCTAAAGGCGTCTGTGGATGGGAATTCGCCGCTACACAAGGAAAATAGCTTGTGGATGGAGTCCCGCGTGCAGCAAAGATTTCCTGTAAGTATTAAAGCGCCATCGCACGAGACGTTCCGGATCGTAGAGCTGAGACTCGAGTTGTGTCGACAGCTTTGTCGGTAGGAAAATAGGAAAAATATTGTGTCTGACCTTATCTGTGTGCTGTGACCTATGAGTACAAAGTCGTGTCTAAAACGTCAGCGTGTGATGCGCATTGCTGCAGCGTGGAAAGAAAAAGATGGGTTGACACGCTTTGTGCACGTCCAGAGCACGCGATTCGAGTACTGCACGTGTTTTTGAAGTGAAAGTTGGAATCCCAAGACTCACAGTAGTATGACAAGACGCTACCGTCGTGATACGTAGGCTAGGATGAAAGAGGAGAATATTGCGATCCAGATGGATGCGGTCTTGTCGTGACTGTCGAAGCTTTGCGAATAGCTTCACGTTGTAGAAATTTCAACGGTTGATAGAGAGCTTAGAGAAACATGCAGTAGAGATGGACAGGGGGGAGATGGTTTCTTCAACGGTTGACCATGTGCGGGAACAGGGACATGGGTGATTTAAATGTTTGCGACCGTTGAAAGAATCCTTGGAAACATGGGAGGAAATGACAAGATTTAGAAGAAGGCGCAGATGGGGAGGGGGAGGCAAAGAATGCGCCACCGCTACCGCCAAAACTACCACCGCGAACTATTTTCGACCTCGTCCACAAACAGCTTGTGAGGTCGAGGCTGCAGAAGGTAGTAGTTTAGTCGGCTCGAAGGTGGCCCGGTCTGCTTACATCCACCCATTCAACCACACTACTAATGTGCCGTGTTTGGTCACGTCTGTGTGTTCCGTATGTAGGTCGAAGTCGTTGTGTATGGCTGGACGGTGCGTGGGTGGTGTGCCTCTATGGTCGTCTCTCGCTCCACTCAACGGCCTTTCAAGCCTTTCACAACTCTTCTCTGCCGCCCGATAGAGCAAAACAGTCGGACCGGGCCAGGGATGCAATGCAGCAATCAATGACATACCTTAAATTGGTGGACCTCTTCCTTCGAGCCACCGCCTCAAGACGGTACATGCACTCCTATTTTCTTGTTGTTACTATTGCATCAATACTTTCCAATATTACTCCTTGATTATTTTCCTTCCTTTTCTGCTTGCTCACCTTTGCGAGATTAAAAATGACGAAAGCCGCGCAGATGCATGGGTAGTCTCGGAGATGAGTATCCCGTTTCAGCCAAAGACTATCAGTAATCCATGAATAGAAAATACGCGGGCTTCGGACCCACCTATCAGCTATCCACAAATACTGCACTTTTATCCGTCATTCAAGCTGTGCAGCGTGAAGAGACTATCACTACTTAGAGCTTTGATTTCATCTAGGCTTAGGTAACTTTCTTGGTCGGCCATTTTCGGAGATCTTCAACTGCCACATGCGGAGCTATTTTACCTTAGCTCTCTCTAGCTCATCCGTTTGTGCGGGTGTCTTCTTCCAAAGCTTCCTGACTAAGCCAAAGGCGAAGATTCTGCAGTTAACTACTCTGTCTTTGGACAACTCCCGAGACATCTTCACATGTGTTTAAAGTATGTATGGACGAGCAGATACTTCCAAATGGAGCATGTGGCAGCGCTGCGTCCTGCTTTTTGCGATCTCCCTCTGAAGCTCATCGTTCGACTCGACTAGCCTGCAACCCTCTCGTGCAGCTGCCCAATGGCAATGCGTAGCTGGTGTCTCTCATCGCAAGCCCTGTCTATCTCAAACCTGTAATCTTGAGTCCAGATTTACCCGGAATCAGAGTCGCTATAATGTTGAAAGGAAGCATCTCAATTAACATTGTCGTGTTAAAGAGGTGACGTTGGATTTTGCTGCGTGTCTTGAGTCACCCTTGACCGGCACATCTAAAACGCACATGTTGCCATCTCAAGGCGCTGTGAGTTATTGGTAAGTGTGTTCAGTTGAACCCTCGAGGGCCTTCCGAACCTGGCCCTGCCATCGGAGAATTAGCGACCGTTGCGCACCAGATCTGCCCTCGAGGGTTACAAAACTTAACGATGGGCGATGTGGGCGAAGGTTGGTGGATAGCCTGGTCTGCGCAACAACTGGCCACGGGTGCCCGGACGGCGATCGTAATGCCTGGAAGCTAATATGCAGCCCTACAATCGAATAGCAGCATTGATACCTCTTCTACTACCCAACCTTTTCAGGCTCGAGCAAAAACCTCTTAGGGTGCGTAACGCAGTCTGCATAGCCACAATAACAATGTCATGCTACGACTTTAGATCTACTTAGAATCTGTCACAGACATCGTCATAAAAAACGGCAAAAGTTTGCTGCAACCTTTAGCTTGAGAAAGCTGCTCGTCAAGCGATGGGCTTGTGCCATGCCGGCTGAGCATGGGCAGCTCTCCAACGGCTGCGTTGCAATTTGCAAGGAATCTGATGGCATCATCCCTGGCATGGCTGGCCTCGACGCACCGTTGAACGCCTCAACAACGGCCCCCTGCTGACACCTACCTCCAGACTTGTCCAGGGCCATAATGCCTGCAATGATAGTGAACGTCAAACTCAACCTCATTGCATCTTAAAGAACTCCATTCTAGAAGCACGAAATTTCGACTATCACAACCAAGCATTTTGAACAGCTCGACGATTGCTTAAGACGCTAGCCAATCCCGCTCAAATGACCCCACGGCTATTCGAAATGAGCGGAAATGTCCGGCATAAAGATCATTTCTTAATGCGTTTCAAAGCAAAGCCAAAGTACCTTAGCAGACAAGCGAAAACGACTTTGCGCTGTATAATTTACTTACACGTAGCTCTAAGCGATGACTCGGAAGTATCTCGGAATCTTCGAGTCAGCTTCCCAAAGAAGATCTCTAATTTAGCCAGTAGTCGCATTAGATAGCGGGACTTTGAGGCTGCTTATCAATGAGATGAGTCTTCAAATCCTTCGTCCCTCCTTTCTTAGCGCTTATGCCTCGCCAACCTTATCCGTGCAGTAATTACTAAGTGCGTATTATGGAAGAAAGAATCATACTGAACCTTTTCATAAGGTGGCTCACAAATCATTGCTGCATACTACTCAAGTTGGAGCACAGCACTCGAAAGTGAAAGGCGGCATTTTTTCACAGCATATCTCTTTCCCAATCGGTGGGTTCTAGAGCACTGAAAAGACCGTTCAACTCACTGCCGATGCACCCCTCATCACTGCAGTAGTGACCAAAATGGCGCTATTGCATACCCACCTATATTCGATCACTATCTAACGTTTTGCATCCTCCATCAGAACACCCAATCATATCACGGTGTTGCGCACTCTCACGAAATCAAAACTTGTCTACGTAAAATGGCCACGTACTTTTGGTGTACGTACTTTTCGGACTCCGAAGTGGCAGATTTAGAAACCTCACCAACCAATTGACCCCACAATCTCGATTTCTGCTGCGACGCTTAGACCCCAGCCCTCACATGACTTTGGGCTCATAGGCAATCAGACCACTACAAACCTGGTTATGGTCGAGGTATATTAGATGCCCATTATACATACATCCTTTGGGCCGGGGTGTGTGATCAACGAGCGTATGAAACAGCTTCCATCACGTCAAGCCCTGCTCTTGCATATCGGCCCGTGCGCCGACACTTTTCTCACTACTTTTAGTGCTTCGAAATTATCAAAAATAGAGATGAGGAAAGCATGACGTTTCGAAATTTGGCAATTCTCTTGAGCATGAAATTTCGGTTTATGCAGCTCCAGATGCATGAGATGGTTCCAACGAACTTGCATTAGACTCAATATCACCTGCGTTGA
>Ga0335072_10008748_pt1 | contig 14645 bp, 11 predicted proteins | sample Lox_Sample_21_FD_206725 | JGI IMG/M metagenome (GOLD analysis project Ga0335072, IMG submission 206725) | Soil microbial communities from Loxahatchee National Wildlife Refuge, Florida, United States - Lox_Sample_2.1 | ecosystem: Environmental > Terrestrial > Soil > Wetlands | place: USA... | reverse complement strand
CAGCACGCCGATGCCGCTGGCCTTCAGGTCGAAGATGATCTTCTGCAGCTCAAGGACGGCGATGGGATCGATGCCGCTGAAAGGCTCGTCGAGGAGGATAAAGCTGGGCTGAATACAGAGGCAGCGTGCAATCTCAACCCGGCGCCGCTCGCCTCCTGAGAGCGCGTAGCCCCGCGTTGTGCGAACATGCCCCAAGTTGAGCTGGTTGATGAGCCGTTCGGTGCGCGTGCGCCGTTCGCTGATGCTCAGGGGCTGCGCCTCCAGCACCGCGAGAATGTTCTCTTCGACAGAGAGTTTTCGAAAAATCGAAGGCTCCTGGGGCAGGTAGCTGATGCCGAAGTTGCGCGCGCGCAGGTACATGGGAATACGCGTGATCTCGGTCGCATCCACGAGAACGCGGCCGTTGTCCGGCGGCACCAGCCCCACAATCATGTAGAAGCTTGTGGTTTTGCCGGCGCCGTTGGGGCCGAGCAGCCCGACCACCTCCCCGCGGGAGATGCGCAGGTTGACTCCGCGCACCACCTGCCGACCTTTATATGACTTGCCGAGTCCCTCGGCGATCAGTGTTTCCATCTAACCTAACGCAAGTTCACAGATCGAAGTTAGCAGAAGAAACCTGGCTTTCCATACAGCCGGCAGCGCAAATCAAAGGCTCGGAACTTCAAACTGCGAATTCTGAACTGTGCGCTGCTGTCGTCACTTCGGTGTTCGGGTTTCAACCAACGTCTTGTTTCCGCCGCCTTCGATACTGACGCTATCATCGCGGCTATGGAAAATCAAAGCTTCGCCGGTGACAACACCGCGCGCAGGATCGGACATCGATGGTGGCACGGCAGCGGTGCCGGTGAGGAGGTAGTCGCCGTTCTCGCCCGTGTAGACCAAGCGGGCGCCGGAGCCTCTACGCCCCTGGGAGGTAAGCACCACATGGCCATTCGCGGTCATGGTGTCCACCTGCCCCATGCCGCTCCCTTTCCCGCTGCGAATGCCCTGAGGAAGAAGGATTGCCTCAACCTGGTCTGATACCGACCGTACCGATGGTGTTTCGGCAACTACCATGCCCTGGTTCCCAGCGATCATCAGCGCCTTATGTTCGGCATCGGAGTATCGCAGCGCACCGCCGGTCATTCGGATTACCGAAGGCGAATGGAGGCCCGCTTTGTGATCCGAGGCCGCATCGGCGGCCGCCCTGGCGGGGGAAACGGTCACCAGTACCGCGTGAACTGGTTCCTGCACATTGTCGCTGGTGGCAACGAGCGTTTCCCGGGCACGGTTCAGCACGATCACCGGAGCCCGGACCGAGTTCGCATCCTGCCACAGGCGCGCGTTGCCGCGGAACGTCGCTTCTCCCGAAAACTGGCGCAGATGCGCCTCGGCCGCGACAATGTGCGAGGGCCCCTGGCCCCCTAGTCCGGCTTCGCCTGAGCCGGCGCTGTGGGCTGTGGGCGTACCCCCTGCCGCCGCGAACCACGTGGCTTTCACGTTGCCGTGCGCGAAAGCTTCGCCGGTCGCCTGCGAGACGTCGATCTTGTTGGCCGATAGCTGCAGGGCGCCATCGTCGACACGCGGGCTCTCTGTGAGATGTATCCACTCGCCGCCGCCTTCGTAGTCAGCGCGGCCGGCGGTGGCGTGCATGGGAGCAGCGGTTTCGCCGGGCTTGGGCGCGGGGTCCTGGTTCATGACCACATGGCCGACGACGGAAGCCGACGCGATCTGCGCGCCGGGGCTCGAGATGGCGCGCAGATCCTTCGGGTTCACTGCGTTAGGCTTCACGGCCTGTCCGGAAGACGCGGACGAGAATTGCGCCTCGATGCGGTCGCCGGTGCTCGATTGACGAGCGCCGGCGCTGGTCGTCTGCTCGAGCAGCGCGTGCCCGGAGCCTTTTAGATCCCTCATTTCCGACCGTGGTCCGAAGTCGACGGTCATGTCATCGGCCGCCAGGCGCGAGGGCAGCACAGCGCCGTTGCCGCGCTGGCTTTCGCCGGTAACTACCACCCCGTCGAAGCCGTGGAGCAATGCGGGTTCCACCTGGTTGGCGCCGGCCATACGAAAGTCCACGTCGGCGACAGGCGACTTCCAGGTCCGGCTCACGCGCTGCGGGCCGGCCTGGGTCTCGCTGCGCTCTTCGCTCACGAGCGCCACACCGCGTTCCAGGTGCGCGTGGCGAAGATTGCCGCCGTCTGTGAACTCCAGATCGGCCATGGGCGCACTGCCGTGCGAACGGCGGTCAGCCCTGTCTGAGGTGTTGATCGAATCGAGCGCGACGCCGCCCTCGAGATGCGCACGGCGCGGCTGATTGTTGTCGTTGAATTCGAGCCAGCCCTGCGGCGCGGTTACATGGCCGCCGGTGGCCGTGGCCAGCGCAAAGCCATTCGTGGCGTCCAGGCGGACCGCGGTGCCATCGTCGCGAAACAGGATTTGCGCCACGCCAGCCGTGGCCTGTCCATTGCGATAAGCCGCGGACGCGCCGCGAAGGTGGCAGATCATATCGCCGCGCTCGAACTCGCCATGCTCGGCGTGCACATCCACGGTTTCGCCGCTGCGGCGGATGTCGAGCTCGAACTGGCGATCGAACACCAGATGGCCGTGCTCTGAGTCGTAGGTGGCGCCGAGCGCGTTGCCGGTTCCTTCGGTGACTGCGAAATCCACGCGCTTATCCGTGGTGGCCACGCCGGTTTTCTGGTAGAAAACAAGGCCGCTCGTCTTGACGTGAATCTCGTCTTCGCGCCGCATAGTGGCGTTGGACCTTGACGGCGCAGCGGCGGAATCAGGCGAAGCCGCCGTCGGACTTCCGGGTCGCATCACGGTGATCTCCACCGGGCCGGCCGCCGTGGCCATTTCGGCCTGGCGATCGTACTCGAACTCGTTGCCCTCGATGCGGTCAACACGGCCATCCGCGTCATAAAGTTCGATTCGTACGCCATGCAGCAGCGCGTGGTCGTTTTTCAGCTCCGTCACCTGCGTGGCATGAATCTCAAACACGGCGTGCGAGCCGAAGGTGTGCCGGTAGGTGACGCCGAGGGCGTCCTGTTGGACGCCGCGGCCCAGTTCACTCGGCTTGTCGATCTTTTTCCCGGGATTCGTCCAAGTGCCGCGGGCAAGAAAGAATCCGAGCGCGACAATCAGCGCAACTCCCACGGTGAGGATGATCGAGCGCAGCCGTTCAATGGTGAATCGCATCGAAGGCCTAATTCGCGGCGCCCAGCCGCGCCGCCAGGCGCTGAGCAAGGCTTTCACCCAGTTCGCTCCAGAGCAGGCGTGCCGTGGCGCCGGAGTTCTTTTCGATGGCGCCGGCAAGCGACACAAGCAGGCGCACATTCTCTTCGACGTGCCGTGCGGCGTCAGGGCTCAGCTCGGCACCCTCCTGCAAAAATGCGCCGTCCGAGCCGAAGTCGACACGGATGTGGCCGTCCTGTTCGTAGGCGGCTTCGTCGAAGAGCGGGCCAAAGCCGGTGACACGCACCGGGCGCGGCTGGCGCACCCAACGGGCGGCATTTTCGCCTTGGAATGGGGATTCAGTGGCGGCAGGACTCGATGGACCCGGATTGACGTTGTTATTCCGGGCAAGCTGCAACGGACGCGAGGAGCCGGTCGAAGCTTCTGCGCTTTCCTGCCCCGTCTCCATCTCCCAGAGCGTCCACTCGATCTGGAACTCGTAGGCGTAGTCGTCGTGGAGCAGCTCGAGAGCGTCTGCGACCGCCTGGCGGGGCTCGGCGCCGTGCTCGCCGTGTCCATAGATGCGCTGGAAGACCGGAGACTCATTCCAGTGGATCGGCCATGTGGTGGCGGCGTAGACGCGTGCTTCTCCGCCGTGCGCCGCGAACTGGCCCAGCACCAGCGCGAGTTTGTCGCCCAGCGCGGCCAGGCGCAAATTCGGATACCAAAGGCTGAGATAAAGCGTGTCGGCCATCTCTATCGATTTTAGACGCGCGGCGACTCCGCTGGATGCACTGCATTCGGTGGAGTCTGGAACCTTGGGCGCCCCAGGTCCGTGTGCGAGGACCTGGGATCGCACGGATGCGCGAGGTCCATCCCTCGCACGCGCTCCGCGCGAAGGGTGGGTTGGCAGGAACTCATGCGGTGACAATCTCGCTGAAGTCGGCGATGGTGGAAAACTCGCGCAGAACCTGATCGATGAGGCCGAGATGCGCGCCGCGAACCACAGGATCGGGATCGAGCACCATGACTTTATCGAAAAATGCGTCGACAGCGGGGCGCAGCGTGGCAATCAGCGCCAGCGCCTCGCGATAGTTGCGCGCTTCGCGAAGCTTTGCCACTTGAGGCGCGAGCGCGGCGGCGGAGTCGAGCAGGCTCTGTGCTTCGGGCGCCAGCGCAACCGCCGCCGGTGAACCGATCTCGAACTTTTTCTCTTCGGCCTGGCGCAGGATGTTCTTGATGCGCTTGAAAGCCGCGCAGATGGCCGCAAAATCGTCGGAGCCGCGCACGGCGGTAAGGGCTTCGGCGCGGGCGATGGCGTCGCGCACGTCGTCGGCGCCGGCAGCGACTACGGCATTCACTACATCGTAGGCGAAGCCGCGATAATCCTTGAGGAAGAAGTGCAGGCGCTCGGCAAAGAACGTGGCGAGGTCCGCTGCCAACTGCTGACTGCCGAACTTCCACGCTGAAAACAGCTCAGGGCGATATCCAGCCACTGCGAGATCGATCACAGTTTGCAAGGGCATCGGCACTTCGCCTTCCGCGAGGATTTTCACGATGGCATTGGCCGCGCGGCGCAAGGCGAGCGGATCTCTCGATCCGGTGGGCTGCGCGCCGATGCCGAACATGCCTGCAACGGAGTCGGCCCGGTCGGCGATGGAAAGCAGTTGGCCCTCGAGCGTCAACGGAATTGGGTCTTCAATCGCCGCGGGCGTGTACTGGTCGTACACGGCCTGAGCTACCTTGCCATCGAGGCCCTGCGCGCGTGCATACAGGCCGCCGATGACGCCTTGCAGCTCTGTAAATTCCTTGACCAGCTCACAGGTCAGATCGGTCTTTGCGACGTGCGCCGCGCTGACCGCGGCCTCCCAGTCGCCGTAGACGCCCCGCTCTTCCAGCTCTCTGACCGCGCGATTCACAAATGTCTTGAGGCGAAGGGTCTTGTCAAGATAGCTGCTCAGGTCCTTGTGGAAGGTGACGCTCTTGAGGCTCTCCACGCGATCGGCGAGCGGCACCTTCTGGTCGAAGTCCCAGAAGAAGCGTGCGTCCTTGAAGCGCGAGCGCAGCACGCGCTCGTTGCCGTGGCGGATGAGGTCGCGGCCTTCGTCGTCGACCTCAGTGTTGAGCACGGCGAGGAAATGCGGCGCCAGTTTGCCGTTGGCATCCTCGATGGCGAAGTATTTCTGGTGGTCGCGCATCACCGTCACCAGGACTTCTTCGGGCAGGGAAAGATAATCGGGCTCGAAGCTGCCGAGAAGGACTGACGGCCATTCGGTGAGATTCGTGACGGTTTCAATCAGAGGCTCGTCCTCGCGCCAGCGCGCGCCGGGAATGGTGCGCGTGGCGGCGTCGAGCGCCTTGCGGATGATGTGCCGGCGTTCGGCGGCACTCACAACGACGCCTGCAGCGCGCAGTTTCTCGGAGTAGTTCTCCGGCAGGTCGATGGCGACCGGCGCGTCGCCATGGAGAATGCGATGGCCGCGGCTGGCATTGCCGGCGGCGATGCCGGCGATCTCCAGCGGGACAACTTCAGAGTCCAGCAAGGCGACCACCCAGCGCACGGGGCGGACAAATCGCTCCGGCTTGCCCGCGCGCCAGTACATATTCTTGGCCCAGTAAATTTCGAGGACCTCTTTGGATAATTCCGCGGCAAGAATGTCGGCGGTGGTGCGTCCGGGGCGATTGACCTTTGCGCCGACGTACTCGCCTTTCGGGGTGGTCACCTTCTCAAGCGCGGAGACCGCGATCCCGGCCTTTTTCGCGAAGGCTTCGGCCGCGGCAGTGGGCGCGCCGTCCTTGAAGGCGACCTTCCACGATGGACCCGTCATCTGCTCTTCGGTGTCGGCCTGCTTTGCGAACACGCCTTCGACGAGCACGGCGAGGCGGCGCGGGGTGGAGGAGGTGGTGAACTTAAGCTCTTGGGCGACAAGCCGTTCCCGTTTGAATAACTCGCTCACGCGACGGCCTAGCTCGGCCTCCGCACCGGCGATCATGCGGGCGGGAATTTCTTCGAGGCCGAGTTCAAGTAAGAAGTCTGGCATAAGTTGGTTAGCTTTCGCGGCTATCAGCTGTCAGCTCTCAGCTTTTAGCTTTTTGGCTTTCGGCCGTTTCCACCACAGCAAAGGCCACGGCTTGCTGTGCGGCGTGGGCCTTGGCCACGCCGACGGCCAGCGCGCGGATACGCCCGATGACGCCGACGCGCTCGGTCACGCTGACGGCGCCGCGCGCGTCGAGAAGGTTGAACAGGTGCGAGCATTTGAGCGCAAGCTCGTAGGTCGCCAGGAGCGGGAACCGGCGCTTGTCCGCGGCGCTCGCCGATTCGCTTGCCAACAGCGCGTTGGCCTGCTCGAGCAGCGATTTGGCCTCGGCCTCGTAGAGGTTGAAGTGGGTCCATAACTTATCGATGTCGGCGAACTCGAAGTTATAGACAGAAAACTGGAGCTCATCTTCGAAGCGGACGTCGCCGTAGAGAATCGGCGCGCCAGATTCGGGATCGCGGGCCCACACGATGTCGTAGATCGAGGGCACGTCCTGAAGGAATTGCGTGATGCGCTCGAGGCCGTAGGTCAGCTCGGCGCAAATGGGGTCGAGGTCGAGGCCGCCGCACTGCTGGAAGTAAGTGAACTGGGTGATCTCGAGGCCATCGAGCATCACCTGCCAGCCCACGCCCCAGGCGCCGCCGGCAGGCCACTCCCAGTTGTCTTCTTCGAACTTGATGTCGTGTCGCTTGAGTTCGATGCCGATGGCCTCCAGCGATTGCAGATAGAGTTCCTGCACGTTCGCGGGCGGGGGCTTCAAGATGAGCTGGAATTGTGTGTGTTTGAACAGCCGGTTGGGGTTCTCGCCATAGCGGCCGTCGGCGGGACGGCGCGAAGGCTGCGCGTAGCCGACTTTGTAGGGTTTCGGCCCGAGCACGCGCAGAAACGTTTCCGGCGCCATGGTGCCCGCGCCGACTTCAACGTCATAGGGCATCTGCAGCACGCAGCCGCGCTCAGCCCAGAAACCCTGCAGGCGGAAGAGCAGGTCCTGAAAGGTGAGAGCACTTGAGCTGGATGGGGATGCAATCGGCGATAACGACACTGGCAACTCTCTCGCAATGAGGCTGAGTCGAGTTTACCAGCCGCAATGGGTCTTTAGCCGCCCAGGCGGCTCAAGGCCTCGGCAGAGCGCAGCTTGCGCTCGAGGTGCCGCTCGAGAATCTGGAGGGTGAAGCGGCGCAAGTCGTGCGCACGCCGCCGCGGCCACTCTACGCCAACAAATGCGCCCACCGGGGCGCGCAGCATGCGCTGGGCCAGCTGCCAGGAATCGGGCGAGAGCGCGCTGGCGCCGCCGCTACGATGTACGGCGCAGAAAAGGCCGTCGGAGAACTGGTTGAAGAAAGTGTCGTCTGCCTGCAACGCTTCGCCGCAGGCAGTGCAGTGGGCGATGTCGGGCAGGAGGCCGAGAAGCCTTGTGAGCCAGAGAGAAAAGTACGTAAGCGGCATCCACGGCTGCGCGATCGTGGTCTCTTCCAGAACGGCGAGCGCAAGGCGGAAGACGGTTTCCTGGGGATCGCGCTCCGGAAGCGATTCTTCGAGCGCCTCAGCAATGAGGCTGAGGGCGGCCATGCGCACGGGGTCAATGGGAGCGGAAAGCGGCGAGCGTACGATTTCAAGCTGGTCGAGGCGGACGAGTTCCTGGCGGGGCCGCTCGGCAAACCAGGCGCGGGCCACGGTGGTCGGCTCGAGCGCGCCGCCGAAGCGCTTGCGGCTCTTGAGCGCGGCTTTGGCGAAGCCCTTGAGCTTACCGTAATCGCGGGAGAAGAAGCTCACGATCAGGTCGGCCTCCTGCACGGGCCAGGTGCGGAGGATGACGGCTTCTGAGGTGAGCACGGGCATGGATTTATGTTCGCATTGACACCCAAACGAAAACGCGCACTCCGCCAGAAGCGGAATGCGCGATCTCAGAAGTCTGAATCTCGAAGCGTAGCCTTCGGTGAACTACCTTCCGAAGTGAGTCGAGTTCTTTTCCGCGAAATGAGCCCATTTTTCGGGAAGGTCATCGAGGGCAAAGATGGCTGAAACCGGGCACGCGGGCACGCAAGCGCCGCAGTCGATGCACTCGACCGGATCGATGAACAACTGGTCGGCTTCGCCATGGTCGCCTTCGTCTTTCTTGGGGTGGATGCAATCGACCGGACAGGCGTCTACGCAGGCGGTGTCCTTGGTGCCGATACAGGGTTCTGCAATTACGTATGCCATCTGCAGTCTTCTCCGTGGGAGACTTTCTCTCGACGCTGATAGTAGCATACGACCCCGCGGGCAAAGGCGGGCCGCAGCAGCAGAGTTTTGCCATGCGGGAATCAGGGCGGCCCGCCGGAAACGCCACTCCGGCATAAGCCGCCCTGATGCCGCAGTTGCCGCTACGGTGCCGGCGAGACGACGATGCTTTGCGGGACCGGTGCGGCCGGCGCGTAGACGCTGTTTCCAGCCTGGGAAGCGCGGATCTTGCAGGTTCCGGCCACGAGGAACGAAGCCTTGGTTCCGGTTACGGTGCAGACCTTCGTGGTGAGCGAGGCGTAGGTGACAGCGAGGCCGGAGCTGGCCGACGCATTCAGCGCGAGCTTCGTTTTGGCGTAATGCGTACCAGTGATCTTCGGCCATGTGATGGTCTGGGGCTTGAGAATGGCGAAGAGGCCCGTAGCAATGGGGCTGTTCTTGTAACCGGGAGCGATGGCAATCGCCATGATGGTGGTGGTTTTGGAGATTTGGATGGAGCTGGTGTAGTGAGTCTTTGAGGCGCTGGGGGTCGATTTGTCGAGGGTGTAGTAAATCTTCGCGCCGGGCGTCGTGGAGGTCAGCGTGATCTTTTGCGCCGAGGTGAACTTGCCGGGTTTCGGCAAGAAGGTGGGCATGGCCGCAGTGGTCGTCGGCACGCCGCTTTCAAAGACCCACATATCATTCAGGCTGCCGATAGCGCCCGTGGAATCGAAGCCGTAGCCGCCAAACAGCCAGAGGTTGCCGTCGCGATCGATCCACGAACTCACGTCCTGGCGCCCGCCAGGACCCGTTGTTGCCCCGGGCTCGCCCAGCGTTCCATAAACCCCGCGCTGCCCGCAGTCTGGCTCCGTTAGAATCGTCACGCAATAGGCCGTGCCCAGGGTCTTGCTGCCATCGACCCAGGTCCATTCTTTGCTTGAGGCATTCAGCTTCCAGAGATCATTGAGTTCACCGGTTGCGCCAGTCGAGTCGAATCCCCATCCGCCGAACAGCCACAGGTTGCCCTTGCCGTCAGGAAAGCCACGCGCAACGACGCGGCTCCCAGGCTGGTTCGCAGCATTGGCCACCCCCTGCGCTCCATACGTACCCGATATTCCCTCATCCTGACCCGGAACCGTTTCGGCGCCGCTTTTCCAAACCCATTCTTTCGTATTTGGATCGAACTGCCACAGATCGTTCATGTATCCGCGCGTTCCTGCTGCGTCAAAGCCCTTTCCCCCAAGCATCCAGAAGTCGCCATCCGAGTCAACCCATGCCAGGGCCTGATACCGGCTGCCTGGCGCATTCTGGCCGGAAGCGACACCTTTCTGACCATAGACTCCGGCGATGCCTCCCACGGTGAAATCGTTCGGCGTTGTCTTGCTTCCGGCAATCCAGGTCCATTCTGCCGTCGACGGATTAAACTCCCAAAGATCATTGAGGTATCCCCACGTTCCGACGGAATCGGCACCGTAACCGCCGAAGAGCCAGAAGTGCTCGGAGGAATCAATCCAGCCTGTTGCCGAATAGCGCCCGCCGGGAGTGTTTCCCTTGGCCGCGACCCCCCTGGTTCCATAGACGCCGGGTTTTCCACAGAGTTCGCCACAAACAACGGTGCTGCTCCCACTGATCCACGTCCAGCTTCCGCTCGTCGGGTCGAACTTCCACATATCGTTCAGCATGCCCAAAACGTCTGCCGAGTCGAAGCCGACCCCGCCGAAGATCCAGACATCGCCGCTTGAATCGACCCAGGTGACACCATTGTTGCGCGCACCCGGAATGTTCGCCGCCGATGCCGTACCTCGCGTGCCATAAACGCCAGGCCGATCCCAGTTTCCGGTGCCGCCCATCCAGGTCCACTCGATTGTACCGGGATTGAACTTCCACAAGTCGCTGTAGCGGTAGGAAGTCCCCGCACCGACCGTGTAGCCGCCACCGAAAAGCCACAGGTTGCCGCTCCGGTCCGTCCACGTAGCTGAGCCCCACCTTGAGCCGGGAAGATTGGCTGCTGCCGGTGTCGCCAGCGTGCCGTATACGCCGAGGCCGTCGACGGCTTTGCTGCCGCCCATCCAGGTCCACTGGCCGGATTGTGCGAACGCAGCGATCGGCGAGGCGACGAGCAGCAGGATCGTTGAGCATACATTGAAAAACGGACTGAAGAAGATTTTGCGGAGCGTAAAAGCAGAATCGCAATGCATGAGGTGATGCGTGAGCTCAGATTGCACGGGACAGAGGCCTCCCCGCCTCAAAGGTATCGGGGAAGCTGCGAACGCAGGGACGGGCCCGGACGACGATGGCGGAGGAACTTGCGGTGAAGGGAGTGGCCACCGTTCCATGAGACTGCGTAACGACTGCCGGAAATGGATCAACGGAAGGCGCGGAAACGACACGGGCAGCAAGGTTCAGATTGAGACGTCGCGCGCCGCACGCCGCGCCATGAACTCCTGCGGAGTCGGGATCGGCGCCAGTTCCCGTCCCGCGAACATATTCTCAAAGAGGGCAGTCATTTCGTCATGTACGAGGCCGTTGGAGGCGAGGATTTCAGAGCTTTCGAGGCGCCAGGGGCGGCCGGCGAAATCGCTGACCCTTCCGCCGGCTTCTTCCACCAGCAGGATTCCGGCTGCGGTATCCCAGGGATTCAGGTTGAACTCCCAGAAGGCCTCGAGGCGGCCGCAGGCGGTCCAGGCGAGATCGAGCGCGGCCGAACCGGCACGGCGCACGCCATGCGAGCGCAACGTGAATTCCTGATAGAAGTGGATGTTCGGACTGCTGTGGCGTTTGCGGCTGGGAAAGCCGGTGGCCACGAGCGATTCAGCAAGTTCGGGTATGCGCGAAACGTGGAGGCGCCGGCCGTTGAGCCAGGCGCTGCGTCCGCGCTCGGCGGCGAAGAATTCTTCGCGCGTGGGATCGTAGACGATCGCTGCGACGAGGGTGCCGTCGTCCTGCGCGGCGAGGCCGTCGGGGCGGTGTTCGAGCCCCAGGGAGACGCAGAACTGGGGAAAACCATGCGCGAAATTGGTGGTTCCGTCGAGCGGATCGACGTACCAGCGGTATTCGCCCTCCATGCGGTCGCGGGTTCCCTCTTCGCCGAAGACGCCGTGCTCAGGGAAGGTTTCGCGCAGGCGGGCGCGAATGAGTTTTTCCGAGGCGCGGTCGGCGGCCGTCACCAGGTCGACGTCGCCCTTGTACTCGGTCTCGACGCCGCGGGCAAGAAAATCGCGCAGAAGCGCGCCCGCTTCCCTCGCGATGGGCTCGGCGCCAGGAACCCAGATGAAATTCTGAGGCGCTGCGGGCTGGGTCATCGCGGGAGAGTCTTTTCAGGCAACGCGCTGCCGTTGCCGCCAGAGCCATCGGGGCGTGGCGCACGCCGCTGGCCGCGGCCGGCCTCGGTCACACTGCGAATCTGCTGTTTGTAGATGAAGAGGTTGGGCTTGCCTTCGCGGGTGAGGCGAATCATGCCGTCGTCGAAGTATTCGATCCAGCCGCGCACTGTCTCGCCGTCGCGCAGCTTGATCTGCACCGTGACGTGGCGCTCGCTGAGCGACTTGAGGTAGAGTGCCTCCTGGCCGGTCTCTCCCGGTGGCGGCGCCTTGGAACGGCGGCGTGCGGACAATGGTGGCGTCATACGTGCCATTTTAGATGCAATTCGCGATCGAAACGCGGCAAGGGGGGACAATTGGGAAAGCCGCGCCGGGAAATCCGCGAAGATCAGTTGGACTTGGCCGGCGAATCGGCGTAGTATCCTGCGCGACTGCGGACGTTGAAGTCGTCGGCGCTGGCGCGCGGAATCGTGACCTGGATGCGATGGAAGATCCGGCCCGGCTCCTGGTTGTGCGGGTAGTAGCCGAGGACATATTGGGTGCGCAGGTCGTCGCTGACGCGGGCAAAGGCTTTGTCGAGGCCGCCTTCGCTGACATAGAAGCTCTTGCCGCCGGTCTGCTCAGCCAGCGTGATGAGTGCATGCTCACCGCCCAGGTCGCGGCCGGCGCTGGCTTCAATGGGCACGTCGATGAGCGAGTAGATCATGACTTCATTGCGCAGGGCTTGCTCCAGAGCCTCTGCATACGTGGTGTTTTTGGCCGTGTCGCCGCCGTCGGAGACGACCACGATCACTTTGCGCCCGTCAAAGACACCCAGACCGCGGCAGCCGAGATAAATGGCGTCGTAGAGTGCCGTGGCGTCTCCGCCGCGCAACTGGTCGAGGCCGCGGTCGATCAGGCTCACCTTGTTGGTGAAGCGCGTGCGCTCCGTGACGAAGGTGGCGAACTCGAGCACGCTCATCTGATCCTGCGGCCGCATGAGGGCATGGACGAAGCGCTTGGCGGCGTCCTGCTCGAGCGCGCGGTCTTTGAAGGTGCTGCCGCTGGTGTCGATGGCCAGCGTAAGCTTAAGCGGCATCTCAGACTGGCGTTCGAAGACGGCGATGGCTTGTGGGCGTCCGTCTTCCTTGATTTGAAAATCATCGCGGGTGAGGCCACCGACGATGGAGCCGGATTTGTCGGTGACGTTCACGAAGACGTTGACGAGCTTCACGTCGACGTGGAGAGTAGCGGCGGAGTCGGACTGTGCGGCGGTACGGGGAGCCAGCGAAAGGACGGCGAGCAGGAGCGCGAAGAGCGTGCGCGCGGGGACGCGGTGGAATTCTGCAAGGGCTAAAGCCCTATCCCGTATTCCGGCTGCAGATTCGGCGGGACTGACGTCGTGCCCTGTGACAAGGCCTCGAGACGACGGCATGGATCGCTGTGTCATGAAATCGCACGCGAATAGGAAGATCGGTGCGCACAAGAAGATCGGATCCGAGGTTGCGATACGCGCATTAGCCATGCGCGGCCCCTGCTGACGCGATGGCAATCGAATCAGGGAATGGCTCGCCAGGAGACCAGACCGCGCCGTCGGCAAAGGTTTCGCGCTTCCAGATGGGCACGGTTTTCTTGAGCGTGTCGATCAGCCAGCGGCATGCGTCGAAGGCCTGGGCGCGATGCGCGGAGGCAACGACGATGAGCACGCTGGTTTGGCCGATTTCGAGCCGGCCGAGGCGGTGAACGAGAGTGACGTGACGAACTGCGAAGCGAGTTCGAGCTTGGGCGGCGAGTTCCGCCATTTGCTTTTCCGCCATCTCCTCGTAGGCTTCGTAGTCGAGGTGAAGCGTCTGGCGGCCGCGCGTATTGTTGCGCACGATGCCATCAAAGACGACCATTGCACCGTCTTCGGCCTGTTTCGCAGTTGCAACCAAGTGCTGCGATGGGATGGGTTCGCGCGTGAGAGCGATATAGACAGATCCAGGCTCGGCCGCCGAATCCGCAGGGACGGACGAGCTTTCCACCTGGCCACTGCCGCCGGAAACGGGAGGTAGCAGGCCGACTTCGTCATTGTCGTGCAGGACGTGAGCCGGCGCAGCGTATTCGGCGTTAACGCTGACAGCGATCCCGCGCAACAGACCGTCAACCGCCGGTCGACTGCTGGCGAGCTGATGGAGCAGGTCGGCAACCGTCGAGCCCTCAGGCAGTTCCACATGGGCCACGGAGCCGCCGAGGGAGTCTTTGAGAATGCCGAACGAAAGGACCCGAAGTTGCATGGCTAACAGCAGCATATCGCCACTGGTTTAGACGCAACAGAAGGGAATCTGGCAGGATAACGGTACCAGGGGAAGCAGCGAAGGCGGCAATTCAGCGAGTCAGCGTGCGGACGGCGCGGCGAGTTAGCCGTGCCGCCAGCCTGCGACCCGCTGAGATTCAGGCTGCCCCGCTGGCGACGGCGGCCAGCCCTGAACTCGCCGTGCCGTTTCCGTGTTCTGCTACAACGGCGGCCGGCATGACCACGGGCCGCGTCTTGAGCATAGGCAGCGCCACGGCGAGCACATCTTCAATGTGCTTGGCGTAGTGCACCTGGACGCCCTGCATCATCTCCGGAGTCAGGTCCTCTTCGACGCTCTGGCGGTTCTCTTCGGGCAGAATCACGCAGTCAATGCCGGCGCGGCGCGCGGCCAGGAACTTCTCCTTGATACCGCCGACGGGAAGCACATTCCCGCTGAGGGTGATCTCGCCGGTCATGGCCGTGAGCGGCCGCACCGGCGTATCGGTGAACAGCGAGGCGAGCACCGTGGCCATGGTGACGCCGGCCGAAGGGCCGTCCTTGGGGATGGCGCCGGCGGGCACGTGGATATGCAGATCGTTCTCTTTGGTGAACTCCTCATCGAGGCCGAGCGCGGCGGCGTTCGAGCGCACCCAGGTAAGCGCGGCCTGCATCGACTCCTGC
>Ga0335072_10008747_pt1 | contig 14646 bp, 17 predicted proteins | sample Lox_Sample_21_FD_206725 | JGI IMG/M metagenome (GOLD analysis project Ga0335072, IMG submission 206725) | Soil microbial communities from Loxahatchee National Wildlife Refuge, Florida, United States - Lox_Sample_2.1 | ecosystem: Environmental > Terrestrial > Soil > Wetlands | place: USA... | reverse complement strand
ACGCCAGCAGCGCCTGCGGCCGATCGCCCACCACGGGCCGCTGGCGCCAGCGCACGTCCGCCAGCAGGTTCAGCGTGAAGCTCACGCAGTCAGTCTAAGAACCGCAGCGCCTGCGGCCGATCGCGTTAAGCCGGAGGCATCGCTAACGGATGTCTGGTAACTAAGCCGCGTCGGCGTCGGCGTCGGCGTCGGCGTCGGCAGCGCGCGGCGGGCGGCCAGGGCGGCGCATCTTCCGGACGTGAGCGGGCAGGCGGCTGGCCTCGGCCAGCGCGCGGCGGAGCAGGTACTCGATCTGGGCGTTGGTGCTACGCCGGTCGGCGCGGGCCCACCGGGCCAGGGCGTCATGGACGGCGGGGTCGAGCCGGAGCGGGAAGCTCTTGCGCTCTGCCATAACCGAAGCTCTGCGATCACTTGGCTGATATCTAATTCCTATCATAATGCTATCGCTGTGATAGGCAGGCCGGGCATGCCCGTGCAGAGTGTCACGTGGCGATCATTTCAGTTGACAGGTCTCGCGATCATATGTAAGTTCTGACTTACAGATGAAACCGAGCACCGGGAGTCGGAGCTGACTAGCGAGGGCGAGCTGCTGGCCGTGCTGACGGCGGTGGCCAACCCGCAGCGGATGCGGGTAGTGGCCGAGCTGTCGGACGGCCGCGTGCATGTCAGCGAACTGGCCCGCCGGCTCGGGATCTCACGACCGCTGCTGTACATGCACCTGGATCGGCTCGAGAAGGCCGGACTGGTGACCGGGCACCTAGAACTGTCTACGGATGGGAAGGCCATGAAGTACTTCGAGCTGGCGCCCTTCGAGCTCAAGCTGACCGCCGCGGTAATCACCCAGGCGGTACGGGCGAGCCGGGCGTCAGGCAATGAGCCGATTCCCCCCAAGGGGGACCAAGACGCGAATAAGGAGAACGACAGATGAGGGGCATTGCCGCGCTAGCCGGCACGACCACAGCTGCGCACGCCGTGCAGGTCATCCTCGTCTCCGTGGGCATTCCGCTGGTAGTGCTGGGCTCGATCGCGGCGATCGTGGTGGCGTACTTCCGGCTGCAGGCGCACCGTGCCGACGCGGTCGCGATGGCGCACTACCGCAAGCTCGCCGAGGATGCCGTGGCTAACCAGGAGCAGCTGCGTGCAGAGCTCTCGAAGCTGACCGAGAAGGTAGCGGCGGTCGAGAAGCTCATGCGAGATGTCGGATGAGCTCGCGACGGGCCGCTGCGCCGCTGCGGGCGAAGCCGCGCGGCGGAAGCCGGCTCACACTCAGACACAACCCGATCGGGTTGGCATTCTCCGCGAGCCCGTGGCGATCGGCCGGATACCTGGGCAGCGATCTCGTCGTGGGCAGCGGCCTGTTCACTGTGGCGCTGGCTACCGGCATTGTCGCAGCCGTCCTCGGCTTCACGGTCGTGGCGGTCCCGCTGCTGATCGGGGCGGCCGAGGTGATCCGCGGCTGTGCAACCGTCCAGCGGGGCATGCTCAGGCAGGTCTTCACTGAGCCGGTGCATGCGGAGTACCCGGTGCCTGGCGGCGACGGGCTGTGGAAGGAGGCGCGGGCAAGATGGGGCCGGAGCACCACATGGCGTGATCTCGCCTGGCTCACCGGCATGTGGCCAGCGCTGCTGGCGCTCAGTGTGGCCGTGTTCACGGTATGGGGTACATTCCTCGCCGGCATCACCCTGCCGCTGTGGTACTCGCGGGCACCGGGTCTGTGCGTCGGGGTCTGCGGTTCGAATGCCGGCCACGGCGTGATGATCGGCTACTACCCCAACGGCATGCACGGGCCAGGGCACCATGGTTTCCTCGTCGACACGCTCCCGACTGCCCTGGTTGCCGCAGCCGGATTCGCAGTTGCTTTCCTCCTGTTCAACTACGTCCTGGTTGCCACCGCCCGGCTGCACGCCGAGGTGGCCAGGGCACTGCTCAAGCGGCCGGGCGATCCACTAGCACCGGCGAGGGCGGTGCTGGCTGGCCCGGGCCCGCTCGGCCCGCTCGTCGGCTCAGGACCGGTCCGTCAGGGCAGGCCTGACGACCGATTGCTCCGATAGCACAATGCCCCCGCCCGCGAGTGCCAGCTCGCGGGCGAGGGCCAGACCGCGACAAACCGCACGACTCCCCGGAGAGGTCACCATGCGCCAATCGCAGAGTTCAGTATTGCCCGAAACAGGTCCTGGTCGCGAAAGCGCCCGCCGCCGCCGTGCCAGACCGGTCAGGCGCCCGGTCGTGGAGCGGATCGCCGGCTGGAGCGCCCGGCACCGCAAGACCGCCGTGTTCGGCTGGCTGGCCCTGGTCGCCATCGTGTTCGTGGCCGGTCAGAGCATTGCCGCCAAGAACGTGCCGCAGTACGACCCTGGTCAGTCGGGCATCGCCGAGCGGGCGCTGGCCAGGCTCCACGACAACGGGCCGCCGCCAGCCGAGGATGTGCTGATCCAGGCCCGCGGCAAAGGCACTTTCGGCACCGATGCGCAGCTGCGCCAGGCCACCCGGCAGGTTGTGGGCGCGCTGAGCAGGCTGCCCAAACCGACGGCAAGCGATATCCGGTCCCCGCTGAGCAAAGGCGGCAGTTCGCTGGTCTCGGCTGACGGCCGCTCGGTGCTCGTTACCTTCAATGTCACGGGAGCTAACGAGGACCAGGCGGTGGTGCCTGCGCTGCACGCGGTCGCGGCGGTGCAGGCACGGTATCCCAGCCTCCGGATCGCTGAGGCAGGGGACGCCAGCGAAGACCGGGTCGGCAACGCGCTGGTCAGCCACGACTTCAGGAAGGCCGAGTCGACCTCGCTGCCGATCACGTTGATCCTGCTGGTTGCCGTGTTCGGCGCGCTGATCGCGGCCGGGATCCCGCTGTTGCTGGCCGGCACGGCCGTAATCTCGGCGATCTCCTTGACCTCGGTCATTGGCCAGTGGCTGCCGACCGGCTCCAGCACCTCGGAGGTCGTGCTGATCATCGGCATGGCCGTCGGCATCGATTACTCACTGTTCTACCTGCGCCGCGAGCGGGAGGAGCGCAGCCAGGGCCGCAGCACCAGCGAGGCACTGCGGATCGCGGCCGGGACCTCAGGGCGGGCCATCGTGGTTTCCGGGCTCACCGTGATGATCGCGCTGGCTGGCTTGTTCCTGACCGGCTACTCGGTCTTCACCGGGATCGGGCTCGGCACGATCGCCGTGGTCGGCATTACCGTGATCGGCTCGCTCACGTTCCTGCCCGCGCTGCTGTCCTGGCTGGGCCCGTGGGCCGACCGGGGCCGGATACCGTTCCTGGGCAAGCGCCGCACCGCCTCCCGGCCCTCCCGGCTGTGGGCGGCTGTGGTACGCCGGGTGGTACGACGGCCGGCCGTGTGGGGCGGCGTTGCCGCTATCGCGCTACTCGCCCTGGCGGCCCCCGCCCTGAACATGCGGCTGGGCACGCCGCCGGACGGTGGTTTCCCTGGCAAGACTCCGATCCTGCAGACCGCCGAGCGGATTCAGGCCGCCTTCCCGGAGGCGCCGTCGCCTGCCCAGGTGGTCGTGACCGGTCGGGACCTGGGCGGTCACGCAGTGAGCGCGGCAGTTGCCGCCTTGCAACGATCCGCGACTGCTACCGGGCCGATCCGTCAGCCGGTGACTGCATCCGCCATCGCCGGCGGCCGGGGACTGGTCGTCAACGTTCCGCTGCAAGGCAACGGCACGAATGCGAGCTCGGACGAAGCATTGCTAGATCTGCGCGATCGCGTGTTGCCGGCGACCCTCGGCAAGGTCGGCGGCATCAGCTATGCGGTCAGTGGCGAGACTGCCAACAATTACGACGACATCGCAGACCTGCATTCGCGCGTCCCGCTCGTCTTCGCCGTCGTCGCGGCGCTGGCATTCGTGCTGCTGCTGTTGGCCTTCAGGTCAATCGCGATACCACTGGTGTCTATCGGGCTCAACCTGCTGTCAGTCGGCGCCGCATATGGCTTGATCACGCTGATCTTCCAGGACGGCAGGCTGCAGAACACTATCGGCTACACCGGGTTCGGCGCGATCGTGTCCTGGGTGCCGCTGTTCATGTTCGTCTTCCTCTTCGGGATGAGCATGGACTACCACGTGTTCATCCTGAGCCGCATCCGTGAGCTGCGATCACGCGGAGCCGGGACGAAGGAAGCCGTGATAAGCGGCATTGCGCGCAGCGCCGGAGTGGTCACCAGCGCTGCGGTGATCATGGTGGCGGTGTTCTCGATCCTCGCCACATTGTCGATTGTCGCGCTCCAGATGCTGGGCGTCGGGCTGGCCGCCGCGGTACTGATCGACGCCACCGTGGTGCGCGGCATTCTCGTGCCGGCCGCGCTGGCCATGCTCGGCGAGCGCGCCTGGTACCTGCCGCGGTGGCTGGGCTGGCTGCCATTCGGACTGACCGGCGTGCGCAGTGGCAACCAGGAAGGCAACCTGCCTGGCACGGCGGTGCCCGGGTCACTCGCTAGTGGCGGGGACGACGCCCGCCGCTCGGCAGGGGCCCTGTACCGGCCCTGAGCCCTGCCCCATGATCAGCCGAAGTCCGGCGCGGCCCGGTAAACGCGCCGGACTTCGGCGCACGTCGTCATTCGATCAGCCGGTCGCGCTCCGTCGCGCTCAGCGCTGCCTGCGGCGTCGCGGAAGGTCAGATAACGAAGGGGATCAGCATCTTGGTGGAGCGCTTGTACTCCGGATAAGAGTCAGGGAAGAGGCGGGTCATGAGGCGCTCTTCCACGACGGCGCTGTAGAGAAAGTAAGCGCCCAGCAGCACAACCGCTACCAGCCAATACAGGCTGACGGCGATCGTCGTACCGATCATCCCGAGAATGATGCCCGAGTAGATGGGATGACGAACGCGGCGGTACGGACCTGTCGTGACCAGTTCAGGATCGTCCTTCTGCGACATTGGCATCCCCCAGTTCCGGCCGAGGTAGACCCTGGCCCAGACCGCCAGCGCCAAGCCCAGCAGGAAAACAGCCAGTCCGATGCCCTCGAGCACCGCGTCGTCGTTGGTGGCTGCATGCCCTTTGAAAACTCGAAGCCGTACCAGCAGAAGAACGATCACAATGCCAGCGACCCGGACGCCGGCGAACCGCGTCCAGTTGGCCTGACCAGACTTGACCCCAATAGACGCGGTGAGCCAGTAGATCCAGAAGGCGACCCAGACAGCGAAAATGACAACGTCAACGACAGGCATAACGAAACTCCAGATCACCGGACGACAGTCTCAGAAAGCCGCGTGCCAGAGACCAATGCCAGGTTACGGCCTAAGGGAGCATCATGGCGCCGTGGCGCGAGGAGTCCGAGTCTGACTGATGGGTACGCACGTAGCAGGTGCGGAAGGCTGGGTAGCTGGAGGGAATCCCAATGAATTCGACAAGCCGCGGCGGTGTCCTGCAAGTGGCGGTGCTCGGGACCGGCATCATGGGCTCGGCGATGGCCAGGAACCTGGTCGGTGCCGGGCTGGCCACGACGGTCTGGGACCGGTCGGCGGCGGCGACCGCTGCGCTGGCTGGGGCAGGCGCGCGAGTGGCGGGCTCGCCCGTCGAGGCGGTCACCGGCGCGGACGTGGTGATCACGATGCTGCCGACCGCCGATGTTGTGTCGTCGGTGATGTTCGACGGCCCGGCCAGGGCAATGGCCCACGGAGCGGTGTGGGCGCAGATGGGCACGATCGGCGTTCCGGCGACTATAGAGGTCGCGGACCGGCTCAGGAGTCTGCGGCCAGACGTGTCGTTCGTTGACGCCCCGGTGTCCGGGAGCAAGGGCCCGGCCGAGCACGGCCAGCTGCTCATACTGGCGTCCGGGCCCGCAGCAGCTCAGCCGGCGCTTGATGCGGTGTTCGCTGCGGTCGGCCGGAAGACGGTATGGCTCGGTGGGGCCGGAGCGGGCAGCCGCATGAAGCTGGCCGTGAACGCGTACATGTCGGTCTTGATCGAAGGGGTGGCCGAGGCGCTCGAGCTCGCGCATCGACTCGGCATCGAGCCCGGCAAGCTCGAGGAGGCAATCGAGGGCGGGCCGCTGGACGCGCCGATTGCCGACGCCAAGCTGCACAAGATGGAACAGGGCGACTACGCGCCCGAGTTCCCGCTGCAATGGGCACTCAAGGATGTAGACCTGGCCATCCAGGCTGCCGGTGGGAGCCCGCTACCGCTACTTGCCGCCCTGTCGGAGCAATGGCAGGCAGCAGTAGCCGACGGCCACGGACGAGAGGACGTCAGCGCCGCCCGCCTCGCCCTCGCAAGTCGCTGACCTTGCCCGTCTAGTCATCCTTAGGGGCCGGGCGACGTCACCGCTGCGTACGGGACTGGAACGCGGCTCAAGTACCTGGAGTCCTGACTGGCCGCCTTGGCGAGGTGAGAGCGGTGAGATCGGCGAGGCGCTGCACCGATGCTTGCCGAAGCAAGTTAAAATCGCGCCATGTCGCAGCTAGCACCCCTGACGCCGACAGAGGAGATGCTGTGGCGGGCGGTCATGCGGCTGATGCTGACCCTGCACCGCGCTCTGGACGACGACCTTCTTCGTGCTCGCGGAATGACCGCGAACGAATATACGGTCCTGATGAACCTTTCCGAGGCGCCCGACAGGCAATTGCGGATCACCGAGCTTGCCGATGCCGCAGCTCTGTCAGTCAGCCGGATGTCGCGTCTTATTGACGACTTGCAGTCACGGAACCTGGTCGCCAAGCGGCGCAGCGAGGACGACGGGCGCGGTAACGTCGCCAGCCTCACTCGGCAAGGAATCGCGCGGCTAGAGGCGGCGTACCCCGATCATCTCGCGAGTGCCCGCCGTCTCGTCCTTGACCACGTCGACCCAGGCGATCTGGCGCGCGTCGCTCGCACCCTTGAAGTGATAGCGAATCAGCTGGACGAAAGAGCGGCGGGGGAGCGACCCCGGCGGCATGCGGCCGACTGACCGACGCCACTGCCTGCTCTTCGCGCACGCCAGTTCTCCCGGATGCGTTAGCTGCGACAGCCATATTCTCGACATGCCCCGCGGGGTCGACCCGCCTCCGTCAACGAGTTAAGATAAACTTGCTTGCGCAGGCATATAATTCACGTCACCGCCAGGAGGCGCCATGCCGGGCCCTGCACACGACCTTGAGCTTGCCGGCTCGTTCGCGCTGGGCTCATGGCGCGTGCACCGGATCGGATACGGCGCAATGCAACTCGCCGGCGACGGTGTCTTCGGGCCGCCGCGAGATCGCGACGAAGCCCTGCGGGTGCTGCGAGCAGCCATCGACAGCGGTGTCGACCACGTCGATACCGCCCAGTTCTACGGACCGGACGTCGTCAACGAGCTAATCAGGGAGGCGCTCTATCCCTACCCCGCCGGGCTGGCGATCGTGAGCAAGGTGGCTGCCCGGCGTGATGACGCTGGCGCAGTCTTGGCGTTCGACGAACCGCATCAGCTTCGCCGCGGCATCGAAGACAACCTCGCCAGCCTTGGCATTAGCCGGCTGGCGGCTGTGAACCTGCGCCTGATGGACCAGTCCGCACCAGGGAGACGCTTCGACGCTCAGCTTGCCGCTCTGATCCGAGCCCGCGAGGAGGGCCTGATCGACGGTATCGGCCTTAGCAACATCTCGATGAGTCACTTGCTGAGGGCTGCCGATCAGACAGATATCGCCTGCGTGCAGAACCTTTTCAACTTGGCAGATCAACGGTCGCTCGACGTACTCGAAGAATGCAGTGACCGGAACATTGCCTTTGTGCCCTACTGTCCACTCGGCTGGCCATCTGACGTCCGTAATCAGATCCTCACCAGCCCGGGGCTCGCTGCGGTCGCTGCACGGCTGCAGGCGACGCCGGTGCAGATCGCGCTCGCATGGCTACTCGACCTCTCACCGAACATCCTGCTCATCCCGGGAACCCGGACACGCAAGCACCTGGCGGAGAACCTCCGGGTTGCCACTGTTCATCTCGATGACGAGGCCCGTCTAGAGCTGAGGCGGAGCTTTCCCCCTGTTCGGTGACCCAATCTGACCGCTGTCCGCTGTGATCGTGGATCAGATCCAGCTCGCTGGTCACGCCGCGCTGCCTGATCGCTGGTTGAGCCCGTGCTGTGCGGTGATGCGCTGCGCGAGCGCGGCAGCCTGCTCCCTGATTTCCGGAACGGCCGTGGTCTCGTACCAAAGTCCGCGTAGCGGCGGACCGAGCGTATAGATAGCGTCGCTCGGAACTCCGGCCCCGCCGATCACGGCTCCCTGCGCCGTGGCATCGATGCCCAGGCGCAGCGGATCGGGCCTTGCCATGCCGGTCGCGAACAGGTGACGCAGCAGCGGGTTGCTGGTCGTCGTGATGTCCGCGGTCGCGCCAGTCCCGTTGACTATCGCGCCAGCTGCAATATCGATGACGTCTGCGCCAGCGTCGATGAGCACGCTGAGTCTGCCGCTGACCGCACGCACCGACAGGACCTGACCTCGGTGCACTGACAATTGTCCAGTGCAGCGCAGGGCGGTTATCCGGCTCGCCGTGGCCGGCGGCATCAAATGGCGGTGGACTTCCCAGTACCTGGCCACGTGCCGCAGGAACAGCCGCTTGTCGCTTGCGGGCATCCGTCGCCAGAGCCCCGGCACGTACGGTCGCAGCGACTCCATCACTGCGGGCCAGTTAGCCGGGTTGGCGCTGACGGCTTGCCGTATCTGCCAGATCAGCTCGCCCAGGCGGACCGGGCCAGTCGTGCGTGAGATGACTGGCAGCCACATCGGCCTGGGAACGGCAGCACTTTCGCCTGGATGTGCTCGGGGCAGCAGGCCGTGCCTGGACACCGCGTGGACTCTTGTCGCCGGGTTGGCGCTGGTGATCGCGATCGCAAGATCGATCATCGTGAGCCCGGTGCCCGCTATCACCACCGGAGCGCCATCCCCAAGGGCATCGAGCGCGCCCGGGAGCCAGGGATCGGCGATAATCAGGTCGCTCGCCGGGGTCGTAAACGGCAACTCAGACGTGGCGTTGCCGGTTGCCAGTACCACTACGTCGGCACGGACCTCGCCATCGGTCAGGACGACCTGAAGCGGTCCTGCTACGCCGGCTCGATTGATGGCGACCGCTTGTGACTGGATCCTGGACAACCTGGAGTCCTGCCCCGCCGCTGCTTCCGCCGCGGCCAGCGTGTCGCGCAGGTACTGCCCGTAGGCGTGCCGTGGCAGGAACGTGCTTGCGGACAGCGTCCTTCCTGGCGCCAGGCTGGCTGCGGCCCACCTGACGAGGTGGTCAGGGTCATCAGGCAGCGCGCTCATCTGGCGAGCCATGGCATTGAGCAGGTGACCTGGATGCGTCGTCGAGTATGCAAGGCCGAGCCCGTGGCGGCCGTGGGCATCGATCAAGGTGATGTCCACAGGTATCTCGCGGGCGGTCGCGTGCGCCAGCAGCTGCACCGCCGCGAGCGTGCCGCTGGCGCCACCACCGACGATGGCGATACCCAGTCGCCTGTCACCGGGTCGTGTCGGCTGCATAGCGGCAGTATATCTACTTTGTCTATAGGGTAACTAGATAGTTTGCCGCCCAAGTTAAAATCGACCTTGCCGGTGGATGACTTTCCTCGCTACGCGGGCTCGCAGGACGCAACGAGTTCGTGGTCGCGAGCCGAGTCGGCTTGCTGCCCTGGCGCGGCGTCCACCCGATCCTGCTCGGCGGTCAGGCGACGGCCGAGGTTGAAGCCGATGCCGACTGTTGCCAGACAGCCCGCGCACAGCAGTCCGATCCAGAGGCCGGCCAGCCCGGCGGCGATCAAGCCCGTAGAGATCGTCGGAGAAACGACGAAAGCAACCGAGTAGGTCCCGGTCGACAATGCGTTGGCACGACCCCTGGTCTGGTCGTCGGCAAGGCTATTCACCAGCGGGGATATTGTCGGCGCCATAAATGTCTCGCCTAGCCCGAACAGCGCGGCGAAGCCCAGGATGCATGCGATCCTGGCGGCAGGTGGCAGGCCGAGCCCAGCGAGCCCGAAAATCGCCCAGGAAACCGCCCAGATCAGCCCGATCATCGCCAGTGCCCGACTTCGCCGCAGGGCCCGAACCAGGCGCAGCACGAATAGCTGAGCCACGACTATCAGCGCCGTATTCGCGGTCAGCGCCAGAGCCACAACGCGGACTGGCTCGTGCGCTTCTACTGTGGCGAAGGCCGGAAGCCCGGCATCCAGCGCCGCGTATCCGGTGAAAGCCAGGACGAGCGTCGCGATCACGACCGCACGCAACGGCCGGTTGGCCAGCACCGCGCGGTAGCCCGCCTTCGCCGCGTGTGCCGAATGCTGCGGCTGGATGTCTGGCAGGCCGGTAAGTACCACCGTGAATAGCAGGCAGCACACGGCGTTGCCGAGGAACATCGCCTGGAAAGAACCCGGGTGATGCACCGATGCGACAGCGGCGCCGATGCCGCCCCCGATCCCGATGCCCGCGTTGAGCACGGTGAAGTTCACGGCAAACGCGCGCTGCTGCTCGTCGGGCCGGGGGCAGAGGCCGGCCAGCATGGTCATGAACGCGGGGAATCTTGGTGCCGTTGAGGCGCCGAGGATGACCATCACCGGAATGGCCGTGAGCACGCTGTGGGTCCAGGCGAGGCCGGCCGCCCCAATCGCCTGGCCGATCAGGGTGCCTGCCAGCACCCTGCGCGGGCCGATGCGGTCCATGAGGGCGCCTGAGAACGGGACAGCAACCAGCCCGATCGCCGCCTGCATCGCCAGCAAAACGCCGACGACCGGCAGTCTGATGCCACGCACCTGGTGCAGGTAGATCAGGGTCAGCGGCAAGATCAGGCCGGTGCCGAGCGCGGCTATGGCATCGCCCGCGATCACAATCTTCGCAGACCGCGGTATTCGGGTCATCGTCACGCCCTCAGCCTCGCTGGTCGCTCCGCCCGAAGTCGAACGGTTTATCTGCCAACCGCAGGCTAGCTCGGAGGTCTGACAGTCCTGCCTAGCCGCGGCGGCGCAGGCCGATGACCTCCGCGGCGAGTCCGGGATATCGCGGAAGCGCTGCTTGACCTTCCCCCAAGGGAAAGGTGCAGGCTCGGCCCGATGGCATCGACGAAAGGAAAGCAGCGATGGCCCCGCAACCCAGAATCATCCAGCGCGCCGAGCAGCCGTACGTAGCGATCAGGGCGCTCGTCACGATGCAGACGCTCGGCGAGGTAGCGCCTGGCCTGCACCCGGAGTTGCGCGCCTGGCTGCGCGCGCAGGGCGTGCAGCCGACTGGACAACCCTTCTTCAAGTACGACGTCGTCGACATGGACCGGCAGCTAGAAATCGAAGTCGGGTTCCCGGTCGCGGCGCCGTTGACCGGCGAAGACCGGGTGCTCGCCGGTGTCCTGCCGGCCGGCCGGTACGCGAACCTGTGGCATACCGGTCATCCGGCCGGGCTGGTGGACGCAACCCGCACGCTGCGTGACTGGGCCGATCAGCAGGGCCTGAAGTTTGACGTCACGTCCACGCCCGATGGCGAGCGGTGGGCCTGCCGCCTTGAGATCTATCACGACGAACCTGGCCAGGACATGAGCGAGTGGGAAACCGAGCTCGCGTTCAAGCTCGCTGACTAGCTCCCCGTACTACCTGTCGTGTCTGCGAGTTCTGTTAGGCGGCGTTCGATGAAGCGCCGTTCGGCACCGTCGTCGGTGAGTTTGCTCGCACGCCGGTAGGCGTCACGCGCCTCGTCGGTCCGCCCGAGACGCCGCAGGAGTTCGGCCCTGGTCGAGTGCAGGTACCGGAAGTCGTCGAGACCGAGTTGGTCGACTATCCGCAGGCCGACCTCGGGGCCTTCGGTCTCGGCGACGGCGATGGCGCGGTTGAGCTCCACGACGGGCGAGCCCGTCAGGCGGGTCAGCTCGCCGTAAAGCGCCGCGATCTGGGCCCAGTCGCACGGCACCTCGGCGTGCAGCGAAGCGATGGCGGCCTGCAGGACATAGGGGCCGGAGCCGCGCAGGGCGAGCGCGCGGTCGAGCTCGGCGCGCCCAGCGGCGATCTGCTCGGTGTTCCAGCGTGACCGGTTCTGATCGCCGAGCAGCACGAGTTCGCCGTCGCTAAACCGCGCCTCGCGACGGGAGTCGTGCAGGAGCATCATCGCCAGCAGCCCGTGAACCTCAGGTTCGTCAGGAAGCAGCTCGGACAGCGCACGCCCCAGCCAGATTGCCTCCGCCGCCAGCTCGTCGCGACCGCCGTAGCCCTCGTTGTAGATCAGGTAGACGACGGCGAGAACGGCGTCGAGACGCTCGCCGAGCAGGTGAACCGGTGGCACGCGAAACGGAATTCCGGCAGCTTTGACCTTTCGCTTGGCCCGCACCAGCCGCTGGGCCATCGTGCGCTCTGGTACCAGAAAGGCACGGGCGATCTCATCGGTGCTGAGCCCGCCGAGAGTGCGCAGGGTAAGTGCCACCTGCGCGTCGACCGCGAGCGCCGGGTGGCAGCAGGTGAAGATGAGCTCTAGGCGCTCGTCTGGAAACGTCGTGATCTCCATCGGCTCCTCGCCGCGATTGCCTGCCACGAGCAAGCCGAACTTGGCCTCGAGGGCCCGGTCGCGGCGGATGCGATCCGTCGCCCGGTTCCGAGCCGTTGTCATCAGCCAGGCGCGCGGATTAGTGGGGACGCCGTCACGTGGCCATCGGTCGGCGGCTATGGCGAACGCCTCCTGCGCGGCTTCCTCGGCGAGGTCAAAGTCGCCGAGGAAGCCGATCAGGGTTGCCAGGACGCGGCCCCACTCCTCGCGGAAGACCTGTCCGACCGTCACTACCAATACACTTCCGAGGGGCGGATCTCGACGGCGCCACCGTAGCGTGCCGCAGGGACGCGGGCGGCCACCTCGATGGCCGCGTCGAGGTCGTCGGCCTCGAGGATGAACAAGCCTCCGACGGCCTCCTTCATCCCGACGAACGGGCCGTCCGTTGTCAGGGTCTTGCCGCCTTCGACCCGCACGGTGGTCGCGTTCTCAGGCAGGCCCATCGGCAGCCCAGGGGTGACGCCAGGCGTCTGATTGATCCCCTGGTAGTCGGCGTAAACCTGCTTCTGCTCCTCCTCGGGCAGCGCCGCCTGTCGCTCAAGCGCGGCGCCTTGATAGATCAGCATGATGTACTTCATCGCGTCCTCCTCGTCACTACCAGATGGTTACGCACTAAGACGAGCGACGGGCCAGCAAATCGACAGCTCGGCACCGGAAAGTCTTGACCTCCGCGGGCTGGAAGGCCCTGACCGGGTCACGGGCTGTGCGGATCAAGGGCGGTGCGGATCAAGGGCGGTGCGGACGTTCACTTCCCTGGCCAGGGCCAGCGCGACGGTGAGCTCCAGAACATAACCAGAGCCACCGATGCCCTGGGTCGACGTCGCGCCCGTAGCACAGGCCAGCGCGAGCGCTTCGGCTGGCTCAAGACCGCGCAGCAGACCCGTGAGCAGGCCGGCGTTGAAGCAGTCCCCCGCACCCGTCGTGTCCACCGGCGTTATCGGCGGCGGGGTGGCAACGTACTGGCGCTGTCCGTCGGCGTATAGCGCACCGCGCGCGCCCAGCTTGACCACAATCAGGCCGCCGGCCTTGGTCAGCGACGCTACCGCCTCATCCAGCGTGGCGGCTCCGGCCAGCCGCTCTGCCTCGGCCTCGTTGGGCAGCAGCAGGTCGGTCTCCGCCAGTACGTCGGGGAAGAACTCGCCCCCCAGGTTCCGGCCGGGTCCCAGTTGGTGTCGAGCGATGTGGTCGCGCCTGCCGCGCGGGCACCGGCCAGCACAGCAGCCAGGCCCGGCCCGAGCGACTGCTCCAGCAGGAAGTAGGAGCTGACGTGGACGTGCCGGGCGGTGGCCAGCAGGTCCGCGGGCACGTCCGCCTAGGTCAGCGCGCCGATGGTGCCCGGCGCGGTGAGGATGGCCCGGTCGTCTCCGCGGGACAGTACCAGCGTCATGCCGGTGGGCAGGCTGGCGCGAACCGGCATGACGCTGGTGTCGACTCCGGCCCTGGCCAGCTCTCCGAGCATGAAGTTCCCGGCAGCGTCGGCGCCGATCGCGGCTACCAGTGCTACCCGCAGCCCCAGCCGGGCGGCGGCCAGTGCAGTGATAGAGGCCGACCCGCCTACGACAAGCGACATGCTGTCGACTAGCTTCTCCTGCTGGCCGAAGGCCGGAGTCACGTCGCCCCCCACGACAAGTACGTCCGGGTTGCAGTCGCCGATCACGACGAGATCGAAGGCCGGCTCCGCCCGGTCACTGCTCACGAGCCGGCTCGTTCCCTGGCCCGTCTCCTGCCAGCGTGACCTTCACGCCGCAGTCGCTGAGCGCCCTGACCGCCTCGGGGTCTGCGGCAGCGTCCGTGATCAGCTCGCTCACTGCGGTCACCTCACAGATCCGGGCGAAGGCGACCTTGCCGATCTTGGAACTGTCTGCCACCACGACCACCCGCCTGGCGCAGCCGATCATCACGGCATTCGTGTACGCCTCCACCTCGTGATGCGTGGTGCAGCCGGCCTGCGCGTCGATGCGATCCACGCCGATGAAGGCCACATTGAGGTAGGTGATGGCTCCGCGGACTCCGGCATGAAGCTCGCCGCCTCGGAGTCGCAGCTAAGCCTGTGGTCACTGGGCTCGGCGCCGCTCATCCTCGGCGGCGACCTGTCGAAGTCAGTGACCAACGCCTACGGCACCAGCGCCGGGATCACCAAACGGGACTACCGTCTGCTCACGAACAGGAGCGTCATCGAGGTTGACCAG
>Ga0335072_10008746_pt1 | contig 14647 bp, 11 predicted proteins | sample Lox_Sample_21_FD_206725 | JGI IMG/M metagenome (GOLD analysis project Ga0335072, IMG submission 206725) | Soil microbial communities from Loxahatchee National Wildlife Refuge, Florida, United States - Lox_Sample_2.1 | ecosystem: Environmental > Terrestrial > Soil > Wetlands | place: USA... | reverse complement strand
GGGTCCGCGCGCTGACGCACGACGGGTCCGCGCGCTGACGCACGACGGGTCCGCGCGCTGACGCACGACGGGTCCGCGCGCTGACGCACGCTGACGCACGACAGGCGCGCGGCCGGAAATCCACGCCAGCGCCGCCGGCCGGCCGCGGACTTCAAACCACGCTGACCGGCGCAGCGTTTTTGCCGCGTACATCATTCACCGAAACGTCTCTGCGTTTTGTCATTTCCTCGCAATTCCCTGACGTCGAAAACAGCCTTGCGCCCGGAAAAACCCGGCAATATCATGTCCGTCATAACCACAAAGCATGACAAAAAATACAGGGAGACCAAACGGCATGGCGATCCAGGCCATGGGTGAGCAAGCGGCCGGAACAATCCGGCCGCAGCTCGCTGTGCGAGCCGTGACCAAACGCTTCGGCGGTGTCACCGCCGTCAGCGGCGTGACGGTCGAGGTGCGCGGCGGCGAGATCCTGTCTGTCATCGGTCCTAACGGCGCCGGCAAGACCTCGCTGCTGAACATGATCAGCGGCTTCTACCGGCCCACCAGCGGCAGCATCCACCTCGACGGTCACGACATTACCCGCCTGCGCCCGTCGCGCATCGCCGCCCTCGGCATCGCCCGCACATTTCAGAACATCGCACTGTTCGGCGGGTTGTCGGTGCTCGACAACATCATGCTCGGCCGCCACGTGCACATGCGCGCCGGTCCGCTGGCGTCGCTGCTGTACTGGGGACCGGCCGAACGCGAGGAGATCGCCCATCGCGTTCGCGTCGAGGAGATCATCGCCTTCCTCCAGCTCGATGCCATCCGCAGGCAGCCAACCGCGGCGCTCGCCTATGGCATGCGCAAGCGCGTCGAACTGGCGCGCGCGCTGGCGCTGGAGCCCAAGGTGTTGCTGCTCGACGAACCGATGGGCGGAATGAACCAGGCCGAGAAGGAAGAAATGGCGCGGTTCATTCTGGACGTGAACGCGCGCTGGGGCACCACCGTCGTGCTGATCGAGCATGACATGGCGGTGGTGATGGACATCTCCGACCGCGTCTGCGTGCTCGATGGCGGCCAGAAGATCGCCGACGGCACGCCCGCGGTGGTGCAGCGCGATCCGGCGGTGATCAACGCCTATCTTGGCGGCGGCCACATGGCGCGCGCGGCATGAACGACGCCGATACGCTGCCACGCTTGCTCGCCCGCAACGCCGCGCGCTGGCCGCGCCGGCCGGCGTGGCGGCACAAGCGGCTGGGCATCTGGGAGACGCTGAGCTGGGCGGCATTCGCCCGGCGCTGCACCGATATCGCCGCTGGCCTCGCCGCCGGCGGTTTCGGGCCCGGCGACCGGCTGGCCGTGCTGGGCGACAACCGGCCGGATCTTTATGCCGCATTGCTGGCCGCGCAGATGCTGGGCGGCACGGGCGTGCCGCTGGATCCGGATATGGAACAATCGCGGCTGGCCGAAATTCTGCAAGACGCCCGCGTCAGCGTCGCTATCGTCGATACTGTCGAGCAAGCCGATCGCCTGTGCCCGTTCATCGCGGCGCATCCGCCGCTGGCGCGCGTTTTCTGCGCCGATACCGGCGGCTTTCATCGCCACGTCGAATGGGGAAAATCCAGTCTCGACACGTTGGTTGGCGAGGGCAGCGCCGGCGGCGCGCCGCCCCCCATTGCGGCAACGGGAATGGCGCAGCGCGACGATGGCGCACCGGTGCCGCAGGACCTGGCGCTGCTGCTCTATCCGGCCGATGCATCGCAACACCCGCTCGCCCTGTCCCACGCCCAGCTTCTCGCCGCCGCGGAAGCGATCGCCGCGGCCGACCCGATCGATGCCACCGACAACGCGCTTTGCTATCTGCCGATCTCCTCGTACCAGGACGCGTTATATTCACTGACGCTCGGCCTGCTCGGTGGTTTCGCCTGCAACTGTCCGGAAGCGCCCGATTCCGTGCCGCGCGATCTGCGCGAGATCGGCCCGACAATTCTGTTCGCGCCAGCCGCTGTCTGTAATGCACTGGCGCAGCTCGTGACAGCGAAAGCCGGCACCGTCTCCGGCTTCAAGCGCCGCAGCTTTGCCTTCTTCCAGCGCCTCGCCTTACGCGCGGAGGAATGCCGCGAGCGCGGCCAGCCGCTGTCGCCCGGCCTTGCCATTGGTTGCCGCATCGGCGAAATCGCGGCCTACGCGCCGCTGCGCGACCAGCTTGGCCTGAACCGTGCGCGCTGGGTTCATACCGATGGGCCATTGCCGCCCGACACCGCGCGCCTGCTGCGTGCAATGGGCGTGGCCTTGCGCCCCGCCTTCGCCCGCGCCGCTGCGCCGCACCCGGCGCAGCCGGCACCCGAGACACTGCATGCTTGACGCCTTCACCCTGATCCTGATCGCCAACGGCCTGCTCGTCGGCATGATGTACGCGCTGATCGCGCTAGGCTTCGTGCTGGTCTACAAAGCCACCGAGGCGTTCAATTTTGCCCAGGGCGAATTCGTCATGACCGGCGGCTTCATTGCCGCGGCCGCCGCCACGGTACTGCCGTTCTGGGTCGCCACCCTGCTCGCCATCGCCGGCCTGGTGGCGTTCTGCTTCGGGCTGGAACGGCTGGTGCTGCGGCCCTTGCTCGGCCGCCCGATCATCGCCGTGATCATGGCCACGATCGGCGTCGCCTCGCTGCTGCGCGGCGTCGTGGTGCTGCTGTTCGGCTCCGGCACGCGCGCGCTGACGATGCCGGTGCAGCAGACGCCGATCTTCCTGGGCCCCATCATGCTGCCGCCGATCGACATCGTCGGCGCGGTGGTCAGCCTGGTGTTCTTCGGCATATTCAGTTGGATGTTCCTGCACACCCGCATGGGACTGGCGATGCGCGCGGTGGCCGACAACCAGCAGATCGCCTCCGCGATGGGCATCGACGTGCGCCGCTATTTCGCCATCGCCTGGGCGCTGACCGGCGTCGTCTCGGCGCTCGGCGGCGTGATCTGGGGCGCGTTGCTCGGCGTCGACAACCAGCTCGCGGTGGTCGGCCTGAAGGTGTTTCCCGTGGTGATCCTGGGCGGATTTGAATCCGTCGCCGGCGCCATCGTCGGCGGCCTGGTCGTGGGCGTCGTGGAGTCGCTCTCGTCCGGCTACGTCGATCCGCTGGTCGGCGGCGGCACCAAGGATTTCATGCCCTATGTGCTGATGATCGCGGTGCTGATGGTGCGGCCCTACGGCATCTTCGGCAAAGCGCCGGTGCAGCGGGTATAGATCATGATCTTTCGCGAAGCCGGAACGTTCAAGACCAGCTACGCCGCCGACATGGCGCTGTACCCGCTGCCGGTATCGCGCTGGGCCCTGGCCGGCATCTTCGCCGTGCTGCTGCTGGTGCTGCCGCTGCTCGCCTCGCCGTACGCATTGACGGTGTGCGACCTGATCCTGGTCGCCGTGGTGGGCGCCATCGGGCTGAACATCCTCACCGGCTTCGCGGGCCAGATTTCCATCGGTCAGGGCGGGTTCATGGCGGTGGGCGCCTATACCGCGGCGAAACTCGCCACGGTGTGGAGCATGCCGTTCTGGCTCGCCATTCCCGCCGGCGGGCTGATGACGGCGCTGGTCGGCGTGTTCGTCGGCATCCCCTCGTTGCGCATCAAGGGCCTGTATCTCGCCATCGCCACGCTCGCGGCACAGTTCATCATCGAGTGGGTGATCAACCACGTGACATGGATCAGCGGCGGCATCCAGGCAACGATTCAAATGCCGCCGCCGCGCGTGTTCGGCGTGCCGATTCAAAGCCAACTGCAATTCTATTTCTTCCTGCTGGGCTTTGCCGTGCTCGCGACGGTTGCGGCGAAGAACTTCGCGCGATCCCGCCTGGGCCGCGCCTGCGTCGCGGTGCGCGACCAGGACATCGCGGCGGAGATCATCGGCATCGACATCTTCCGCACCAAGCTGATCGCCTTCGCGATCTCCTCGTTCATCGTCGGCGTGGCGGGCGCGCTGTACAGCTACTACCTGGGCATCGCCAATTACGAGCAATTCGGCCTGGACGTCTCGGTCGATTACCTGGCGATGATCATCATCGGCGGCATGGGCTCGGTGAACGGGTCGATCCTGGGCGCGGCCTTCATTACGCTGCTGCCGGTGGTCACGCGGCGCGGCCTGGCGGCGATCGGCCCGATCTTCGCCGGCGGCTTCGACATCGACGGCGTGCCGGAAGTCCGCCTGTGCCTGTTCGGCGGCCTGATCATCCTGTTTCTGGTGGCCGAGCCTGAAGGCCTCGACCGCCTGTGGCGGAACGTGCGGACGTATTTCCGCACGTGGCCGTTCTCCTACTGATGCCGCCGGCCCGCGACACGGCCGATGGCAGGCGCGCGGCGTGGCGGGGCGAAGCGTGCGCAGGCATAGACCCGCCTGATTGAGCAACTAACAACGGGAGGCTTCACAATGCAAACCACACGCAGAACCTTGCTCGCAGGTGCCGCGGCCGCGGGTGCCGGCATGCTGATCCGCCGTCCCGCCAGGGCGGCGGAAAAGACCATCGTCATCGGCATGCAGAACGACCGCACCGGGCCGACCCAGATCGTCGGCAACATCCTGGGCCCGGCGACACATCACTACATCGAGCTGATCAACAAGAATGGCGGCCTGGACGGCTACCATATCGATGCGCCGGAAACCGACACGCAATACCAGGTGCCGCCGGCGATCGAAGAGTATGAACATGCCAAGCAGATGGATGCGGTTTCCATCATGCTGTACGGCACGCCGCAGACCGAGGCCCTGGCGCCGCGTCTCGACACCGACCACATCCCCGGTACCTGCCCCGGATTCGGGCCGGCCTCGGCGTCGAACGGCGCCAAGTTCCCGTACGTGTTCCCGATCGCCGCCAACTACTGGTCGCAGGGCGCGGCGGCGGTGCACTACGTGAAGCAGCAACTGGGCAACAGCCTGCACGGCAAGAAGATCGCTTTCCTGTTCTATGACAATCCGGCGGGCCGCGAGCCGTTGCCGATCCTGCACAAGCTGAAGGAGATGGAAGGCTTCGAGCTGCGCGAGTACGGCGTGCCGCCGCCCGGCATCGATTGCAGCGCCCAGGCGTTGCAGATCGCCGGACAGTACCGGCCGGACTTCGTCATATCGCACGTGTTCGGGCGGGCCACGTCGGTTTCCATCAAGGCGCTGAAGGGCGTCGGGTTCCCGCTGTCGAAGGTGGTGGGCTTCGTCTGGGCGTCGTCCGAGGCCGATATCATGGCCGCCGGCGGCTGGGCCGATTGCCAGGGCTACAACACCATGCAGTTCGCCGGCGTCGGCGACGAGTATCCGGTGATCCAGCAGATCAAGGCGATGTTCAAGGAGCAGGGCAAGCCGGTGCCGGACATTATGAACTCCACGGTGTTCTATAATCGCGGGCTGCTGCAGGGCGCGTTGCATATCGAGGCGATCCGCCTGGCGCTGCATGCCGGCGGCGGCAAGCGTCCCGACGGCGCGGATGTGAAGAAAGGCTTCGAGTCGATCACCGATTTCTCGCTCGGCGGCCTGGTGCCGCCGCTGCACATCACGGCCAGCGACCATGAAGGCGGCGGGTGGGTGCAGATCTACCAGGTGAGCGGCACCAAGCTGGAGAAAAAGACCCCGTGGTTCCACGGCTATCGCGATGTCGTGGAGCAGATGATCGCGACCGCGGCGTAGCGGGTTTCCCTTCCCTCGCTGGCCCGTTCCGCGCTGCGGACCGGGCGCGGGGGAGGGGGAATCGTCCGTCCGGTGCTGCGTTTTTCCCTCAGGCGACAATACCCCCCATGCTGCAACTGAACGACGTGTCCGTGGTTTACGACGGTGCCATTCTGGTGCTGAAGGGCGTCTCGCTGAATGTCGAGCAAGGCTGCATCACCACGCTGCTTGGCGCGAACGGCGCGGGCAAGACCACGACCTTGAAGGCAATCTCCGGCCTGCTGTACGGTGAACGTGGCGAGGTGACGCACGGCGCGATCACGCTGGACGGCAATTCCATCAAGGGGCTGCCGGCGCATGAGCTCGTCGCACGTGGCGTGACGCAGGTGTTCGAAGGCCGGCGCGTGTTCGCGAATCTAACCGTCGAGGAAAATTTGATGGTCGGCGGCCACATCCGCCCCTCGCGCGAGCAGGTGCGCACGGCCATCGAGCAGGTGTTTGCGCTGTTTCCGCGGCTGCGTGAACGGCGGCGGCAGGCCGCCGGCTACCTCTCGGGCGGCGAGCAGCAGATGCTGGCGATCGGCCGTGCGTTGATATCCGATCCGCGGCTGATTCTGCTGGACGAGCCTTCGCTCGGCCTGGCGCCGCTGATCGTGGAGGAGATCTTCCGCACCATCGTCCGGCTGAAGCAGGAACTCGGCAAGACGGTGCTGATCGTGGAGCAGAATGCCGCGGTGGCGCTGGAGATTGCCGATTGGGCATACGTGATGGAGACCGGCCGGATCATGATGAACGGTCCGGCGGAGGCGGTGCGTGCCGACCCGTCGGTGCAGCATTTCTATCTCGGATTGAACGAGGGCGGCGGCCGGCGTTCGTATCGCGATGCGCGTCCGGCGCGGCGCCGCGCGCGCTGGGCGGCCTAGCCGGCCTGCCGCGCGGGCGTGCTGTGCCAGTCTGGACGCCATCGGGCGGCGTGCCACAAGCGTGCACCGGTTACCGCATCCGGCGCAGCACGCCACCTGGCACACCGGTCATTTGGCGCAGCACGCCACCTGGCACACCGGTCATTTGGCGCACCACGCCACGTGGCGCACCAGTCACTTGGCGCACCAGTTACCTGGCGCACCAGTTACCTGGCGCATCACCTCCGGCGCAACGCGCCAGCACCTGGCGGCAGGCTGCCGCGGTTCCGCCCGCCATGCCGGCATTCGCGCCGCGGAGCAGCGCTGTCGCCGTTCCATGTCCAGCCGGAGCACGTACATGTGATTGCGCTGTTCGGCGGCCGTGGTTTCGCCCGCGAGGCTCGCGCCGGCCGTCTCGCCACAGCGTCGACGGCGCGAAGCGGGTCGGACGGCGGGTCACGCCCGTACCGGCGGTCTGGCGGCCGCGGGTGATTGCCATCGGACAATTGCCTGCCCCGGCTGACCGCGATTTTTTTGCCACCGCGGGGAATGTTACAATTCCCGCTGCACACACGTGCCGCGGGCTTTCTTGACTCGTCACGGGGGGGTGCCTAGAACTCCGGCCTCTTGCCTGGCCGCTTCGGTGGCGGGCGCAATCTACCGACCAGCAGCATCAAGCGAGCTCATGGCCAACACCGCTTCCGCGCGCAAGCGCATCCGGCAGACCCTCAAGCGCACCGATCGCAACCACGCGCGGAAGTCGCGCATGCGGACCTTCGTCAAGAAGGTGGAGGCGGCGATTGCCGGCGGCAACAAGGAGGATGCGGTAACCGCGCTGCGCGCTGCGCAGCCGGAGATGCAGCGCGCCACGGGCAAGGGCGTGGTGCACAAGAATACTGTCGCGCGCAAGCTGGCGCGCCTGTCCAGCCGCATCAAGGCGCTGCCCTCGGCATAGCGCCGCGCACTCTCGTTACGGGAGGCGCGAATGGCTGTTGACCTCTCCAACGGGCAAGAGCAATAATCGTTGTGACGAACACAACGGGGGGCTCCACCTAAAAAACCAGGTGGGCTTATGGCGTTGGCGCCAGTATTGTTCCTAATGGATACCAGAAGAACTTAATCCACAACTCGAAATCTTCTTGCGTTGTTTAATTCGTTTCTGTCTGTTTAAACTTTGCTATTGCCTCCCGTCACGAAAGCTTTGCATACTCCAGTCAGACGACTTCCTCTCCCGACAGCAAGCTTCTCCGGTAGTTCCGGTTCCGTGGCGATCGCCGCGGGCGGGGTTCGTCCTATAATTCGCGGCGATCAACCCGCCGCGGGGTCTGGCGCATGGCGGCATTAGAACCGGTTCAGGGGGAGCTAGGGGGATGCCCACGACCACCATGGAGCAGGATATCGTGGCGACACCACAGTTGGCCGCGCAATGGGCGCGTGTACGGGGGCGCTTGCAGCAGGAGTTCGGCGAAGTCGAATATCGCACGTGGTTGCGGCAGATGACGCTGGTCGGACTGGATGGCGACGAGATCACGGTACACCTGCCCACGAGATTCCTGCGCGACTGGGTGCGCACCCGCTACGGCGATCGCATCGCCGCACTCTGGCACGAGGAAAATCCCGAGATACGGCGCGTCGATATCCGTTTCGGCCAGGCCACCGGCGCAATCTCCGGCGCCGATGACGGGCGGGCCGAGGATCTCTCCACTCCACCCGAGCCGCCGCAGATCGCGCCGCCGCTGCCGGTCGGCCGCAGCCGCGATCGGGCCGGAGAGCCGCGCTCGGACCTCAACGCCGGGCTCGATCCGCGCTTCACCTTCGACGGCTTCGTCGTCGGCAAGCCGAACGAATTCGCCCATGCCTGCGCCCGCCGCGTGGCCGAGCAACCGTCCAGCGCCGGCTTCAACCCACTGTTCCTGTATGGCGGCGTCGGCCTGGGCAAGACGCATCTGATGCACGCCATCGCCTGGGAATTGCTGGCGCGCGAACGCAACGGCGCCTGGCCGGTGACGGTGGCCTACATGTCCGCCGAGAAGTTCATGTACCGCTTCATCACCGCACTGCGCAGCCAGGCCACGCTGGAATTCAAAGAGCAGCACCGTAGCGTCGATGTGCTGATGGTGGACGACCTGCAGTTCCTGATCGGCAAGGAAAACACGCAGGAGGAGTTCTTTCATACCTTCAACGCGCTGGTCGATGCCGGCAAGCAGATCGTGGTGTCGGCGGACAAGTCGCCATCCGATATGCAGGGCCTGGAGGACCGGCTGCGCACGCGGCTCAGCTGCGGCATGGTCGCCGATCTGCACTCGACCACGTTCGAGCTGCGCATGTCGATCCTGCAAGCCAAGGCATTGCGTGCGGGCGTGCCGGTGCCTGACAAGGTCATGGAATTCCTGGCACACAAGATCACATCCAACGTGCGCGAACTCGAAGGCGCGCTGAACCGGCTGATCGCGCAGGCCAATCTGTTCGGCCGGCCAGTGACGCTGGAAGCAACGCAAGAGATTTTGCACGACATCCTGAAGGCGTATGAGCGGCGCGTGACCATCGACGAAATCCAGCGCAAGGTGGCCGAGCATTACAACATGCGGCTCACCGACATGTATTCCGCGCGGCGGGCGCGCAATGTGGCGCGGCCGCGGCAGGTGGCGATGTACCTGGCGAAGCAGCTTACCAGCCGGAGCCTGCCGGAAATCGGCAGGAAGTTCGGCAATCGCGACCATACCACCGTGATGCACGCGGTGTCGCGCGTGGGGCAGTTGATCGAGGTCGATCCCAGCTTCGCCGAGGATGTCGAACTGCTGCGGCGCATGCTGGAGGGTGGGGCAGGCACGTTGCAGTAAGCGGGCGCGTCGCCGCCCCCTCACGTTCGATGCTGCGCATCTCGCGTTGATCCGCTTCGCGGCTCAACCCCGCTGTTGCGGGAGAGGCTATTTTTAGCGCGGCCGCGGCGCGGGTGATTCACTCCGCGGCCGCGGCGTAGGCTTCCAGCGGGGCGCAGGTGCAGACCAGGTTGCGGTCGCCATAGACGTTGTCCACCCGCTTCACCGGCGGCCAGTATTTGCCTCCCGCCACCCATGGCAGCGGATACACCGCCTGCTCGCGCGAATAGCGGTGCGGCCAAACGTCGGCCATCGCCTCGCGCGCGGTGTGCGGCGCGTGCTTCAGCGGGTTGTCGGCGCGATCCAGTTTCCCCGCGGCAATCGCGGCGATTTCCGCACGGATCGCCAGCATCGCATCGCAGAAACGGTCCAGCTCCGCCTTGCTCTCGCTTTCGGTCGGCTCGATCATCAGCGTACCGGCGACCGGCCAGGACATGGTCGGTGCGTGGAAGCCGAAATCCATCAGCCGCTTGGCGATATCCTCCACCATCACGCCGGCCTCTGCCTGGAAGCCGCGGCAGTCGATGATGCACTCATGCGCGACATAGCCGCCGACGCCGGCGTACAGCACCGGATACGCACCGTGCAGCCGCTTCGCGACATAGTTCGCGTTCAGGATCGCCACTTCGGTCGCGCGAGTCAGCCCGGCCGCGCCCATCATGCGAACATAGGCATAGGAAATCGGCAGAATCAGAGCGCTGCCGAACGGCGCCGCCGCGACCGGGCCAAAGCCGGTCGCCGGCCCGGCGTCGGCGCGCAACGGATGGTTCGGCAGGAACGGCGCCAGGTGCGCGGCAACCCCGATCGGCCCGACGCCAGGCCCGCCGCCGCCATGCGGAATGCAGAACGTCTTGTGCAGATTCAAATGGCACACGTCGGCGCCGATCGCCGCCGGCGACGTGAGCCCCACCTGCGCGTTCAAATTCGCGCCATCCATGTAGACCTGGCCGCCGGCTTCATGCACCGCATCGCAGATCTCGCGGATCGCCGTTTCGAACACGCCATGGGTGGACGGATAGGTCACCATCAGCGCGGCCAGCCGGCCGCGATGCAACGCGATCTTCGCACGCAGGTCGGCGATGTCGATGTTGCCGTCGCGGTCGCAGCCCACCACCACCACGCGCAGCCCCGCCATCGCCGCGCTGGCCGGGTTGGTGCCGTGGGCCGACGACGGAATCAGGCATACGTCGCGCACGGCCTCGTTGCGCGATTCATGATACGCCCGGATGCTCAGCAGCCCGGAATACTCGCCCTGCGAGCCGGCATTCGGCTGCAATGTCACCGCGGCGAAGCCGGTGATGCGTTGCAGCCACTCGCTCAGCCGATGGATCAGCGTGGCATAGCCTTCGGTCTGGTCCTCGGGCGCAAACGGGTGGATGTTGGCGAAGCCGGGCCAGGAGATCGCCTGCATCTCGGCCGTCGCGTTCAGCTTCATCGTGCAGGAGCCGAGCGGAATCATGCTGCGGTTCAGCGCAATGTCCTTTTCCTCCAGGCGCTTCAGGTAGCGCAGCATCTCATGCTCGGTGCGGTGCTGGCCGAACACCGCTTGCTCGAGGAAGAACGTGTTGCGCGCGAGTTCGGCGGGAATGCTGGGTGCCGCGGCATCCGGCTCGGCGCCGAACAAGCCGGCCAGCCGTGCCAGTTCCTCGCGGGTGACGGTTTCGTCCAGCGCGATGCCCACGGCGCCATCATCCACGCGCCGCAGGTTGGACCCCGCCGCCACGGCGGCCCGCATCAATGCATCCGCATCGCCGCATTCGACGACGATCGTGTCGAAGAACGCATCGTGCCGCAGGCGGTGCCCGCCACGCGCGGCAGCGTCGGCGAGCAGGCGCGCCATCAGGTTCACCCGGCGGGCGATGCGCTTCAGGCCTTCCGGCCCGTGCCACACGGCATAGAACCCGGCGATCACCGCGAGCAATACCTGCGAGGTGCAGATGTTGGACGTGGCCTTTTCGCGCCGGATGTGCTGCTCGCGCGTTTGCAGCGCCAGCCGCGTCGCGGGGGCGCCTGCGGCATCCAGCGATACGCCCACCAGGCGCCCGGGCATGTGCCGCTTGAACGCCTCGCGCGTGGCGAAGAAGCCGGCATGCGGGCCGCCGAACCCCATCGGCACGCCAAAGCGCTGCGCCGAGCCGACCACCACGTCGGCGCCCATCGTCCCCGGCGGCGTCAGCACTGCCAGCGACAGCAGGTCGGCGGCGACGATCGCCAGCGCATCCGCGTCGTGCGCCGCGTCGATTTCCGGCGACAGCGCGCGCAGTGCGCCTGATGTGCCGGGGTATTGCAGCACCACCGCGAACGGCCGCGCGGCGGCGATCGCCGCGGTGTCGCCGGGTGCGACATCCACCAGCGTCACGCCGATCGGTTTCGCGCGGGTTGCCAGCACCGCGCGGGTCTGCGGATGCACGTCGGCTGCCACCGCCAGCACGTCGGATTTCGACCGGCCGATGGCGTGCGCCATCGCCATGGCTTCCGCCGCCGCGGTCGCCTCGTCGAGCAACGACGCGTTGGCGATTTCCATCGCGGTCAGCTCGCAGATCATGGTCTGGAAATTCAGCAGCGCTTCCAGCCGTCCCTGCGCGATCTCCGCCTGATAGGGCGTATAGGCGGTGTACCAGCCGGGGTTCTCCAGCACGTTGCGCTGGATCACCGGCGGCGTATGGGTGCCATGATAGCCCATGCCGATCAGCGATTTCTTCGCGTGCACATTACGGTCGGCAAGCCCGTGCAACTCCGCCAGCGCGGCCGCTTCGCTCAGCGGCGGCGGCAGATCCAGCGGCCGGCGGTTGCGGATCGAAGCGGGCACCGTCTTCGCCGCCAGGTCCTCCAGCGTCGCCGCGCCGACCACATGCAGCATGGCGGCGATGTCGGAGTCCGACGGGCCGATATGCCGCGTCATGAATGCGTCCGCGGCTTCCAGTTCGGCAAGCTCGGCCAAGGGCGAGATCCCCGGCGGCGACATCCCCGGCGGCGAGATCCCCGGCGGCGAAATCCCGGGCGGCGAAATCCCGGGCGGCGAAACGGCGTCCATCAGTCCAGCGTCTCCACGTATTCGTTGTAGGCGTCCTCATCCAGCAAAGCCTCGAACGCCGCGGTGTCGTCGATTTCCAGGCGGAAGAACCAGCCTTCGCCCTCGGCATCGGAATTCACCAGCGACGGGTCGTCGGTGATTTCCGAGTTCGTCTCCACCACCTTGCCGGTCAGCGGCGCGTAGATGTCGGACGCCGCCTTCACGCTTTCCACCACGGCGCAGGCCTCGCCGGCGGTCACGTCGCGGCTCAACTCGGGCAATTCGACGAACACCACGTCGCCCAATTGCTCCTGCGCGTGGTCGGTGATGCCGACGGTGGCAATGTCGCCGTCCAGCGTCACCCACTCATGTTCCTTGGTGTAGCGTTTGTCCGATCGCTTGCTGGGCATGGCACGTTTCCTGTTTCGGCGGACGAGGGTTCAACACACGGTGGTTCAACGGACGAAGGTTCAGCGGACGTAGCGGTGCGGGACGAAGGGCAGGGCGGCGACGGCGGCGGGCAACGGCTTGCCGCGCACCACCACGAAAACCGGCGTGCCGGGCGTGGCCAGGTCGCGGCGCACATAGCCCATGGCAATCGGCGCATTCAGCGTGGGCGAAAAGCCGCCCGATGTGACGACGCCGGCCGCGGTGCCGTCGGCGGCGACGATGTCGGTCAAGGCACGCGCCGGGGCGCGGCCTTCGGGGCGGATGCCGACGCGCAGGCGGGGGAACGTGTTCTCCAACTGGTCGCGGATCACGGCGGCGCCGGGGAAGTCCCAGGCCGCGCGGCGGCGCTTGCCGATCACCCAGGTGAGGCCCGCTTCCACCGGCGAGGTCAGCTCGTCGATATCGTTGCCATAGAGGCACAGGCCGGCCTCCAGCCGCAGCGAATCGCGTGCGCCCAGCCCGGCGGGTGCCACCTCCTGCTGGGCCAGCAGGGCGTCCGCCAGGGCCTCGGCAGCCTCGCCGGGCAGTGAGATTTCGCAGCCGTCCTCCCCGGTGTAGCCCGAGCGCGACACCAGGCAGGGGATGCCGGCGATATCGAGCGCGGCAATGCCCTGGAACGGCAGCGCCGCCACGCCGGGTGCCAGCCGTGCCAGCACGGTCATCGCGGCGGGGCCTTGCAGCGCCAGCAACGCGTGGTCCACCAGCCGCGCGAGCGTCACGCCGGCGGGGAGGCTGGCGGCGGCGTGGGCAAAATCGTCGTCCTTCCGGCTGGCGTTCACCACCAGGAAGAACTTGTCACTGCTCAGATGCGCGACCATCAGGTCGTCCAGGATGCCGCCGGCCTCGTTGGTCAGCAGCGTGTAGCGCTGGCGGTTGGGCTTCAGGCCGATGATGTCACCGGGCACCAGCCGTTCCAGCGCGGCGGCGACATTGGTGCCGGTCAGCATCGCCTGGCCCATGTGGGACACATCGAACAGGGCGGCCTGGGCGCGGCAGTGCAGGTGCTCGGCGACGATGCCGCCGCGGCAGCGGTCAGCGAGGCCGCCGGTAAAGGCGTACTGCACCGGCATGGCATAGCCGGCGAATGCCACCATGCGGGCGCCCAGGCGGCGGTGCCAGGCGTCCAGCGGCGTGGTCCGCAGCGGCTTGGGGCTCGGGTCGTCTGGCAGCGCGTTCTCGATCAAGGTCCACTCCGCAGGCAGGTCGTCCGGCTGGCTGAGATGCCAACGCGGCTGACCCCCCTCTGTCGCGGAACCTGAGAGATTCGGGGCGCGGGCCCCTTACTCCGTCGGTGCGTCCGGCGCGTGAACGCCGGCCGGCTTTCCAGAGATCCCTGATCCCGCCGCGGTCCTTTTGCCTGAGCGTTTCCGGGGGCCGGTTGCGCCTTCGGCGGCAGCCCCCGATCAGACCGGGCCGCTGCTCTCTCCCGCGCCGGGTGGCTGGGACAAGGCAGAGGATGCCTGAAAGCCGCCCGGCGGGCAATCGGAACTATGCGTCGAACCAAGCTGGGGCGGGGCCGGCGCGCGTCACCGCTTGCCTAACTTTTCGGGCTCAGGATTGGGCTCGACGGCAGGGCGATGGGGCTTGCAAGAAATATCGAGAGATGATATATGATCTTCGACGAGGCGATGGATCGCCTGTTGGCATACAACCGCCGGCGATACTGGTTGACCAACGGGTGGTGCATCAGGTTTCGGGTCAGGCGATGTCCGATCTCCCATGCGCGGCCGCACGGTATCCGTTACGCCTTCACGCTGCACGGCGTGCAGATGGTGCGCCT